>Ga0255094_1001386_pt1 | contig 10526 bp, 7 predicted proteins | sample Colum_Law_RepB_8_2_FD_188434 | JGI IMG/M metagenome (GOLD analysis project Ga0255094, IMG submission 188434) | Freshwater microbial communities from Columbia River, Oregon, United States - Colum_Law_RepB_8d | ecosystem: Environmental > Aquatic > Freshwater > River | place: USA: Oregon | collected...
TGCGGGGTGGGCAGGTGATTGGGGCCACGGATCGGCGGGGCGGTGCAATTCAGGAAACGCCGTTGGGTCCCGGGGATCTGGCGGCGACGGTATTTCAGCATCTGGGAATACCGGCGGACGCGCACTGGACCAATCCGGCCGGTCGTCCGATCCCGCTGGTGGATCAGGGGCGTCCGATTGTCCCGCTGGGCTGATTTTCTCAGGGGCGTGAACGGCGGCTGGTGTCAGCGGCAGAAACTGCGGGAATTACTGGTGGTTGGGCTGGATCGAGCCTTCCGGGGATAGCGACTGCTCAGTCATCCCGAAATTTCCCTGGAACCCCACCGGCGGTGTTCCCGGGTGACCGCTGGACTTGACGACAAAGACCGTTTACAATTCGGAGTTCTCCGCGCGGCAGCTTTCCTTACGAGAACTGCTCTCGTTCTGCAGTGTGGACACACGTTTACCCCGTTGATGCCTGACGTGGTGGCTTTGCTGACGACGCTTTCGTAAGCCGATGGCTTAGGTTTGCGTGGTTGGTGTGGTTTCCAGTGATTTGTGGCCGGCGGGACGAATGGCAACTGGCATGGTCGATCGCAACCTTTTACGTGAATTCAACATTGACGAGTCGGAGCTGGATGCGGTGATTTCCGCGTCGTTCCCGAACTTTACCGAAGAGGAGTTCTACCACCAGGAAGCTCAGGCGTACGACCTGAACCAGATCCTGACTGGTACGATTGTCCGCGTCGACAACGAGGAAGTGGTTGTTGACATTGGTTACAAGAGTGAAGGCGTGGTGCAGCGGGACGAGTGGGATCCTGCCGAGCCGCCACCGGAAGTTGGCCAGCAGATTGAAGTTGAGCTGGAAGAATTTGAAGACTCGATCGGCCTGATCGTGCTTTCCAAGCGTAAGGCGGACCGTCGTCGCGAGTGGGAAAAGATCATCAGCACTCACCAGGAAGGCGACATTGTCCGTGGCCAGGTGATTCGCAAGATCAAGGGTGGTTTGCTGCTGAACATTGGCGTGAACGTGTTTCTGCCGGCCAGCCAGGTGGACATCCGCCGTCCGAACGACATTGCGGAGTACATTGGGTCTGAGATCGAGTGTATGATTCTGAAGATCGACGAAGCGCGCCGCAACATTGTGGTCAGCCGTCGTCGTCTGATCGAAGAAGAGCGCGAGAAGATGAAGAAATCGCTGCTCTCGAACCTGCAGATCGGGCAGGTCCGCAAGGGCACGGTCAAGAACATCGCCGACTTCGGCGCGTTTGTGGATCTTGGTGGTATCGACGGGTTGCTGCACATTACGGACATGAGCTGGGGCCGTATCAGCCATCCGACCGAGATGGTGCGGATCGACGACGAAATCGAAGTCATGATCCTGAACATCGACTACGACAAGGAAAAGATTGCTCTGGGTCTGAAGCAGAAGTCACCCAGCCCGTGGGCCAACATCAGCACGAAGTACCCGGTGGGTTCCCGTGTGCAGGGCGAAGTGGTCAACGTGCTGTCTTACGGTGCCTTTGTGAAGCTGGAAGACGGCATTGAAGGCCTGGTGCATATCAGCGAAATGTCCTGGACTCGTCGCGTCAATCACCCCAGCGAGCTGGTGGCGATTGGGGACAAGGTCGAGGTGATGGTGCTGGGCATCAACGAAGACAAGCAGGAAATTTCGCTGGGCATGAAGCAGACTCAGCCCAATCCGTGGGACGACGTCAGCAAGCGTTACCCGGTGGGCGCGATTGTCAAGGGCACGGTCCGCAACCTCACCAACTACGGCGCCTTTGTGGAGCTGCAGGAAGGTGTGGACGGTCTGCTGCACATCAGCGACATGTCGTGGACTCGCAAGGTTTCGCATGCCAATGAAATCCTGAAGAAGGGCGATCCGATCGAGTGTCAGATTCTGTCGGTGGACGAAGACCGTCGGCGAATTGCACTGGGCCTGAAGCAGCTCAGCGAAGACCCGTGGGAAACCCGCATTCCGCAGAAGTATGCTCCGGGCAGCACGGTTTCCGGCAAGGTCACGAAGATCACCAACTTTGGTGTGTTCGTGCAGCTGGAGGACGATCTGGAGGGTCTGCTGCATGTGTCCGAGCTGGCGGATCACAAGGTCGAGCATCCGGAGAGCCTGGTGAACGTGGGCCAGGATCTGGAGGTTCGGGTTTTGCGAGTGGACACGGCAGAGCGCAAGATTGGGCTCAGCCGCAAGACCGAGGTGAAGGAAGCCGAGGCACCGGCAGCCGGCGACGCATCGGCCGCCGCACCAGCCGCAGGTGCGGCCGCTGCTGCTCCTGCTCGTCCTCGCGAAGAGCTCAAGGGTGGTACGGGTGGCGGATCCGGTCCGCTGTTCACTCTGGGCAGTGGCGAATGACACCAATTGCCGGCTGACGCCGACAGTTGTGAACCTTGAAGGGGGCTGCGAACAGCAGCCCCCTTTTTTTGTGGATCAACGCGAAGTCAGGTACGCACCTGCAGATTGCCCTGCCACGTTGTTGCCCCTTTGGTAGTGCGAAGCTTCTGCTGAGCCGAACACTGCCTTCGGGAGGGCGAAGCTTCTGCTGAGCCGAACGCCTGCCTTTTGGGAGGGCGAAGCTCCCGCTGAGCCGAACACTGCCTTTGGGAGGGCGAAGCTCCCGCAGAGCCGAACGCTGCCTTTGGTAGTGCGAAGCTCCCGCAGAGCCGAACGCCTGTCTTTTGGGAGGGCGAAGCTCCTGCTGAGCCGAACGCTGCCTTTGGGAGGGCGAAGCTCCTGCAGAGCCGAACCCCTGTCTTTTGGGAGTGCGAAGCTTCTGCTGAGCCGAACGCTGCCTTTGGTAGTGCGAAGCTTCTGCTGAGCCGAACGCCTGTCAAGCCGCTGAATCCCGCGGCTCCGCGGGAGCCTCGCCCCACCAAGGCCGGCTCCGCTCATGGACAACCACCGTCGGTACACGCAAACAGCGCGACAGTCTCTCCGTCGTGTTTCCGTGTATTCCGTGTATTCCGTGGTGAAATAAATCCACCCAAACACCGCAATAACAACCGTTTGTTTCCACCCGCGGCTCGGCGGGCGCCTCGCCCTCCCGAGGTTTGGCGGCTCGGCGGGAGCCTCGCCCTCCCGAGGGTTGGCCGGCTTGGCAGGAGCCTCGCCCTCCCAAGGGGTTGACGGCTCGGCGGGAGCCTCGCCCTCCCGAGGTTTGGCGGCTCGGCGGGAGCCTCGCCCTCCCGAGGTTTGCCGGCTCGGCGGGAGCCTCGCCCTCCCGAGGGTTGACGGCTCGGCGGGAGCCTCGCCCTCCCGAGGGTTGGCCGGCTTGGCAGGAGCCTCGCCCTCCCAAGGGTTGACGGCTCGGCGGGAGCCTCGCCCTCCCGAGGGTTGGCGACAAGTTCATCCGTGGTGCGGGAACGCGCCTCAATCCGTGGCCTCAGTGGCAGGATTGTACGACTGTCATTTGAGCCTGCAGGGGCGGGGCTGGTAGAATCCAGCCGGCACCGCCGTCGGCAATCGCCGGAAGCGTGTCCCGTTTTTCCGGGAATCTCCACCCATGACGACTCAGACAAACACCCCGCATGCCTCCTGCACCATGACGCCTCAGTTTCTGCAGCGACTGCGTGACATCGTCGGTGGCCAGCGCGTGCTTGATGCCCCGGATGAACTTGTTGTCTACGAATGTGACGGGTACGTCATCGAAAAGAATGCTCCGGATGTTGTCGTCTTTCCGCAGACGGCGGATGAGGTGCAGAGAATTGTTGGCGAATGCCTGCGGTTCCGCATCCCTTTTGTCGCTCGCGGGGCAGGCACCAGCCTTGCCGGGGGTTCCCTGCCGGTCGGCGGTGGTGTCATGATCGCCCTGACTCGCATGAATCGGATCGTGGAAATCAATCTGCGGGATCGGTATGCCGTGGTGGAACCGGGCTGCGTCAACGTCCGACTGACTCGCGCACTGGCCGGTACCGGCTTTCACTATGCACCGGACCCCAGCAGTCAGGGGGCCTGTACAATCGGTGGCAACGTCGCCACCAACTCCGGTGGCCCGCACACGCTCAAATACGGTGTCACCGTCAATCACGTACTGGGCATCGAATTTGTTTCTCCTGAAGGTGAGCTGGTGCAGTTTGGTGGCCCCTGCGGTCGCGGTGATGAGCTGGATCTGACCGGGCTGTTTGTGGGCAGCGAGGGTACATTCGGTGTGGTGACGAAGGTCTGGGTCCGCATCACTCGCGACCCCGCAGCCACGCGTACCATGCTGGCCATCTTCAACACCGTTGCCGACGCGACTCAGGCGATCAGTCGCATCATTGGTGCCGGGATTGTTCCGGCGGCTCTGGAGATGATGGATCAGGGCATCATTGGCGCACTGGAGGAGGCCTTCCATTTCGGTTTTCCGCTGGATGCCGGGGCCGTTCTGCTGATTGAAGTTGACGGACTGGACTGTGTGGTGGAACCGGAAGCGCAGACCATTACCGAACTGTGCCTGCAGATGGGAGCTCGCGAAGTCCGACGATCCCGTACCGAAGAGGATCGCGCCTTCCTGTGGAAGTGCCGCAAACAGGCCTTTGGTGCCATTGGCCGACTGGCTCCCAGCTGCTGTACTCAGGACGGCGTCGTCCCGCGAACTCGTCTCCCTGAAATCCTCGAATTCATCCAGCAGACCGAACGCAAACACAACATTCAGATCGTGAACGTGTTCCATGCCGGTGACGGAAACATTCATCCGATTCTGCTGTTTGATGAACGGGATGCCGAGCAGATTCAGCGAGTCATGCTGGCCAGCGAAGACATCCTGAATCGCTGCATTGAACTCGGTGGCAGCGTCACGGGTGAACACGGGATCGGTGTGGAAAAAATCAGCTTCATGTCAAAGCTGTTCACCGCCACCGATCTGGAAGTGATGCACGACGTCCGCTCGGTTTTCAATCCGGAAGGACTGTGCAGTCCGGGGAAACTGCTGCCTACCGCCGGTAGTTGCGGCAGCGAATCAGGGATCCGCATCAATCCCGCCAGACGACCTGCCTTCTGAACGCCTACACGCGATTTTCTGCACGACGCTGGATCACCCGGCCCAGCGCCCTGTGGTAGACCTCGACATACTTCTCTGCAGACTTGTCCCACGACCAGTCACACCGCATCCCGTTCTGCACCAGACGACTCCAGACATTCGAATCCTGCCACGCGGTCAGTGCGTGGTCTATGGCTGCAGTCAGTCCTGCGGCGGTGTAATTGGCGAAGACAAACCCCGTCGCCGTTTCCAGGCTGGCCGCCGTCCCGTCGTAGTGAATCACGGAATCAGCCAGCCCTCCCACCTGTCGCACGACCGGCACCGTTCCATAACGCTGGCTGTACATCTGATTCAGTCCGCATGGCTCAAATCGACTGGGCATCAGAAACAGATCCGCACCCGCTTCAATCTGATGAGCCAGGGATTCGTCGAATCCAATGGTCACGCTGACCTGCCCCGGATAACGCTTCGCTGCGTCCTGCAGCAGATTCTCATAGTATCGGTCACCGGTTCCCAGAAACACCATCTGCACCTGTCGCGCCAGCAGGCTGTCGGCAATGGCGGCAATCAGATCCAGTCCTTTCTGATCCACCAGTCGCGAAACCATGCCGAACAGCGGAGCCCCCTGATGATCCGCCAGTCCCAGACGCTGCTGCAGATGAGCCTTGCAGCGAGCCTTGCCGTCCTGCCAGTTGTCCACCGAAAAGCCCGCCTGCAGCAGGGGATCAGTCGCGGGATTCCAGACGCCTGTATCAATGCCGTTCAGAATTCCCGTCAGCGCCGACTGCCTCCACCGCAACAGCCCGTCCAGACCGCAGCCACCCTCCTGAGTACAGATTTCACCGGCATACGTGGGACTGACCGTGGTCAGCTGGTCAGCAAAGGCCAGCCCCGTCTTCAGCAGATTCAGATGCCCCCAGGCCTCCATGTGACTGGGGTTGTAAAAGCCCCAGTGCATGCCCGTCAGCGGCATGTCGGACTTCCCGAACGCTCCCTGATAAGCCATATTGTGGATCGTCATCACCGACGCTGTCTGTTCAAAACCACCCAGCTTCGCGTAATGAGTATTCAGAAGCGCCGGAATCAGCCCGGTCTGCCAGTCATTGCAGTGCAGAATGTCGGGGCGCAACACCATCCGACGACAGATCTCCGGCACAGCACGGCTGAAAAAACAAAATCGTTCGCAGTTGTCACCATACGCCCCGGAAACATCACCGTAAGGCTGCCCGCGGTCAAAATAGACCGGCTGCTTCACCAGCAGTACCCGCGCATCAGTCTGCGGATACCGAGCCCAGTGGACCGAACCCGTCATCGGACGGCCGTTCATATCCACCGTGAACACCAGTCCGGTGTCGTGCACTGCCGGCACGCCGGCCTGACCCTGCCGCAGCGGAGCATAATCGGGGATGATCAGGGTGACTTCATGACCGGCGTGCGCCAGTGCCCCGGTCAGTGCGCCAGCCACATCGGCCAGACCACCGGTCTTCGAAAATGGCACAGCTTCGGAAGACGCCAGAACAATTCGCAGCCGGGAATTTTGCTGAATCGACATGGAAACTCTGATGCAAACAATGACTACTGGACCTTGATCAACTCGACCACAAAATGCAGAGTGGCGTTCGGGGGGATGGAACCCGGTGAACCGCGACTGCCATACCCCAACTCGGACGGTATCCACAACTCAATCATCCCGCCCTCACCCACCAACTGCAATCCCTCTGTCCAGCCGGGAACCACGGAACCCAGACCAAACGACGCCGTCTCACCCCGGTCGTACGAGCTGTCGAACTGTCGACCACTGTCCAGCCAGCCCCGGTAATGCACTTCCACCATATTACTGGCCGTCGGCTTGCGACCGTCAGATTGTCGCAGAATGCGATACTTCAGCCCCGACGCAGTCTCTGAAAACTCAGTCGAAACATCCTTGTCCACCGGACCAACTCCGGAACGCAGCGATTCGCGATCCATAAAGGTCACCGGCGCTGATCCCTCCCGCACAAGCTCCTCGCTGGCACCCTCGCCAACACCACGACCACCGGACTCACAGCCCGCAACAATCGCCAACAGCACAACACACAACAGCAGCCGCACCATACGAGGCTCCGTCAAATTCAAAAAGTTGTCAGTTGTCAGTTGTCAGTGGTCAGTGGTCAGTAGCCAGTAGCCTGTGGTGCGTGGTGCGTGGTCCGTGGTCCGTGGTCCGTGGTTAGCAACCGCTGGAAAACGTACGGCACCCCTAAGCCTCTTCACTCCACCCCCGCGAGTCTCCAAGCCAACCACCGAGCACCGAACACTGAGCACCGAACACTGAGCACCGAACACTGAACCCTGAGAACTGAGCACTGAGCACTGAGCACTGATAACTGATAACTGATAACTGACAACTGACAACTGACAACTAATAAATCTCGTTGGCAGCAGCGATCCCGGCATCGGCTGGCGAATGATATCCCTGCCTTGCGAGGCATTGTTCCAACGCACCCAGAATCCTGAGAACATTTGCCTGCTTCGCCGTCTCACCCATCAAACCAATTCGCCAAACCTTGCCCTTCATCGGCCCCAGTCCACCCCCAACCTCTATGCCGAACTCATTCAGCAGCTGCGAACGGACTGCCACGTCGTCCACTCCCTCAGGAATCAACACCGAGTTCAGCATGGGCAGACAGTGCTGCGGGTCACCGGAATACTGAATCCCCATCGCCTGCAAGCCGGCCTTCAAGGCTCGATGGTGCAGCAGGTGACGCGCAAATCGAGCCGGCAGACCTTCTTCCAGCACCAGCCGCAGTGCCTGATGCAGAGCATAGTTCATGTTGATCGGAGCCGTGTGGTGGTAGGCTCGGTTGCTGCCCCAGTAGTTTCGCAGCAATCCAATGTCCAGATACCAGCTGGAAACCCGACGACTGCGACGGTCCATGGCATCCAGCGCACGTGGCCCGAACGTCACAGGCGCCAGTCCCGGAGGACAACTGAGACATTTCTGGGAACCACTGTAGGCCGCATCAATGCCCAGACGGTCAATTTCCACCGGAGCACCTGCGAGGGATGTCACGCAGTCAACGATCAGCAGCGCTCCGCTGTCATGCACAATCTGAGCAATTTCGTCCAGTGGCTGCCATGCACCGGTACTGGTTTCCGCATGCACAATGCCGACAGCCTTCGGCCGCACGCGCTGAACAACATCACGGAGCTCTTCCGGAGTAAACACCTGGCCAAACGGGCGTTCAATCCGAGTCACCTCGGCACCCAAACGCTCGGCCACTTCCGCCATCCGCCCGCCAAACACTCCGTTGATGCAGGCCACCATCCGATCGCCCGGTTCAATCAGATTGGCCACACAGGTTTCCATACCGGCACTGCCCGTGCCACTGATGGCCATCGTCATCTGATTTGTGGTCTGAAACACCTGCCGCAGCATCGACTGCAGCTCATCCATGATCTTCAGGAAGTAGGGGTCGAGGTGTCCGACGGTCGGAGCAGCCATGGCGGCGAGGACGCTGGGATGAATTTCGCTGGGTCCGGGGCCCATCAGAGTTCGCTGGGGCGGAGCAATCTGGTCGGCGATCATGGCGGTCTGTCTTCCGTCAGGAATGTTGGGAATGCAAGCGGTATCGGGGTTTTGTCCCGTGAGTATACTATTGAGCTTGTGCCGGGCACAAATGCAGACAGCCGCAGGTTCCGCACGGGAACCCACGGCTGCCAGATGTTGAAATGGTCATGCCTGCCACAAAAGTCCGGCAAGTAGCCTGATCAATGCTGAGGCAGACATCGAGGACAACACCGTAGCCTGGCTTCAGCCTGGGAAACTTCTTGTCATCCTTGAAATCCCCGGTGTTTTTCGGGGGGGATGGGGCTGAGCAGGAATGATGCCGAGGACAAAAACCGTAGCCTGGGCTTTAGCCCGGGCAAGTTGCGCCCCCTCCACCCCCAAAACACGGCGTTTCTCCACCAAAGGAAGTCCGTCTCACACTCCCATTCGACTTTTGTCCCCCCGCGTCATGCCTGCCCGCCGCAGCGCCTTAAAAAACGAGGTCGTTGAAGTGCCGCCGGCAGGATCGGGGATCAGGCCGAGAAGCTGCTGCCGCAGCCGCAGGACTTCACGGCATTCGGGTTCTTGAAAGTGAACCCGCGACGGGACAGATCCGTGTAGAAATCAATCTCGGTGCCGTCCAGATACAGATCACTCTTCTTGTCCACCACAACCCCCACGCCGTGGTGCTCTTCGAACACGTCCTGAGCCGCATCGTAGGTGTTTGTGAAGTCGAATGAATACTGGAAGCCGCTGCAGCCCCCGCCCACGACACCAACACGCACGTACTTCAGTTCCGGGCGATTCTGCTCAGAGATGACTCGCTTGATTTCAATCGCTGCTTTTTCCGTCAGAATGACCGTCATGGGGATTCTCCAGATCACAGAAACAGGGCTGGTTGAACAATCTGCCATCACCCCGGGCCAGACTGGCCGGCAGGTGTGCAGGAAATCTTTGCGTGTAGTCTACGCAGGACCACGAACGGCGTGCGAGGTTCCCAGGGAAAAAAACACGATTTCAGAGAATCGGTAGTGCAAAAACCGGGAATCTTCGCCAGTTTCCGCCGGAAAGAACAGGACTGTTCTGTCCGGATTTGCCCAGATCAACACCCACGCACCGCGCATAAAAAAGGATCAACGCGAAATCCTGTGTGCAGCGACGATTGCCTTGCCACGGGTGTTGACCCCTTTGGGAGGGCGAAGCTCCCGCTGAGCCGAACGCCTCCTTTGGGAGGGCGAAGCTCCTGCTGAGCCGAACGCCTGTCAGGCCGCTGATTCCCACGGCTCGGCGGGAGCCTCAGCCTCCCAACGGGGGACTTTGCGATTACTGAAGACTGAATACTGAGCACTGACGTCCGGCTCGGCGGGAGCCTCGCCCTCCCGAGGTTTGGCGGCTCGGCGGGAGCCTCGCCCTCCCGAGGTTGCCGGCTCGGCGGGAGCCTCGCCCTCCCAAGGGTTTGGCGGCTCGGCGGGAGCCTCGCCCTCCCAAGGGGTTGACGGCTCGGCGGGAGCCTCGCCCTCCCGAGGTTTGACGGCTCGCCTCTGGAAGACTCTGTACGCGGTGTCTTTCGTGGTCAAAATACTTCTTTACACCGCGCACTTCATTTTGCGTTGAGCCTGAAAAAGCCGATTTCGAAATCGCGTCTTGCCTGCACGAAACACCCGCACCGGGACTTCCTGGATTTCCACCGGTTTTCCCTGTCACCCGCCCCACGCATGTGGGATGATTCCGGTGGGCTGGCGGATCGGTGAGGAATCAGGAACGAGGGAGTAAGGAGCAAGGGAGTAAGGAACAAGGGAACAAGGGAGCAAGGAACGAGGTGTCTTCAAAAGCCACGCCGAAAACCCTTATCGCTGTTCTGTCCCATTCGTGCGCAGCACTTCAAAACGCTTCGCTGTCTCCCACCCCGGAACCATCGAGGCCGGGGCAAGAGAATTGAGAATTTAGAATTGAAAACTGACCCCCGACCCCCGACCCCCGACCACTGACCACTGACCACTGACCACTGACCACTGACAACTGACAACTGACAACTGACAACAGGATGG
>Ga0255094_1001394_pt1 | contig 10485 bp, 5 predicted proteins | sample Colum_Law_RepB_8_2_FD_188434 | JGI IMG/M metagenome (GOLD analysis project Ga0255094, IMG submission 188434) | Freshwater microbial communities from Columbia River, Oregon, United States - Colum_Law_RepB_8d | ecosystem: Environmental > Aquatic > Freshwater > River | place: USA: Oregon | collected...
GCGTGGCGGCGATGCGTAAGCCGGTGGCGCCGATCGGGTGGCCAAGCGAAATGCCCGAGCCATTCACGTTTAGGCGCGACGAGTCGTGCCAGCCCCAGGCGCGCAGCACTGCAAGCGCCTGAGCCGCGAAGGCTTCGTTCAATTCCACGAGATCCAGATCGTCAAAGCCGAGGCCTGTTTTCTTGAACAGTTTCTGTACCGCGGGCACCGGACCGATGCCCATGGTGGCGGGATGGCAGCCGGCAGCGGCCCAGCCGCGCAGGAAGGCGATGGGTTCCAGCCCGAGCGATGCCAGCCGCTCTTCGGCCACCACGAGACAGGCGGCCGCGGCATCGTTTTGCTGGGAGGCATTGCCGGCGGTGACCGTGCCGTCTTTCAGCACGGGTTTCAGTTTGGCCAGCGCCTCCATGCTGACCTCGGCGCGGATGCCTTCGTCGCGGGCGAAGTGGATCGCCGCGCCTTTGGCCTGCGGCACCTCCAGCGCCACGACCTCGTCGTCGAAGCGGCCGCCCGCCCAGGCCGCCGCCGCGCGGTGGTGGCTCTCGAGCGCGAACTGGTCTTGCTCTTCGCGGGAGATGGCGTATTCGCGGGCCAGATTTTCCGCCGTTTCCGGCATGCCCGAAATGTGCCCGAAGCGCGCCTCGGGCTGGGAGCGTTCCCGCCCGCGCTGCAGCCGGTCATGCATCCGCACCGTGCCGGCGCGCGAGCCCCAGCGCATGTCGGTGGTGTAGTACTCGATGTTGCTCATGCTTTCGACACCGGCCGCGAGGACCACGTCGGCGTGTCCACCTTCCACCAGCATCGCCGCGTTGATCAGGGCCTGCAGGCCAGAGCCGCAACGTCGATCCAGACTGTAGCCGGGAAGGTCGATCGGGAACCCTGCCGCCAGCGCGGCATAGCGCGCGATGCAGGGCGCTTCGCCACTCATGTAGCTCTGGGCAACGATGACCTCGTCGAGCTGTTCGGGCGCAAGACCGCTGCGTTCGATGACGGCCTTGAAGATGGCAGTGGCCAGCACGTCGGCGGTCAGGGGTTTGAGAGTGCCGCCAAAGCCGCCAATCGGCGTACGGAGCGGGCACACGATAGCTGCGCGTCTCATCAGGGGGTCCTTTCGCTAAGGGATGGAGAGGGTGTGGCGGTGGCGCGCTGCCTAAGGGCACCGGCGTCACCCGGACCGCAAGCGGCGGTCCCCAACGCTGTGGCCGCATCCTAACACTGGCCCTGACAGGCCCGCGGCTGGCCGGCGGCGGGCGCGCATTTGAACCTGCGGAGACCCCAAGGCGCGACGAAAGCCGCGCCCGGTTGCCTCCAATGCGGACGGATTATCCCCAGACACAGGGTGGCATTGATTCCATATTTACCAGTAGCATAGCCACGATTGCTGATATTAAGTGCAAGGAATCGGAAAAGGCGGCCGCATGTTGCACGAAAACGTTCTCAAATTTTCCCGCTTCCGCTATCTCAAATGGATGACCCTGCTGGTACTCGGCAGCGTCATCGCCTACGTCTGGGACCAGCCGGAAACCGTGCCCAATGGCGGGACCTGGCTGGGCTACACGCTGGGCACCATCGGTGCCCTCATGATTCTCTGGCTGATGCTTTTCGGCGTGCGCAAGCGCGCCTACCGGTCCCGTCTGGGGTCGGTCAAGGGCTGGCTATCGGCGCATGTGTACATGGGCGTGGCGCTGGTCGTCGTCGCCACCCTGCACACCGGCTTTCAGTTTGGCTGGAACATCCACACCTTGGCTTATGCCCTGATGATGGCCGTCATCCTCAGCGGGATGTGGGGCATTTACGTGTATTTCCGCAACCCGGCGCTGATGAGCGGGGTGCTGGACGGCAAGACGCTGCAGGACCTGGGCGGCACGCTGCGCGAACTCGACGCCCGCTCCAAACGTCTGGCGGGCAAACTCTCTCCTGACCTGCAGGCGCTGGTCGCCCGCTCCGCCGAAGCGGCAATTGTGGGTCCGCTGTTTGGTCGCTTCCGGGCCCAGGTGATGGCCTGCCCCACGCGGCGGGCGGTGGCGACCCTCGAGCCGTTGGCGCGGCAGGATGACCGGGCGGTGCGCGACCTCTATGCCCTGCAGTTCCAGCGCTTGTCGATTCTGGATGAAATCCGCAGCTTCGTTCGACTGAAGGCCTGGACCGACCTCTGGCTGCTGGTTCATGTGCCGCTATCGTTCGCGCTGCTGGCCACGCTGACCGCGCATATCGTCGCGGTCTTCTTTTACTGGTAGACCCCATGCAGCACCACGACGACCCGATCGCCGCTGAAATCAAGCGGCTCCAGCGCCCGCTAGGCGGCCGCCGCCTGTTGTCCTGGCTGCTGTTTGTGAGCGCGATTGGCCTGTGCCTGCTCCTGCCGGTGGCGGGCTCCGACCACGCGGAGGATCTGAAAGCGCTGATTGCCAAGGTCCCTGGGCTGGCCGAGTACGTGAACCCGCAAATCGACCGCGTGCAGGCGCGTCTGACCGGTCGCCGCCACGATCCGGCGGTCACCGACCCTGCCAGCCGCAAGACCCACGACGACCGGGTTGCCCAGCCCGCGCCCGGCACCTACGTCACGCCGCCCCCCACGGTGCTCGCGCTGGACCGGGTATGGAATCCCGGCCCGCTGGCGGCGGCCCACCAGTCCTGGGCCCATGACTGCAAGGTCTGCCACAGCGCGCCGTTTACGCGGGTGATGGACAAGGACTGCAAGACCTGCCACGCCGGGGTGGGTGACCATGTGCCGACCGACGCCGGTGCGGTCCACGGGATCGCCGACCAGCGCTGTGCCGACTGCCACCACGACCATCAGGGCAGTTTCGCGCTTGCCGCGCAGAACCTGCACTACGTGGGCCGCGAGTGCGCAGACTGTCATCGCAACATCAAGCTCGCGCTGCCAGCCACCCACACCGAAGACGTTGCCGACTTCGCGACCCAACACCCCGAGTTTCGCGTGCAAGTGGCGGCAGCCCCGCCGGATACCAAGCTAAGTCGCGTGCGGCCGGCGGCCGGCGAAACCCTGCAGGAGCCGACCGGCCTCAAATTCCCCCACGATGTGCATCTCAGCGACAAGGGCATCGACAGCCCGCGCGGCGAAGTCCACATGGAATGCGCCAACTGCCACGTGCTGAAGCAGGACGGGCTGGCGTTTGAGCCGGTGAACATGAAAGACCACTGCGCGTCCTGTCATGCGCTGAAGCTCGAGCCGGCGATGTCGAACCGCGAAGTGCCGCATGGTGACGTGCCGGCGGTGCTGACCGCGGTGCGCGAGTTCTATGCCTATGTCGAGGCGATGGGTGGCCTGCCGCCCGACGCGGCACCGCTCAGCCACACGATCAAAATCTCGCGCCCAGGCGAAGCCGAACGCCCGGCGCAGAGCTTCCTCAAGGCGCCGGGCAATGCCCGCGAGCGAGCGTCCGCGGCGGCGACGGAACTGTTTGAGAAAACCTCCTGCGTGGTCTGCCACGAGGTGAGCCGCGTGCCCGACGCCGGGCTCGCGGGCACGCCGGGGCAGGATTTGCCGCAGTGGAAAATCGCCCCGGTGCAGGCGGCGCATACCTGGATGCCGAAGTCGGTCTTTGACCACGCAAGCCACGCCAACCAGTCCTGCACCGACTGTCATGCCGCCGAGCGCTCGGACAAGGCCACGCAGGTGCTGATGCCGAAGATCAACATCTGCCGCGACTGCCACGCCGGCGCCACGCCGGTGGCCAACAAGGTGACTTCCGACTGCGGCTTGTGCCACGGCTTCCACCAGCCCGCCAGGCTGCCCTCGCCACGGGCGCATACCGCGCCCTTACCGCTGGCCGTGTTAAAGCGTCCCAGCGGGGTGGCGATTCAATGACCGTCCGCTGTTTGCTCGGGCTCTGTGCCTTGCTGTTTGCCGCGACGCCCGCGCGGGCAGCGAGCCTGACGGTCGCCGAAGTCAACCGGGTGGCGGCGCAGGCCGAACAAGCCGCCGAGGCTTTGGGCCAGACGCGGTTTACCATCGCGGTGGTCGACCGCGTGGGCAACGTGCGTGTTCCGCCGCGGCGCGGCCAGCGCGGTGGAACTGCGCACGGGTTTGCCGGTGACGGGCGGGCTTGAAGGCATTTCCAGCGGCAAGACGGGGCTGGACCTTGCGGCGCTGGCGGCGATCGCGAAAGCGCTCACCGGCGCTTATCTGTCCTCTTCGGGCAACGCATTCAGTACCCGCACTGCGAGTTTCATCATCCAGAACCACTTTGTGCCGGGCGTCCGGAATCAGCCCGGCGGACCGCTGTTCGGCGTGCAGTTCAGCCAGCTGCCCTGCGGCGATTTGGTCCAGACCAACGACCTGGGTGGCGCCACCGGCATCGGCCCGCGGCGCTCGCCGCTGGGTCTGGCCGGCGATCCGGGCGGCTTCCCGCTGTACAAGTCGGGCGTGGTGGTCGGTGGCGTCGGGGTGATTGCCGGCACGTCTGCGACCTACACCATTGACCTCACGCCGCGCGTGCCGCGGACCGATCGCGAGGAGCGCATTGCACTGGCGGCACAACGCGGTTTCACGCCGCCCGCCAGCATCCGCGCCGACCAGATCACGGCCGGTGGCATCAAGCTCGCGTATTCCACCTCCGACGGCGCCGTGCCGGCGGTCTCGCGCCGGGTGCCGGTCAGGGCCACGCCCATTGCGGTGGCGGGCTACACCACCGCCGCGGTCAAGGCCGGGCGGGTCTACGGCCGCGCGGGCTCGGGCTATGTGGCCGCCACGCGCAGTAATGCCACGGCGGCGCTGGCCGCACGCCGCGCATTCATTCTGGAAGACGGGGCGGGCGCTAATCGCTACCCACCGATGGCCGCCGCCGACGGCGGACTCAGCGCTGCCTTTGTGGGTGAAATCCTGCAGCAGGCAATCGGGGTAGCCAATCAGGCCCGCGCGCAGATTCGACGACCGCTGAACTCGCCGGCGCAGGTCACGGTCTCGGTGGTCGACGCCAACGGCAACATCCTCGGGATCGCACGCACGCCGGATGCGCCGGTCTTTGGCACCGATGTGTCCTTGCAGAAAGCCCGCACCGCGGCGCTGTTCTCGCGCCGCGATGCCAGTGCCCGGTTGCGCAGCCTTCCGGCCAACAGCGTTGCCGGCATCAGTTTTCCCGGCGCGGGTCCGCGGATGAGCGCGGCGCAACGGTTTTTCGGGCGCGACGTATTCACCGGCACCGCGTTCTCGGGACGCGCGATCGGCAATATCGCCAGACCCAATTTTCCCGACGGCATCGACACGCGCGGCCCCGGCCCGCTGTCGAACAGCACGCAATGGAGCCCGTTCAACGTGGGCCTGCAACTCGACATGGTGGGCGTGCGCCTGATTTCCGCGCTTGCCGTGCCGGGTACTTCCTTCGGGAGTTGTACGCTGGCCCCGGTGGGGGCGGACAACGGCATTCAGATTTTTGCCGGCGCGGTGCCCATTTATCGCGGCAACACGCTGGTCGGGGCGATCGGCGTCTCCGGCGACGGTATCGACCAGGACGACATGGTGGCCTTTCTGGGCCTGCAGCGTGCGAGCGTCGGCGGGGTCATTCGCGGGGCGGTCGGGCAGGCACCGAAAGCGCTGCGGACCGACCGGCTCGCGCCCGGTCTGCGCTACGCGCAATGCCCGCAGTCGCCCTTTGTCAGTAGCGAGCAACAAAATGTCTGCGCCGGGTTTTAAGCCGATGACGCGTCGGTTTGCGGCGCCTTGGTGCGGTCTGCTGCTGGGCCTGCAGTGCTGGGTCGTCACCCCGGCCACGGCGGCGACTGCACCCGCCGCCCAGCAGATCATGCAGGTCATGGCCGAGCGCATCGAATTGCGCACGGCGCCGTCGCCCGGCGCGCAGGCCGTGGCGCTGGTCGGGCGCGGCAATCTGCTGGAAGTCCTCGCGGTACAAGGGCAGTGGTATCAGGTGCGTTATGGCAGCCGGGCAGAAGACGTCGCCTGGGCGCTGCGCAGCCCCGACCGCTACAGCCAGTTCAGTCTGGAGCGGGTGAAAGTGCCGGGGCCGCCGCGGTTTGCCGGCGAACAAACCGGCACCGGCGCGCGTTCGCCGATCGACGCTGCACGTCCGGGCGAGTTCGCTGGCAAGGTGGTGACCCTGCCGCCGATCGATCCCTCGCAGGTCGCACCCCCGTCAGCCAATCTGCCGCGCGAGTCGATTCCCTTGCCCGACCGCTGGCGGCTGATGCAGGCGCTGGATTTCAAGTTTCCGTGGTATGACCCCTACAACCAGAACCTGCTGAAGGGCGATATTCCGATTCCGCGCCTCGGGCCCGATGTATTCCTGAACGCGATTGCCATTTCAGACACGCTGTTTGAAGCGCGTTCGGTCCCCACGCCCGTCTCGCAGACCACCTCGTTTCCGGATGCCAACAACATCTATGGCAGCAACGAGCAGCAGGTATTCGCGACCACCATTCTGGCCGGCTTCTCGTTGATCAAAGGCAACACGACCTTCAAGCCACCGGACTACGAATTCCGCGCGCTGGCAGCGATCAACTACAACCGCGCCAACGTGGAGGAGGCGGGCGCGCTGCTGGTTGACCCGCTGCAGGGCAGAACCCGTGAAGACCATTTCGCCGGCCTGCAGGAGCTCTTCCTCGACAAGCACTTGCAGAACGTCTCCGACCGCTACGACTTTGATTCGCTGCGCGTCGGCATCCAGCCCTTCACCTCGGATTTTCGCGGCTTTTTGTATATCGACCAGCCGCTGGGCGTGCGGCTGTTCGGCAATCGCGCGAACAACCGCTACCAGTACAACCTGGCCTGGTTTCGCCGTCTGGAGAAAAACACCAACAGCGGCCTGAACGATATGTTTAAGGACCTGCGGGAAGACGACATCTTCACCGGCAACCTGTTTGTGCAGGATTTTCCGATGCTCGGCTTCACCTCGCAGTTCAGCATCACCCACAACCGCAACGATGAATCCGGTGACCACTACGACAGCAACGGATTCCTGGTGCGACCGGCGCTGGTGGGCGACGCCCAGCCGCACGATTACGCGGTGACCTATATTGGCTACAGCGGCGACGGCAGCCTGTACTACCTCTGGCAGAAGCTGCGGCTGAATCTCAGCACCTCGACCTATCTGGCGGTCGGTACGGATTCGCATAGTCCAATCGCCGGACGCGAGCAGACCATCCTCGCGGCCTTTCATGCGAGCGAAATTTCGCGCGACTACAGCTGGATTCGCCTGCGCGGCAATCTGCTGTTCGCCACCGGCGACGGCGACCCTTACGACGGCGAGGCCAATGGCTTCGACGCTATCCTCGAGGCGCCGCAGTTCGCTGGTGCCGACACCGCGTATTTCATCCGGCAGGGCATTCCGCTTATCGGCGGGGGCGGCATCGCGTTCTCGGGGCGCAACGGCATCCTGCCTTCGCTGCGTTCGTCGCGCGACCAAGGGCAGTCGAATTTCGTCAATCCCGGCCTGCAACTCTACGGGGTAGGAGCCGACTTTGATGTGCTGCCGGAATTGCGCATTACCAGCAACGTGTCGTACCTGCGCTTCATGGACACCAGCAGTCTGGGCGCCCTGCGGATGCAGGGTGAGCCTGACGGTGAACTGGGCACCGATTTCGCCATCGGCATGCAGTACCGCCCCTGGTACAACCAGAACGTCGTAATTAACGCCTCCGCCAGCATGCTCCATCTGGGGCAAGGCCTGATCGACCTCTACGGTGAAGATCAGGACAACCTGTACTCCACTTTCATCAACGCGATTCTGGCCTTCTGAGCATGCTGCTTATGCGTCGTCACCCGTCTTCTCTCGCCGGCCTGTTTGCGCTGTGGCTGTGCGCACTGTCGCTGCTGCCTGCAGGACCCGCCGGCGCGAACGAAGCGGCCCACCTGGTGGAACGCGATTACGTCATGGCGCCGCCCGCACCCAAAGCCCAGACGCAGGCCGCGGCGGACGCCAAGTCGGCGGGCTGTCTGAGCTGTCATCAGGGCACCGACCGCCACACCATGCACGCCAATCCGGGCGTCGTCATCGGCTGCACCGATTGCCACGGCGGCGATGCAAACATCAAGCACGCGGCTGGCGGCGCCGCGCCGGACAAGACAAATCCGGCCTACCGCGAGGCGATGGACAAGGCGCACATCCTGCCACGCGACGAGCATTTCTGGCGGTACCCCTCGTCGGCCAATCCGCCCGGCTCGTTTGCCAAACTCAACCGCGAGCACCCGGCCTACGTGCGCTTCATCAATCCGGGCGACCTGCGCATCGCGCGGCATGCCTGCGGTGAATGCCATCTTCCGATCATCCAGTCGCAGGAGCGCAGCCTCATGAGCACCTCCAGCATGCTGTGGGGCGGGGCGGCGTATAACAACGGCATCCTGCCCTTCAAGCGCTACATGCTGGGCGAGGCGTACACCGAGAACGGACTGGCCGCAGCCATCCTGAATCCCATCAAGGTCGACAACGAGCTTTATTTGGAGAAAGGCGTTCTTGAGAAGCTCTATCCGCTGCCAGCCTGGGAAACGATCCCGCCGGCCGACGTGTTTCGGGTTTTCGAGCATGGCGGCCGTGTAATCAACAGCCAGTTTCCGGAAATCGGGCTGCCAAACAGTACCGGCGCGCTGCAGAAACTGGACGAGCCGGGGCGGCCCGACCTCAAGCAGTCCAATCGCGGTCCGGGCACGGGCAGCCGCATTGCAGTGCCGGTGATCAACCTCACCAAAACCCGCCTCAACGACCCGCATCTCTGGTTCCTTGGCACCAACGATAATCCCGGCGACTATCGCTCGTCGGGCTGTACCGCCTGCCATGTGATCTATGCCAACGATCGCGAGGAGAAGCACTCCGGCCCCTACGGCAAATTCGGCAACCGGGGGTATACGCAGACCGGCGACCCGACGATTCCCAAGGGCGAGTCGGGGCATCCGCTGAAGCACGAGTTCACCCGGGCGATTCCCTCGTCGCAGTGCATGGTCTGTCACATGCATCAGCCGAACATCTACGTGAATTCCTTCTACGGCTACATCCAGTCTGACTACGAAGCCGATGCGCCCTTCCTGTGGCCAGAAAAAGAAAAGCACCCGACGGCGGCCGAGATCCACGAGATCAACAAGCGCAATCCGGAAGAGGCCGCGATTCGTGGCAAATGGTCAGATCCCGAGTATCTGGCGGAGATCTCGAAGCTCAATCCCAAGCTCAAAGACACGCAGTTTGCCGACTATCACGGCCACGGCTGGGTGTTTCGCGGCGTGTTCAAGCGCGACCGCAAAGGCGCGCTGCTGGATGCCGAGGGCAAGACCGTGCCCGACGACGACCCGAAGAAGTTCGACAAGGCCGTGCACATGGGGTCCATTCATATGGACAAGGGCATGCACTGCGTGGACTGCCATTTCTCCCAGGACATGCACGGTAATGGGCATATCTATGGCGAAGTCGCAGCGGCGATCGAAATCGACTGTGCGGACTGCCACGGCACCTCAAAAACCTATCCCACGCTACACACCTCGGGCCCGGCCGCGCGGCCCGGTGGGATGGACCTTTCGCTGCTGAAGACGCAGGACGGTCGGCGCCGCTTCGAGTGGCGGAACGGTGAACTGTTCCAGCGCTCGGCGCTGCATCCCGACAAGGAATGGAAAGTCTCGTTGGTCAAAGACTCGGTCAACTCGAAGCATCCGACCTTCAACGAGAAAGCTGCACGCGCCAAGCTGATGGCGGCGGGCGAGGCCGGGCGCAAGGGTAAATGGGGCCTCGGGGCCACCGAACTCGCCCACGACAACGAAAAAATGCTCTGTTTCACCTGCCATCTGTCGTGGACGACCAGCTGCGCGGGCTGCCATCTGCCGATTCAGGCCAACTGGAAAACCGATCGCCTTCACTACGAGGGCGGTGAAACCCGCAATTACGCGACCTATAACGTACAGGTGGCGCGCGACGACGTGTTCCAGCTGGGCAAGCATGGTCCGGTGAAGGGCGCGCGCATTGCGCCGATTCGCTCGAGCTCCGCGCTGGTGTTGTCCTCGCAAAACATCAACCGCGAGCGCATTTACATCCAGCAGCCGCCGATTGCCGCCAGCGGCTTCTCCAGCCAGGCCTTCGCGCCGCATTACCCGCATACCGAGCGCAAGGAAGAAACCAAGACCTGCGACGACTGCCACGTCTCCAGCAAGAACGACAACAACGCCATCATGGCCCAGCTGCTGCTGCAGGGAACGAACTTCGTCAACTTCATCGGCGGCTACGCCATGCTGGGCGAAGCCGGTCATGTGGAAGGCGTTGCCGTGACCGAACTGGACGAGCCGCAGGCCGTTATTGGCAGCTATTTGCAGCGCTACGCCTATCCCGATCGCTATAAGGCCCACGAGGGGCGTGGCAAGGAACTGCCCGAGGCGCACGCCCACAGCACGGACGATGCGGCGCGCTGCGTGCAGCTGCGCGGCGAGTATTTTTACGTTGCCGAAGGCAAGGGCGGCTTCCGGGTGTACGACACGGCGGGCATCCCGAACAAGGGCTTTACCCAACGCATCGTAACCGCGCCGTATTCGCCGCT
>Ga0255094_1001396_pt1 | contig 10482 bp, 3 predicted proteins | sample Colum_Law_RepB_8_2_FD_188434 | JGI IMG/M metagenome (GOLD analysis project Ga0255094, IMG submission 188434) | Freshwater microbial communities from Columbia River, Oregon, United States - Colum_Law_RepB_8d | ecosystem: Environmental > Aquatic > Freshwater > River | place: USA: Oregon | collected...
GGGTATCCCGTACCGCGACCCCGGAAATACTCCGGTGGAGCGATCCCAGGCATTTGAGTCGGGTGGACCTGAGGACTATGAGATTCAACTGGCGCCGCGAATTCTTCCGGGCGAACCGGCGTCACTGCCTGAGGGCACGGTGATTGATCTGGACGGTTCACGGATTCCGGATGCGTGGCGACCGTCTTCGACACTGGCTGCTGGTGGTACCGGGAACGCGTTGTATTCGCAGTACATCGATCTGGTGTATTCGCCGCGTGGCAGTCTGATGGGTGACGCGGCCTCGGGTGGTGTCCTGCATCTGTACGTGTGTGATCGAGAGGATTCGGTGTTGTTGAAGGAAGAGTTTCTGAAGTCGCTCGATTCTGATCCGGCGAAGGCGTCCGATCTTTTTAATTCCAGTCTGCAGAGTGCCAGCGGTGGTTTGAAGTTCATACCGTCGGATGCAATTGATCCAGGCAGTGTGGCATGGGCTGCGGGTCTGGGTGCGGCAGGTGAGCCGTACAATGTGCGGGATCGTCGCGTGGTGACGATTTCCGGTCAGACAGGCAGTGTCTCGATTCATCTGGTGAATGCCGGTGACGGGGATTCATCGGGCAGTAATCCGCCGAACGGATTTGCGGACGATCCGTACTTCTTTGCGGAAACGGGGGAGACTGCGAAGTGAAGCGTCTCACACAGACAACTGGTATCAGCTTGCGGCGGAGTGGTCGGGTTTCGACCGGCCTGGGCCTGCCTGCGGGCGTGACACTGACTGAAGTGCTGATGTCTCTGATGATCATGAGCATTGGCATTTCGTCGGTGATGGTGTTGTTTCCGATTTCGGTGCTCCGCAGTGCTCAGTCCACCCAACTGACGAACGCGGCGCTTCTGAAGTACAACGCAGAGACTCAGATTCGCCAGAATCCTCGGCTGGTGTTTGACCCGGACGGGAACTACGACCTGTCCTCCACGATGGCTCAGAAGCAGAAGGCCCTTGCCGAGCATTTTCTGTCATCGGGTTCGCGGAATTATCTTGTGGATCCGTTTGGTTATCATGGTCTGTTCAGCATGGACAGTACTGGTGACGGCACGGTGGATGGCAACGACGACCTGATTGCCCGTGCGTTCGGCAATGACGGGACAGCACCGGGGTTTATCAATGCTGCCGGCAATCGTGTGATCCTGCGGCGTTATGATGGTGGTGTGCTGTCGAAGTTCATTGGTAATGTTGAGGGCAATGTTGCGTCGTCGGGACTGAGTGCGGATCAGCTGGCATCGCTGCAGTTTCTGGCAGCAAAGCTGGCTCGACTTGGTGACGGCCGTACGATTCAACTGGACAGCAGTGCGGCCGAGGTGCTGTTTACCAGCGTGAACAACGTCAGTTATCCGGTGGGCGTGAGGCTGGTGGATTCGGTGCTGCCCGACGATCTGGTGGCCGTACCGACCTCCGCTTCGACTCGGCCCGGCGGTTTGATCCCGGATCCTGAGATAGCCGAGATCACTCTGTTTTCTGAGGACGGTCGATTCAGTCAGACGTTTCCGCTGACGAACACGGATGCTGCCAATCTGAAGTGTTACTGGTCGGAGTATGACGACCAGGGGAACAATCCGGTGGACTACAACGGCAATGGGTTCAATGACATTCGCGGTTTGCCGGCGGAGTTTCTGGGCAAGGTGGGTCGAGTGATTCTGCGGACGGTGCGTGATGCTGACTTTTCGTGGCTGTTGACGGTGCGTCGTGGCAGTGACGGTCAGGCTCGTGGTGTGGACGTGGTGGTACGTTATCACACGGGGATCAAGCCTTTGGATGAGCGGATTTTTCCGGCTACTTTCAAGGCTGGTCTGGCGCTGGTGGGGGTGAACGACGCTGCGGACGGCACCGAGCCTGTTTTGAAACGCGGTGCCTATGTGTTCGACGCCCTGAATGCTCGCTGGTACCGCATCACCAACCATGAGACGCGGCCCAGTGCCGGTCTGATTCCGTCCAGTGAAGCGGGATTCTGGGGTGCCTACAGGTATCGACTGACCCTCGAGTCTGAGGTGGTGGCGAACGCGGGGTCGTTTCCGACGGGCAGCAGTTCGGCGGTCTATTCCGGTGCCATGTTTCTGCCGGGCGTGGTGGATGTGTATCCGATGGGATCACTGAGTCTGCCGGCGGCATTGCAGGCGGGGGAGAACTGATGAAACGCCAACCTGTCGAAAGTATGCGGTTGTCGCAGCGGACTGGTTTCACGCTGGTGGAAATGCTGGTATCGGTGGCGCTGGTGCTGTTGATGATGAGTCTGTTTGCGTCGATTTTTTCGATGGCGTCGGGCAGCGTCAGTACTCAGCGTGGCATTTCCAATCACGACCAGAAAGCCCGGGCATTAACCACGCTGATCAAGGGCGATTTTTCGCATCGCACGCAGCGTTATCCGCTGCCATTTTATCCGAATGAGAACACCGCCACATCACCGACGCCCTTTGGTAATCGGGCCGGTTATCTGTACATCTCCACGAACGATCCTTACAGCGGTCAGGACGATCTGGTGCAGTTCACGGTCAGTGCCGACATGCTGCAGGAGGACACGGACAGTTCGCCGTATTATGGCAGGGCTGCATTGTTGAATGATCCTTCGGGGAATACTTCGACCAGTCTGTCGGTGAATCCGAATCAACCTGAGGCGGATGACAGCAGTCTGACGGTGAACAACACGGGCAGTTCGACGGCGGCGGAAGTCTGTTACTTTGTGCGGAACGGCAATCTGTATCGGCGGGTGATGCTGCTGCGTCAGCCGTTGCCGGTGGCGGGTCGGGAACTGGACGAGCAGCCGCAGACCAGTCGTGGTCAGGATTATTTTACGTCGGGCAGCGGTAATTTCTCGGTGCAGACGTCTTCGGGACCCGTGGCCACTGATGATTTCCTGACGTATTTTGATTATTCGGCGGTAGCTCGTATCACAGGGTCTGTGCCCGGGCCCGCTCAGTTCATAGGGGTCTCGTACCTGAACAACGAACTGGAGACTCCGCTGGCCCCCTTTGTGCTGCCTGCACTGGGAAATCCTTACAAGCGATTCGGGTTCGATCAGTTCACAGGAAAGTCGCGTGAACACACTCAAGTGGGTGGTGCGTTTATCGGACGCTTCCTCCATGCAGAAACTTCTGCAGTAAATTTCAACTGGCCTCAGCGACAGGCGCAGGTGTTCGGCACCAATCAGGTGTTTGGTGTCGGCAACACGCCGGACGGCAACCCGTTCAATGTTGCCAACCCGGTGACGCTGAATATTTCTACGGGGGTGGTTCAGGAATTCTCCAATTCCGCGGCGGGTACCGGGCGTGGTGGTACTCGCCGCATGGAGGATCTGGTGCTGTCCGATGTGCATGAGATGAAGGTGGAAATCTGGGACGAGCGTCTGCAGAAATACACGACACCCGGGCACAATGAGCTTTACCGCCTGCAGGACACATCCGGCAACAGTTTTATGTTGCCGGGCGACTATCATCAGGGGCGGCGTTTTGCCGACGCTGATGCTCAGGGACCTGAGAATTCATCGCTGGGAGTTTTCGACACATGGCATCCGGGTCTGAGAACTGGGAATAATCCGCGGCATCCACCGCATATCGCCTACCGGTACACTCCGCCGGTCTACCCCAACGGACCGACTCGTCCGGGTCTTCCGGTGGCTCCGACGGCCGAGCCTGACCGGCAGACGCGGCGTGCGGATAACAAGGGTTACTGGCAGCCCGGAACGGTGTACGAGCTGGGGGACGTGGTGTTTGTCCCCTGGAAGGAGTCGATTCCGTCGGATGGCATCTTCCAGTATGACGAGATCGATGCGCCGAAGTTTCAGATCGCCTATCGGTGTGTGGGCCGTCAGGGCAGTGCGACATCTGCTGCCAATCCGCCCGGTTTCCCGACGGCTGCCGGCCGGCGTGTGCGTGAGCGGAATGATGAACTGGAGTGGGAGTCGATAGACAATCGTCGGCCGCTGACATCGATCCGCATGACTTTGCGTTTTCATGACCAGACCAGTGATACTCAGCGGAATCTGACACTGGTGCTGCCGTTGACGGACAAGAAGTAGTGACCTGCATGCAGGCGATCGGGCGTGGTCCCGGTGGTCTGGGACAAGAGACATAGTTCCTGATTGTTTGCTCCAGAACCGGGCGGGCCAGTTCGGTGCTGAAGGAGCCCGAGAAGATGAAAACAAACATTGAATTCACTCGACCGCAGGTGCCGGACCGTCGTGGTTCGACGCTGGTGATTGTGATTGCGCTGCTGGGTCTGCTGGCCTTTATGGGCATGGTGTTTTTCACGTTTGCAGCGCAGGAGCGTCAGGCGGCGGAGAATTTCAGTGACGCGGCCAAGTTTGCGGTGGATGAGCCACCGAATGTGTTTGACCACATGCTGCGGCAGGTGATTTTGGGAACCTCGGATACCCCGCAGGATCGCGGCAGTATTCTCTACAGCCCGACTCGCCGTCATGCACTCGTTACCAACCTGGTGGGTGGTGACGTGCAGCCGCATTCGGGAGAGGGTGTGAGGTTGGCGGACATTGGTGGTTATGCGGTGGTGGATCAGAACCAGGACGGGGTCGCGGACATCAGTGTGGATCCGAATCTGGACTGGCTGGAGTTTGTGGATTCCGGGGTGGCGCGGTCGCACATGGCTTACCGTGCGCGTGGTCTGGAGGGTCAGGTTGGCGGTGCTTCTGTACCGCAGCCTCCGGCTCCGGACGTGGACTACACGTATCCGGACATCAACAATCTGTTTCTGGCTTTTCGGGGTAAGGCAATTCGGGACAACGGAATCGGGGCCACTCCGAGGTTTGAAGAAGTCAATGTGCTGATGCCGTCGTTCTTTCGTCCGCAGTATCTGAAGTCTTCGCTGGCCAACGGTCCGCTGGGCAGCAGTATTGTGACGGACGCTGACTGGATTCAGTCATTCGATGGCGTCAATCGAAACTCAGCCCGATTTCCGGCTCGCAGTTTCCGTCCGCATCCATTGCACATCGCCGGTCGTCTGGAGGACGGCACTTTGGTGCCTCGGTATGTACTGGCGGGTGAAGCATCAGCACTGGGGTTGCAGGGGGGCTTTCCATTTGTGCCGGCTGATAACACCAACAATTCGGGGAATCGTCCGGAGCGTGGAGAGCTGGGGATCTGGACCGGGTCACATCCGGACAACTATGAGCTGGACGTGGACAATGATGGGGACGGTAATTCTGAAGGCATCTGGATGGACCTGAATTTTCCGATTCAGGAGACATCAGACGGTGTGCAGTATGCAATTCTCCACTCGGTGACGATTTACGATCTGGATTCGCTGATTGACCTGAATGTGCACGGGAATCTGGCCGGGCTGAATCGGCTCGGCGATCTGACGAACGCAGCAGGCGGTCTGGTGATGGACGGGCAACTGGACAACCAGTTTGTTTCGCGTTCGAACTCCGGACTGGGGCCGAACGAGGTGAATCCGCTGTGGGCGCTGCAGCGTCCGCTGATCACCGGACACTCGTCGATTCCCCAATTCAATGCTCATTTCGGGCGTGCTCCTGCCAATCGGCTGGAGCAGGCGAATATGGAGTGGATCTGGCTGTTGGGTGGCCGTGGTGATTTCGCAGGTGGAAAACTGAATGGCATTTTCGCTGGTCGCTGGGGTGAGGCTGATCGCGTTTACAACACCTACAAATCCGGTGGCAGTTTTTTGGTGGCCGACCTGCCGCGTCCAGGTCGCAGCGGGAATGCTCAGCAACCGGGCAACACTGGGATTCGTTTCGGCGGCAGTTACAGTGGCAGTGGTCGTAATGGTTTCGATGACAACCAGGACCGACTGGAGGGTGAAGCGGATCTCAGTCAGCGTCGGATCCGCGGCTTCGGGACTCCGATGGACTATGCCGGAACCGGTCGCAGCACCTCGGCGGACTATGGTGGTTACAACGGCACGGCTTTCGCAACGGTTGCTGGCAGCCCACGACAGGCAGTGCTGCACCGTGATCCTTCCAGCACGGGTCCGGAGCGCTGGCCGCGTTACAAGGGTTACACGGTCAATCGAGGGATGGACGACACGGTGGCTCGTTATGCGTTCGGCCCGAACGGTGTTTATGACTCTGGTGTGCAGGCCTCTGACGACCTGATTCTGGATCCGTTCTATGATGCGTTGTTCGAAGATCCGCTGGAAACCATTTTTGATCCGAATTATGCGCAAAAGCAGTTTGACCAGATCTTTGCTCCGGGGGACTTGCTGTCACTGCAGATGCAACCGGCTGACAAGCCCGCAGACATCAGCGAGCGACTGAGCGACCTGGCGCCGTTTGCTTTTGAGAACAGTTCGAACAATGAAGTGCGTGAGAAATTCACGACGCTTTCCAACAGTCTGCGTCGTTACATGATGACCCATGATCTGGGTGCTGACCTGACGCTGGGTACCGCAGATGACGGTCCGCGGGCGTGGGAGTTCAATGCCGATGCGGACGGGGCTGATACCGACAACGACGGTTATGGCAACGGGGATGGAAGACGTGAATTTCCGCCGGCGTACGGGACAACGGTCGCCAACGGTCGTCCGTACAGTGCGACTGATCCGTTCCGCCCGCAGGTGCGTCGTCTGCTGACTCTGGAAGCCGGTGAAAGTCGGGATCTGATCGGGCAGTTGCCACTCAGCATCAATCATCTGCTGGATGTGGAACGCACCGAACAGACTCCGAATGAACAGTCTCAGCCGGTGCAGTTTCTGCGGTACATGCGGCGGGCTGGGTTGCGGTTTCGTCCGCTGACCGAGCATCCGGCGGCGTCTGAAGGCAATACTGTGGTCAACGCGACCACGATTCCCACGTTCGATCCGGCCAATCCCGTGGTCTGGCCGCCGGTGACGGCTGAACAGCGGGAATACTGGGCACGTCGTGATCGCCAGCAGTTGGCTCGTGATATCTACGTGCTGCTGTATACGATCGGCGGTGCTCAGACTGTGGGTACCAGTGTTCGCAGTTCGCTCGGTACCAATGATCCGAATGCGGCTGAGGGAACATCGCTGTATACGCATCGTCAGCTGCGCGAGATGGCTCAGTTTGCCGTGAATCTGGTCGATGCGATGGACACGGACAACGTGGTGACCAAGTTTGAATTTGACAAGAATCTGGGGCCTGACAGCGGCGGCACCGCCGGTGGCTGGAATCTGGACGACGACCCGTACACGATGGAAACCGTGCCGGTACTGGAATCGGATCCGAATTTTGCGGGCATTACTGACAGTGGTCGCAGTCGCGAAGACAGTGCGGTGCGCGGTGTGGTCTACGGCGTGGAAGCTCAGGAACTGGCTTTCAGTGAAGTGCTGGCGGTCGGTACCGCGACTCCGGCAGCCACGATCGACCATCCGGCCACGCTGTATCCGGACGAGACCGGTCGCAATCACCTGTTTGTTGAGCTGCAGAATCTGCGGCCGAATGCGGTGCCATTGGCTACGAAGAACAACACGACCATGGCCAACGCCATGTGGCGGATTGTGCGGCATGATCGCACCAGTGCCACGGATCCGATCGGGGGCACTTCGAATGGTGGCAACCCATATCGGGCGTTTGCGTTTGTGGGGCAGTCGGCTGTGAATCAGACCATTCAGGGTGGCCAGCGGTATTCCGTTGCCACGGCTTCCACAACGGACGTGGTCAGCAGCGATCTGTTTGTGGATTTTGACCTCGACAGTACCTTTGACCTGATTGCTCCGAATACCAGCAACGGGACGCTGCCGAACAACGGCACCAATCGGACGGACCCGAATGCGGCGGAGCTGAAGCCGCGGTGCAATCTGGACCTGCTGCATCCCGATCACAATCTGGGATTTGTGATGGTGGATCAGGCCGGCAATCCGACGACGAATCTGGGGGCCTTCCTTGAGAACCTGCAGACGTACGCCGGGAATACTCCGATGAACAGTCTGTACGGGGGCAGCTTTGACGCACCAATTGGCGGCCTCGGGTTTGACCTGGTGCTGCAGCGACGTGCGAATCCGAACATGCCTGCCCTGACTCATGGTTCGGTTCCCGGCCAGGATCCCAATCCGTGGGTGGATGTGGACATTATTCGGGTGGAGTTTCGGGACGTGGGGATCGCGGACGGCGACATGGCGACGCAGCTGCAGCAGAACCGGCTGCCGAACATTACCAGCGAGGAGCGTCGGGAGCCGCTGGCCGACTCGACTCGTGGAGCCTTCACGGGAACTCCGGCCAATCTGCGGTACAACACGATTGTTGCTCGCAATGGCGGTGCGGGTGAGGTCGGGCGAAACAGCATTACTGCGACGGCCGGTTTCAATTTGTGGCAGGCACATTTCGATCGTGACTTTGCATCGACGGGTGAGCTGTTCAGTGTGCCGCTGTGTGGACCGGGGAAGCTGACGTCCGTGATCGAGCGTCTGAACTTCAATCCGCAGCAGCAGGCTCAGCCACCGGCTGCCGGCAATCCGACTCCGGATGCTCTGGTGGCTGCTGCTGCCATGTTCCTGCAGCCGGATTTTCCGAACGATACGGGTGTGAGTGCGGCAGTGAATCGGTCGCGGGACAATCGCTGGTATCGTCTGCTGCAGTTGGTGGAGGTACCTTCGCGAGTGCATCGGATGCTGGGGAATTATGTGTCACTGGAGCGACTGCCGGGGAAGGTCAATCTGAACACGCTGCGACACTGGGAGGTGTATGCGGGGCTGGTGGACAATCCGATGCTGCTGGATGCGACTGGCAACGGAGTGCTGGCACCGTTTACGACGGATCGCAGTCCGGATGAAAACGGCAATGCGGTGAACCGGGATCGCTGGCAGGAGTTTTTGTTGTCGCGGGACGGGGAGTTTTCTGACAGTTATGACCAGTTCGCGGCGACTCCGGGGAGTCGGAGGATGCTGATACCGGGGACAGCGAAGTCCAAACCGTTCCGCTCGTATGGATACCGCAAACCGTTCAACTCCACTGTACCTGACGACAACGGAGTTGAGTCAACGGTGCTGAGAACGCTCACGGCGGACGTGACGGACGGCGATAATCAGACGAACCGGCACTGGCTGGAGGTGAACAGTCGGGGTCAGCACAAGAATCCGGGAGCGGCGGCGCTGCAGCATCAGCATCAGGTGTTATCGAAGCTGATGAACAACACGACGACGGTGAGTAACACATTTATTGTGTATGCGACGGCGGCGTATTTTGAAGCGGTTGAGCACAAGGTGACGGTGAATGGGCAGTTGACGGGGACGGGTCTGTATCGGATAGGTTCGCGGATTGACATCGACACGACGGACGGGAATTCGAATCAGAACCCGGGCTGGCAGCAGCGAGCGGTGTTTGTGATTGACCGGACGGAGGCATTTCGGGCGTACGATCCGGGTTCGGGAGATTTTGACTGGAAGCGTCTGATCAAGGCTCGAGCGGAGATTGAGTGACGGTCTGTGTGGAGTGTGTGTGTGATTTTTCCGGATCAAAATTGCCTTGTGTAGCAAATTGCGGCAGTGGTGAGGGTATTGGGTGGTTGCGTCCGGGATGTTGTGTGGTTATGTTGGGGTATGAAAAGCTTGAGTTTCTGGTGAATTTCGCAATTTGTCGGTGAATGGTCTTTTTTTTGCGGACCGTGGGCTGGAAGTTGCGTTATGGAAGTGTTGGGGTTAGCGTCAGCAACCCCGGCGAAATACATGAATTTTTGTACAGTCAATCAGGTCAGTTTTCAGATCTGCTTTCCGGGGAGATCCTTACTATGCAGACGCGTCGTTCCCAAATCCTGTCGAGGTCTAATCGGCGCGGATTCACACTTATTGAACTGCTGGTGGTGATCTCGATTATCGCCACGTTGATGGCATTGATTTTGCCTGCGATCCAGTCTGCTCGTGAGGCGGCTCGTCGGACGCAGTGTCTGAACAATCTGCGGAACGTGACGACGGCGGCTTTGGCGTATGCTGAAGCGAACAAGGGTCGTCTGCCGGCATCGGGGACGTATCTGGGAGTGGATGCGAATGCGGACGGTCTGAGGGAGACAGTTGTGGCGGGCCGCAGCTGGGTGGTGGATCTGCTGCCGAATCTGGATCAGTTGGCGGTGTACGAGCGCTGGAATCGGGGTGCGGCGTTCCATCTTGGTGGCAACGTCAGCGTGGGACAGGTGAATATTCCGATTCTGACGTGTCCTGTGGATTCGACATCTGACGGCCAGAACGGTGGACTGTCTTATGTGGCGAATGTGGGTATTGGCGACAAGCTGGTGGACGTCACTTCGGCGACTCCAACGGGGACTCAGTTGGGTCACTGTCCTGTTGCCGAGCCTTTTGCGTGGGACTTTGGCACAGCGGGATCGCAGCAGAACGTGGACCTGCAGGCTGAGCTGTGTGTATTTTCGGCGAAGATTGACATTGACATTCCTCCGGTGACTGGTGGCGTGGCACCCAGCGCTGGTCCTGGCAGTGTCAACATTGGTCGGATTTACGACGGTGCGGGCAACACGATCATGTTCAGTGAGAACGTGAATGCGGGGGCCAGCTCGGGTTCTTACTACGGTGCT
>Ga0255094_1001406_pt1 | contig 10449 bp, 7 predicted proteins | sample Colum_Law_RepB_8_2_FD_188434 | JGI IMG/M metagenome (GOLD analysis project Ga0255094, IMG submission 188434) | Freshwater microbial communities from Columbia River, Oregon, United States - Colum_Law_RepB_8d | ecosystem: Environmental > Aquatic > Freshwater > River | place: USA: Oregon | collected...
TTGGAATCGACCGTCAGCCTGGCGGACCACCGTCAGCGCGAGTCCGCTCAGGCGCAACTGCTCGAGCACCGGCTCGCCCGCCTGCAGCGATTGCCGCAGGCCCAGCGTGACTTCGACGGCGGCAATGCTGAGGGCAGCGCCGCCCTCGGGCTGGGGTGCGATGCGCAGGTCTTCTAGCGTGAGCCGCGGCCAGAGTCCCTGCCAGCTCGCGCCGATCCGCCCAATGCTCACCGGTGTGCCGGTCAGACGGGCGACGGTGGCTTCAATTTCGGGTCGATGTTGATCAAGCCCGGGCAGCGCCAGACGCAGCGCCACGCTAACGCCGGCTACCAGCAGCACCACGCCGGCCAGCAAGGGCCAGAGGGTCCGCAGGGCGCGCTTGAGGGAAGAACGCATCAGCGGGCGTTACAGCAGAACGACGTCGTACTGTTCCTGGGTGTAATGGGTCTCGACCTGGAACCGGATCGGGATGCCGATGAACTCCTCCAGCTCCGCGATGCTGGTGGACTCTTCGTCGAGCAGCAGGTCAACCACGCTGCGCGAGGCCACCACCAGCAGTTTCTGCGCGTTGTACTGGCGCTGTTCGCGCAGGATTTCGCGGAAGATTTCGTAGCACACGGTCTCGGCGCTTTTTAGCGAGCCGCGGCCGCTGCAGGTCGGGCAGGGTTCGCACAGCACGTGCTCCAGACTTTCACGGGTGCGTTTGCGGGTGATTTGCACCAGACCCAGCGAGGAGACTTCGCTGATCGAGATGCGCGAGTGGTCGCGCTCCAGCCCTTTCTCCAGCGCACGCAGCACCTGTCGGCGGTGGTCTTCTTCTTCCATGTCGATGAAATCGACAATGATGATGCCGCCCAGATTGCGCAGCCGCAGCTGGCGGGCAATCGCCTGCGCGGCCTCGAGATTGGTCTTGAAAATGGTCTCTTCCAGATTGCGGTGGCCGACGAAACCGCCGGTGTTCACGTCCACCGTGGTCATGGCTTCGGTCTGGTCGATGATGAGATGCCCGCCGGATTTCAGCTCTACCTTGCGCTGCAGGGCTTTCTGGATTTCGTCCTCGGTAGAGTACAGGTCGAGAATCGGCCGCTCGCCCGGGTAGTGTTCGATCTGCGGCAGCAGCGAGGGCACAAACTCTTCGGCGAAGGACAGCACCTTGCCGAAGGTCTCGCGGGAGTCGATACGGATTTTCTCGGCGTTGGCGGTCGACAGGTCGCGCATCACCCGCAGCACCAGCGGCAGGTCTTCGTAGATCAGGGTGGTGGGCTGGCTGGTTTTAAGCCGGTCCTCCAAGGAGGACCAGAGCCGCAGCAGAAAGCTGATGTCCGCCTGCAGCTCGTCGGCCGACACGCCTTCGGCCGCCGTGCGCACGATAAAGCCCCCGGCCGGCGAGGGCGCGGCGCTGGTGGCGAGTTTCCGTTCATCGACCTCATCGGCCACCGGGGCCAGCCCCGGCCGCATCGACATCACGAGCTCGCGCAAGCGGCGACGCTCGTCCTCGCTTTCAATCCGCTGGGAAATGCCCAGCGCATTGCTGAAGGGCATGAACACCACATAGCGCGAGGGAATGCTGAGATAGGTGCTGAGCCGCGCGCCTTTGGAGCCCAGCGGCTCCTTGGTCACCTGCACCAGAATCCGCTGCCCCTCGTGTACCGCCTTCTCGATCGGCACTTCCTGACCGCTGGCTTCGCGCTTTAATTCGGCGGCGACGATGTCGGAGACGTGCAGGAACGCGGCCCGGCTGAGGCCCACCTCGACAAAGGCCGCCCCCATGCCGGGCAGCACCCGGGTCACCCGCCCCAGATAAATGTTATTCACGATGCCCCGTCGCCGGCTGCGCTCGATCAGCACCTCCTGCAGCACGCCGTTCTCAATGAAGGCGACGCGGGTCTCGCGGGGCGTGACGTTGACGAGAATTTCTTCGGACATGCAGGGCTTTAACCGCTGACGGCGGGCAGGGCAGCCACGATAACCAATTCAACCGCGAGCGGCCACCGCGCGACTCATCCGGCAAGTGGCCCGACGGTTGCAGGCACTGCTTCCCGTCCGAAGTCTGGTGCGTATAATACAGCCCCCGCCGCCATGCTATTAAATAACCTCAACGAAACTCTGGTGATTGTGCTCGCCATCGGTGATGGCAAGGCACTCGCACCCCTGACCGCCAGACGCGCCCCGGCGGCCTTGACCTATGCTGGCAATTACCGCGTCATCGACTTCGCGCTGACCAATTGCATGCACTCCGGCCTGCGGCGCATCACGGTCTTTACCCAGTTCAACGCCCTGTCGCTGCAAAATCACCTGCGTGACGGCTGGTCCATTTTCAACACGGACCTGGGCGAATTTGTCACGGCGGTCTCGCCGCCCATTACCGAAGAACTCTCGACCTACAGCGGTCAGGCCAACGCGCTGTACCAGAACCTTTATTTCCTCGACGGCTCGACCGAAGACACCGTCATCGTGGTCTCCGGCGAGCAGATTTACCGCATGGATTACGCGGCTATCCTCCAGCGTCACGCCGAACACAACGCCGACGTGACCGTGGTGACCATCGACCGCGACACCGCTGACGGGGTCGGGTTCTCGGCGCATCTGGCGGTGAATGGCGAGGAACTACTGGGCATCGAACCGCAGGAGACCCCGCAGGTGCTGCCGGGCGACGACAGCCGCGTGGGGCCGATGGATGTCTACGTTTTCAAGCGCCAGTGTCTGGTCGATGTGCTCAAAGCGGCGGGGCGCGAAGGTACCGGCGGGCTGCGCCTGATCGAACTCATCCGCCAGCGCCTGTTCGGTCGCGCCAACATTCAGGCCTACGCCTTCGGCGGCAAATACGGCCGTGTGACGCAGGACCGCTACTGGCGCACGCTGCGCAATCTCGACGATTACTACGATGCCAACATGGATCTCCTGAAGCTGGAGCCGCCCTTGGACATCTATCAGGCCGACTGGCCGATCCGCACCTATCAAATGCAACGGCCGCCGGCGCGCACCGTGCCGGGGCGATCCTGCACGGAAGGCATCTGCGTTAACTCCATCGTCTCCGGCGGTACCGTGATCGCCGGCGGCGGCGTTAGCCACAGCGTGTTGGGCAACCGGGTGTACATCCTCGACGGCGCAACCGTGGAAGATTCCATTCTGTTTCCCGGCGCCACGGTGGGTGAAGGCGCACGGGTGCGGCGGGTGATTTGCGACCGCAACGTCAGCATTCCGGCCTGGGAAGAAATTGGCCTTGATCCCAAGCGCGACGCCGAGCGTTTCCACGTCACCCCCGGCGGGGTGATCGTCATTCCTTCCGATTTCAATTTCGACGCCTGAGCCCATCCCGGTGAACTTCGAGGCCGCGCTCGCCGAGGTTCTACCGCCGGGCGCCTTGCTGCTCGAAGACGAAGCCAAACGCCCGTTTGAATGCGACGGCCTGTCGGCCTACTGCGCCATGCCACGCGTGGTCTGTCTGCCGGAAACCGCCGCGCAGGCGCGGGAGGTGTTGCGGATTTGCCGTGAACATGCGGTGCCAATCGTGCCGCGCGGGGCGGGCACCGGGCTGTCCGGCGGCGCGCTGCCGCTGCGCGAAGGCTGCGTGCTGTCGCTGGCGCGGCTCAACCGGATTCTGGAAATCGACGTGGCCAACGGCGTGGCGGTGGTCGAACCCGGGGTGCGCAATCTCGCAATTTCCGAAGCGGCTGCGGTCCATGGCCTGTACTACGCGCCCGATCCTTCGTCGCAGATTGCGTGCTCCATCGGCGGCAACGTGGCCGAGAACTCGGGCGGCGTGCACTGCCTGAAGTACGGACTGACGGTGCACAACGTGCTGGGCGTCAAACTGCTGCTCGCCGACGGCGAGTTGCTGGAACTTGGCGGCAAGGTGCTGGATGCGCCAGGGCTGGATCTGCTGGCCGTGGTCAATGGCTCGGAAGGCCTGCTGGGGCTGGTGATGGAAGTCACCGTCAAACTGCTGGCCCGGCCGCCCGTGGCGCAAGTGCTGCTGGGTGCGTTTGCCAGCGTCACCGCGGCGGCGGATGCGGTGGGCGCGGTGATCGAGGCGGGTATTACCCCGGCGGGGCTAGAGATGATGGACCGGCTTGCCACCCGCTGCGCCGAGGAGTTTGCCCACGCCGGCTATCCGCTGGATTGTGCCGCGGTGCTGTTGTGCGAACTCGATGGCACGGCCGAGGAAGTGGCCGAGCAGGGCGCCGAGGTGGCGGCGATTTTCCGCCGGCTGGGCGCCACAGAAGTCAGGGCTTCGCAGGACGAGGCCGAGCGACTCAGGATTTGGAAAGGCCGCAAGTCGGCGTTCCCCGCCATGGGTCGCATAGCACCCGATTACTACTGCATGGACGGCACCATACCGCGGCGCGAACTGGGCCGCGTGCTGACGCGGATTGCCGAACTGTCCGAGGAATCCGGGCTGCCGATTGCCAATGTCTTCCACGCCGGCGACGGCAATTTGCATCCGCTGATTGCCTATGACGCCAACGACGACGCCCAGCTGCGCACCGCCGAAGCGGTGGGCACGCGCATCCTGGAACTGTGCGTGGAAGTGGGCGGCACCGTGACCGGTGAGCACGGCGTGGGCGTGGAGAAACTGGACGCGATGTGCGCGCAGTTCAGCCCGGCCGAACTCGCCGCCTTCCACCGCTTGAAAGCGGCGTTTGATCCGGCGGGCCTGCTGAATCCCGGGCGGGCCGTGCCGAGTCTCGCGCGCTGCGCCGAGTTTGGCCGCATGCACGTGCATAGCGGCCAGCTGCCGCACCCCGAACTCGAGCGCTTCTAGCCGCGCCAGCCTCAGGCGGTGGCGGTTCCGCCTACCGTCAGCCCGTCGATCCGAATCGTCGGCTGACCTACCCCTACCGGCACCGACTGGCCCTGCTTGCCGCAGGTGCCAACGCCGCTGTCCAGCGCCATGTCGTTGCCAATCAGGCTGACGCGGGTCAGCACATCCGGGCCGTTGCCGACCAGTGTCGCGCCTTTGACGGGCGTGGTGATGCGGCCGTTTTCGATGAGATAGGCCTCGCTCGCGCTGAACACGAACTTGCCGTTGGTGATGTCGACCTGCCCGCCGCCGAAGCTGACCGCATACAGGCCGCGCGGCACGGACTCGATAATTTCCTGCGGGTCGCGCTCGCCGTTACGCATATAGGTGTTGGTCATGCGCGGCATGGGCCGGTGGGCGTAGGACTGGCGGCGCCCGTTGCCGGTCGGCGGGACGCCCATCAGCCGCGCGTTCTGTTTGTCCTGCAAATAGCCCTTAAGAATGCCGTCTTCGATCAGCACCGTGCAGCCGCCGGGCGTGCCTTCGTCGTCCACCGCCAGCGAACCCCGGCGGTCGGGTGGGGTGGCGTCGTCGACCACCGTCACGCCGGATGCGGCCACGCGCTCGCCGACCCGTCCGGCAAACGCCGAACTGCCTTTGCGGTTGAAGTCGCCCTCCAGACCATGGCCGATCGCCTCGTGCAGCAGGATGCCCGGCCAGCCTGGCCCCAGCACCACCACCATTTCGCCGGCGGGTGCGGGGCGCGCTTCGAGGTTGACCAGCGCCTGACGCAGGGCTTCGTCGGCGTACTGGCCGGCGCGGTCGCCGTTCAGGAAATAGTCGTAGCCGTAGCGCCCGCCGCCGCCGTAAGAAGCGGATTCCCGCCGTCCGTTCTGTTCGACGATAACGTTGACATTCAGCCGCACCAGCGGCCGGACGTCGCTTTGCAGGGTGCCGTCGGAGGCCGCCACAAGGATGCGCGTATGCCGCCCAACCAGACTGGCCATCACCTGCTTCACCCGCGAATCGGCGGCGCGCACGCGCTGGTCTAGCCGGCGCAGCAGGTCGAGCTTGGCCTGAGTGGTCAGCGAGGCCAGCGGATCGGCGGCGGTGTAGCGCGGGGGCAGGGCGCTGGCGGCGGCAATGTGGACCTCGGCCGACTGGCCCTGACGGGTGATGGCGCGGGCCGCACGGGCGGCTTCAAGCAGGGAGTCGAGGCTGAAATCGTCGGCGTAGGCGAACCCGGTCTGTTCGCCGCACACCGCGCGCAGGCCCACGCCCTGTTCGATGCCGAAGCCGCCTTCGCGCACGATGCCGTCTTCCAGACTCCAGGACTCGGTGCGCGAACTTTCGAAGTAGACGTCGGCGAGATCGATTTGCGGACCGCTCAGGCTGTGCAGCACGCGCTCGATTGCCGTGAGCGAAAGACCGGTCGATTCAAGCAGGGTTGGGCCGGCATCGGCGGCGGCGGTGGCGGTCATCTTGAGGCGACTCCGTTGGGCGCTGGCGGTTTGACAGGCGCACGGCACATCGGTAGCGTTCGCCCCGATTTGCCGCCTCCTCCCACGTCTACGAAGTGTAAAGCCTTGGCCAAAGAATTCCCACGCATTCAACGTCTTCCGCCCTACGTCTTCAACGTCGTCGGCGAACTCAAAATGGCCGCGCGCCGGCGCGGGGAAGACATCATCGACCTCAGCATGGGCAACCCCGATCAGCCCACGCCGCAGCACATCGTGGACAAAATGGTCGAGGCCGCGCAGCGCGGCGATACCCATCGGTATTCGGTGTCCAAGGGCATCCCGCGGCTGCGCAAGGCCATCTGCAACTGGTACAAGACCCGTTACGACGTGGACCTCGATGCCGACTCTGAAGCCATCGTCACCATCGGCTCCAAGGAAGGCCTCGCGCATCTGGCGCTGGCCACCGTCGACCACGGCGACGTGGTGCTGGTGCCCAACCCGTCCTACCCGATTCACCCCTACGGCTTCGTGATCGCCGGTGCCGACATCCGCCATGTGCCAATCGGGCCCGACATCGACTTTTTTGACGAACTGACCAAGGCCATCCGCACCTCCTGGCCGAAACCCAAGATGCTGCTGCTCAACTTCCCGAGTAACCCGACCACGCAGTGCGTGGAGCCGGATTTCTTCGAGAAAGTGGTGGCGGTGGCGCGCGAGCACAATATCTACGTGATCCATGATCTGGCCTACGCCGATCTGGTTTTCGACGGCTACGTCGCGCCGTCGATCATGACCGTGCCGGGCGCGAAGGACATCGCGGTCGAGTTCTTCACGCTCTCCAAGAGCTACAACATGCCGGGCTGGCGCATTGGCTTCATGGTCGGCAATCCGGATCTGGTCTACGCGCTGGGTCGCATCAAGAGCTATCTCGACTACGGCATGTTTACGCCGGTGCAGGTCGCGGCGATTGCCGCGCTGGAAGGCCCGCAGGATTGCGTGAATGAAATCCGCGAGATGTACCAGCAGCGGCGCGACGTGCTTTGCGACGGCCTGACCGCGGCCGGTTGGCCGGTCGAACGGCCGCGCGGCACCATGTTTGTGTGGGCGCGCATTCCGGAGTCGATGCGGGCCATGGGCTCGCTCGAGTTCTCGAAGAAAATGCTGCTCGAAGCCAAAGTGGCGGTCTCGCCAGGCATCGGCTTTGGCGACTACGGCGACGAATATGTCCGCTTCGCGCTGATCGAAAACCCGCACCGTATCCGTCAGGCGGTGCGCGGCATCAAGGACATGCTGAAGAACGCTGAATCGCAACAAGCTGCTGCGGGCTAGGGCCCGCCGCACCGGACGGAAATCGCTTATGTCTACGCTTCCCCCCGTCAGAATCGGGCTGCTGGGTCTTGGTACCGTTGGCGGCGGCACGCTGACCGTGCTGCGCCGGAACGCAGCGCTCATCGCGGCCCGCGCCGGTCGTCGCATCGAAGTGGTCTGCGCCAGCGCGCGCGACCTCAATCGTCCGCGCGCCATCGACACTGCCGGCATCGACCTCTACGCCGACCCGCGCCAGGTGGTAGACGACCCGCGCATCGACGTGCTGGTCGAACTCATCGGCGGCATCGAACCCGCGCGCGAACTGGTGCTGCGCGCTCTGGCCAACGGCAAGCACGTGGTCACCGCCAACAAGGCGCTGATTGCCCTCCACGGCAACGAGATTTTTGAAGCCGCGCGCGCGCGTGGCCTGGTGGTCGCCTTCGAGGCGGCGGTTGCCGGCGGTATTCCGGTCATCAAGGTGATGCGCGAAGCGCTGGCCGGCAACGACATCCAGTGGCTGGCCGGCATCATCAACGGCACCTGCAATTTCATTCTGTCGGCGATGAGCGACGCCGGCAGCGATTTCGGCGAGGTGCTGGCCGAAGCCCAGCGCCTCGGTTACGCCGAGGCCGATCCGTCCTTCGACATCGACGGCATCGACGCCGCGCACAAGCTGACCATCCTCGCCTCGCTGGCCTTCGGTATTCCGCTGCAGTTCGACCGTGTGCATGTGGAAGGCATTCGCAACATCAGCGCCGACGACGTCACCTACGCCGACCGGCTTGGCTATCGCATCAAGCATCTCGGCATCGCGCGGCAGCAGGAGCGGGGCATCGAACTGCGCGTGCATCCCACGCTGGTGCCCGCGCGGGCGCCGCTGGCCAACGTCAACGGCGTGATGAACGCGGTGATGGTGAATGCCGACGCGGCGGGCCCCGTGGTGCTGTTCGGCGCCGGCGCCGGCGCGTTGCCGACGGCGTCTTCGGTGGTGGCCGATTTGGTGGACGTGGTGCGCGCGCTGACCACCGACTCCGAGAACCGCGTGCCGCATCTGGCCTTCCAGCCCGACACCATGGACCAGCCGCCCATCCTGCCCATTGGCGAGACCGAAACGGCGTATTACCTGCGGCTGCTGGCAGCCGACGAGCCCGGCGTGCTGGCCGACGTCACGCGCATTCTGGCCGACAGCGGCATCAGCATCGAAGCCATCATGCAGCTGGAACAGGACGCCGACAGCGCCAACGTGCCGGTCGTCATCCTCACCCACAAGGTGCAGGAAAAAGCCATGAACGCCGCCACGGCGCGCATCGAAGCGCTTAGCTCGATCCGCGCGCCGCTTAACCGCATCCGTGTGGAGAACCTCGCATGAGTCCCCGTCCCCGCCACTATCTGGGCCTGATTGACCGCTATCGCGACCGCCTGCCGGTCACGCCGGGCATGCGCATCATCTCGCTGTGCGAAGGCAATACGCCGCTTATTCCGCTGGAAAACCTTTCCCGCGCGGCCGGCCACGACGTGCAGATCTTCGCCAAGTTTGAAGGCCTCAATCCCACCGGCTCCTTCAAGGATCGCGGGATGACCATGGCCGTCACGCAGGCCGTACACGAAGGCACCAAGGCGGTGATTTGTGCTTCGACCGGCAACACCTCGGCGGCAGCGGCGGCCTACGCCGCGCGGGCCGGCGTGCGCGCGTTTGTGCTGATTCCGGAAGGCAAGATTGCGCTCGGCAAGTTGGCGCAGGCGATGATTCAGGGCGCGGTGGTGGTGCAGATCGAAGGTAACTTCGACGACGGGATGCGCATCGTGAAGGAAATGGCCGACGCCGCGCCGATCGCCATCGTCAACTCGATCAACCCCTACCGTCTGCAGGGCCAGAAAACGGCCGCCTTCGAGATCGTCGACGAACTGGGTCGTGCGCCGGACTATCACTGCATTCCGGTCGGCAACGCCGGCAACATCAGCGCCTACTGGACCGGCTTCTCGGAATACGCCGCGGTCAGCCCGCGCACCGCAGCCTGCGGTTTCTGCGCCGACAGCTGCGCGTTCCCGCATCCGGCGGTGACCGACTCGCGCCCCGTGATGCTGGGCTATCAGGCGGCGGGCTCAGCGCCCTTCGTGCGCGGAGGCCCGGTCGCCAACCCGGAAACCATCGCCACCGCCATTCGCATCGGCAATCCGCAGTCCTGGGATCTGGCGGCGGTGCGTGAATCCGGCGGCTGGGTCGACGAACTGAGCGATGAAGAAATCCTCCACGCGCAGAAACTGCTGGCTGAACGCGAAGGCGTGTTCTGCGAGCCGGCCTCGGCCATCTCGGTTGGTGGCCTGCTGCGCGACATCAAGGCCGGCAAGATCAAAGCCGGCAGCGTGATTACCTGCACCCTGACCGGCCACGGCCTGAAAGATCCGGATACCGCGATCAAGCAAAGCGACGGCGCCGTCATCCGCATCCCCGCCGATACCGACGCCGTTAAACGCGCGATCCTCGACCGCATGTGAAGCGGCAGGCCGCCCGATGCCGCGGCTAAGCCTGTTTATCCCCGGGCTACGCCAGGATGGCGCGGCCGCAGCGCCAGCGGCGCTGGCACGCCTGTTGGCACGCGCAGATTGGCAGCCCGCGCCGCAGACGTTGCCCCGCATGCTCCTGACCCAACTGGGACTTGCCGCCGACGCCGCTTTGCCGATAGGCCCGCTCTGCGCCGTACACGACCTTGCATTGACCTCCGCCGACGCTGGCTGGTGTCGGGCGGATCCGGTGCATCTGCGCGCCGACCCACGGCTGGTGCTGCTGTTGGCGCCGGGGCCGGGCGAGGTTGCCGCCGAGGAAGCCGCGGCGGCGGTAGCGGCGCTGAACGCACAGCTCCCGGAATGCGAATGGCGCGTCGGTCGCAGCCCGGAGCGCTGGTATGTGCGCGCGCCGGATCTTGAGCACAGCAGTCC
>Ga0255094_1001409_pt1 | contig 10434 bp, 6 predicted proteins | sample Colum_Law_RepB_8_2_FD_188434 | JGI IMG/M metagenome (GOLD analysis project Ga0255094, IMG submission 188434) | Freshwater microbial communities from Columbia River, Oregon, United States - Colum_Law_RepB_8d | ecosystem: Environmental > Aquatic > Freshwater > River | place: USA: Oregon | collected...
GCAGCAATCCGCTGCGGAAACCGGTGACGCGCTGACTGACGTGCATCCTTCGGCCAGCCTCTCCGAACGGGCAAGCTTGTTTTTGCCGCGAAGAGCGCCAGTGCCAGGGATTACGCGAGAATCGCCTTTGGCACCGAGCCATAGACATCCGTGAGGCGGAAGTCACGACCAGCGTAACGGTAGGTGAGCTTTTCGTGATCGAGGCCGAGCAGGTGAAGGATGGTCGCGTGCAGGTCGTGGACGTGCATCTTGTCCGTGACGGCCTTCGCGCCGTAGTCGTCGGTGGAGCCGTAGGAGATGCCGGGCTTCACGCCGCCGCCCGCGAGCCACATGGAGTAGCCCTTCGCGTTGTGGCCGCGACCGTCCGCGCTGCCATTGCCCGGCGTGCGGCCAAACTCACCGCCCCAGATGACGAGCGTATCCTTGAGCATGTCCCGTTGCTTGAGGTCGGCGAGCAGCGCGGCGATGGGTTGGTCCACGGCGGAACAACTGGACGCGATGCGGCCCTTCAAGCCGCTGTGATGGTCCCAGCCCTGATGGCAAACCTCGATGAAGCGCACGCCCGCCTCGGCCAACCGGCGCGCCATGAGGCACTGCTTGCCGAAGTTATCCGTATTCCCCTGCCCCACGCCATAAGCCTTGAGCGTGGCAGCGGATTCCTTGCTCATGTCCATGACCTTGGGCACCTCGCTCTGCATGCGGAACGCCAGCTCGTAGGATTCGATGATGCCTTCGACCTCCGGGTTCGCGCCGGTGGTGGCAAGCAGATCGCGGTTCATGGACTGCACGAGATCCAACTGCGCACGCTGGGAGTCCGCAGAAAGATTCGCGCGGATGTTGCCGATGCCTTGGTTGGTCCCGGTGTCGTTCTTGCGGGCCTTCTTCTCCACGGGGCCAGCGCTGGCGGGCGCATCCATGCGCGTGCCTTGGAAGGAGGCTGGGAGGAAGGCGCTGCCGTAGTTCTGCGCGCCGCCGAGCGCGATGGGCGCGGCGATGGTGAGGTAGCCGGGGAGGTTTTGGTTCTCCGTGCCGAGTCCGTAAAGCGTCCACGCACCGAGCGAGGGTCGCACGAAACGCGCGCTGCCGGTGTGGAGCTGCACAAAGGCCTGCGGATGGTTCGGAATGTCCGTGTGCATGCCGCGCAGGAGGCACAGTTCGTCGGCGTGCTGAGCGACCTGCGGGAAGGCCTCGGAAATCCACAGGCCGCTCTGGCCGCGCTGCTTGAACTCCGCGACGGGCGCAACCAGCTTGCCCTTGTCGCCCGCCTTGCCGGCATCGGCGATGAGCTTGGGCTTGTAGTCGAAGGTGTCGAGGTGCGACGGCCCGCCCTGCATGGCGAGGAAGATGATGCGCTTGGCCCGCGCGGGGAAATGCGGGGCCTTCGGCAGCGAGGGGCTTTGATACGTGCCAGCGGCCTGCGCGCTCAAGCCGGCGAAAGCCAGATAACCGAAGCCGGCGGAGACGCTCTTGAGCATGTCGCGGCGCGAGAACGAATGCGGAGTGCGGAGTGCGGAGTGCGGAATAGAAGACATGATGCAGGGATGGTTCAGGCCTTTTTGGTGCGGCTGTTGATTCTGGAAGTTCGAATGGAAGCGACTGCGATGGCGGTGAGTTCGCTGGCTTCGGCGAGCAGTGAGGCCGTCTTTTCCGCCGTCATCTGCCCCGACTCGGTGATGAGCTCCAGCCACAGTGCGGACTCGTCCGCCTCCTCCTCGACAATGCCCATCTTGGATTGGAAGTCCGCCACGCTCCTTGCGCGGCAAGCGCTGCGGTAGTTGGCCGCAACCGAAGTGCCGGAACGCAACAACTGCCGACCCAACACATCGCCGACCCGCCCATTCGGCAAACTCTCGGTCAGCTTGATAACACGAAGCGCAAACTGCTTCGTTCTTTGTTTCAAGTCATTCATGGCCGTCACTCGTTCTGGTTGTCTTTGCGCTGCCTGCGCCGTCTTCATTTCGCACTCCGCATTCCGCGTTCCGCATTACTTCACATAGCGGAATTCGGCGGAAGCAAACAGGGCCTGGCAGAAGGTGGTCAGCGCGCCGTCCGACGAGCCGCCGCGCTCGGCGGCCTGGGTCGTCAAATAGCTTTCGGCGCGCGCGATTTCAGCAGCGGTCGGCGGACGCGAGAACGCAGTCAGGTAGGCGGCGGTGATGCGTTCCTTCGGGTCGGCACTGGTGCCTTGGAAGCGCTTGGCGAACGCGGCGGCGTTCTCACGAATGAACGGGCTGTTTAACATGTAGAGCGCCTGCGACGGCACGGTGGTCACCTCGCGAGCGGCGACCACGAGGCTCGGCTCGGCGAAATCAAAGAGGTCGAGCGCCTCCGGCAGCATGTCGCGGATGATGGGCAGGTAAACGCTGCGGTGACGGGCGTCCCCCTTGATGGCAGAGCGTGCGCTGCGGCCGAGGTCGGTGTCAGCGAGGGAGCTCACCGGCGAACCGATCGGGGCCTTGAGATCAAGCTGGCCGCTGACAGCGAGGATGCCATCGCGGATGGACTCGGCGTCGAGCCGGCGCTGGTTCGCGCGCCAGAGGAAATTGTTGTCCGGGTCGGCCGCGAAGTTTTTGGCGTCAGATGCACTGCTGAGCTGGTAAGTGCGGGTCAGGGCAATCTCGCGAACCAGCTTCTTCACCGACCAGCCGTTCGCCACGAAGCGGCTCGCCAGGTAGTCGAGCAATTCAGGGTGTGTCGGACGTTCGCCGGTCGCGCCGAAATTGTCCGGCGTGCTGACGATGCCCTCACCAAAGAGGTGCTGCCAGATGCGGTTGGCCATGACGCGGGCCGTGAGCGGGTTTTCAGGAGCGGTGAGCCAGTTGGCCAGTTCGAGCCGGCCGCTCTGGCCGGGCGCAATCTTCGCTGGCCCGGTCGCGCCGAGCACGGTCACGAAACCACGGGGAACGATCGGCCCCTTCTCCTCCAGTTCGCCGCGAATGTAGATGGGGCAGTCGGCGGGCTTGCCGTCGAGGACGGCCATGGCCCAGTCGCCGCTGGGCTCACCAAGCGCCGGCGGGGCGGCGGGCGTCTCGGGATATTTCGAGGCCTTCTTCGGTGGTTTGGCTGCCTTGGCTGCCTTGGCCGCGTTCGGACTGGCCTGCAAGCGCGCGTAGGCAGCCACTTTCTCCGCCTCGGTCATGCCCTTGAAACGCGCGGCCAACCTTGGATTTCCCGCCACGAACTGTTTCAGCTTGGCCTCCATTTCCGGCGTGAGGGACTTGCCGGTGGCCGGAGGGTTTTCCACGGCTGCGGCAACAGCGGGGGGCGTGAGCGGAGGCGGCGGGGCGAAGCTCTTGACCAGCGGCACATGAGTCGAGGGCTGGCGGTTCTTGCCCTTCTCGCCACCGGCAATGCCGTAGTGCGTGGTGGTGCTCTTGAAGATGCCGGCCAGCGCGTAGTAATCGCGCGTGGGAACGGGATCGAACTTGTGATCGTGGCAACGCGCGCAACTCACGGTCAGGCCCAGCGACGCGCGCGTGGTCACGTCGATCTGCTCGTCCACCTGCTCCATGATGAAAGCCTCGCGATTGCGCTCGTTCAGGCCCTTGGGCCCGATGGCGAGGAAGCCGGTGGCGATCAGCAGTTCGTTGCGCTGCGCGGCGTCCTTGGCGGGCAACAGGTCGCCGGCCACCTGCTCGCGGAGAAAGCGGTCGTAGGGTTTGTCGGCATTGAAGGCGGCGATGACGTAGTCGCGGTAGCGCCACGCCTCCGGGAAGGCATAGTTGCGCTCCTTGCCGGTGGACTCCGCGTAGCGCGCCACGTCGAGCCAGTGCCGGCCCCAGCGTTCGCCGAACTGCGGCGAGGCGAGGAGCTGGTCAACGACCTTGGCGATTGCCGATTGCCGGTTGCCGGTTGCCGATTGGTAGTCCTTCACGAACGCCTGCACCTGCTCGGGCGTCGGTGGCAGGCCGATGAGGTCGAAGTAAAGCCGGCGGATGAAGGTGTGCGGGTCGGCGTCGGGGACGGGCTTGAGCTGGTTCTCCTCCAACTTCTTCAGGACGAAGCGGTCTATGTCCGACGCGCTCCACTTGGTGTCCTTGGGCTGCGGCACAGCGACAGGTTTGACCGGCTGGAAGGCCCAGAAGTTCTTGCCCTCGGCGAGGTCGGGCTTCTTGGCGAGCTTGGCCTTGCCGTCGCGCGGGTCAGGCGCGCCCATGAGCACCCACTTCTCGAAGTCGGCGATGACCTCGGGCGGGAGCTTCTCCTTGGGCGGCATGAGCTGGTCCTTCTTCTCGCCGCGAATCGCCGCGATGAGCAGGCTGCCCTTAAGATCGCCCGGCTCGACGGCGTGGCCAGTCGTGCCGCCCATGCGGATACCCTCGCGCGTGTCCAGCAGCAGACCGCCTTTGACCTTCTCAGACTCGGTGGAATGGCACTGATAGCACTTGGCCACCAGCACGGGGCGAATCTTCCGCTCGAAGAACGCTAGCTGGTCGGGAGAAATCTTTTCCGAAGGCTTGTCGGCAGCGGAGGCAATCACGGTCCCCGCGAAGAGCCAGACACCAGCGGAAAAAAGTCTGCCACGCCGGAAGGCCATCGCGAAAGGTCGGTGCAACACCCAAACGCGGACTGCGCGGCGGGTTGTGAGAGGAGACGGCGGAAGCACCGGGAAAGGTTACGGAGCAATTGGGGGTCCAACCGCCTGCCGACGAGCACTGCTGCACCGGCCCGAAGCGCTCCTCTCAGTCAGTCGGCCACGCTGAATTGCAACAGGAGATAGATGAACTCGGGCTGCTTAGGATCCAAGTTGGCGGGAGTGGCGAGGACAACCAGCTCACCGGACTTAACTGGACGCTGGCCGCTCAAGGCGATTTCCCGATCCTCGGCGGAGAGGAAGGAGATGTCGGGGACGGTCTCCTTGACGGGCGCGGCCTTCTTCTTGCCGAACAGCGCGCGGAGGTTCAGCCCTGCGCGGTCGTCCTCATCCTCATCCTCGCGATGCCCGTGAAAATGATTCTCAAATCCAAGGACAGCCCGTGGTTCTGGCAGCTCACGCCGTTCGGTGGAGCGAATGCCTCCGCCTCCAAGGACATGCTGGCCGGCGGACTGATTGCCAACGGCGGACTGAACAGCGTGCTGGCCTATGACTTCGGCAGCTTCACCCTTTCGATGGGCAACCACTTTAGCCTGCACGAAGGCATTCCGCTCACCTACGAGAGCTACAAGTTCGACCCCGGCGTCAGCCAGCAAATCCTCAAGAATGGCCTCAAGCTCGATGTGCCCATCGGACAGCGCTGGATTTTCGACGTGTATGCCATCCACACCAAATTCATGACTTCGGCAGCCTTGGACCAATACTTCACGCTCGGCGGTGAACTCGGCTACCGCTTGGGAGCCAAGCCGACTGCCACGAAAAAGGGCGGCGGCTACCTCAAGTTGGGCCTCTACGCGGATGTCGGGGAAAACTTCACCTCGGCCCACGCACAGATCGGAACTGGCTGGAAGTTCTGACCTCACCCTCACCCCAAGACCAGCCGGCGCTTCCGCAAGGGACCGCCGGCTGGTTGCATTTTACGCCACCACGCCCTGCACCACTTCGCCCTTCACGTCGGTCAGGCGGAAGTCGCGGCCGGCGTAGCGGAAAGTGAGCTTCTCGTGGTTCAGGCCGAGCAGATGCAGAATCGTCGCGTGCAAATCGTGGATGCTCACCTTGTCCTGCACGGCTTCCGCACCGTGCTCGTCGGTTGAGCCATAGCTCGTGCCGCCTTTTGCGCCACCACCGGCCAGCCAAAGAGTAAAACCCTTGTTGTTGTGGTCGCGCCCGTCGTTGCCCTGCGCGTAAGGCGTGCGGCCAAACTCACCGCCCCAGATAACCAGCGTGTCCTTCAGCAAGCCGCGCTGCTTGAGGTCGGTGAGCAGGCCGGCGATGGGCTTGTCCACGCCGCCACAGCTCCGGGACAGCGCGCCGGAGAGATTGAAGTGGTGGTCCCAGTTGCCGGCCCCGACCTCTACGAAACGCACGCCCGCCTCGATGAAGCGCCGGGCCATGAGGCATTTCCGCCCGAAGTCATCCGTGTCGCGGTCGCCCACACCGTAGAGCTTCTTCGTCGCCTCGCTTTCCTTGTTGAGGTCCAGCACTGCGGGCATCTGGCTCTGCATCTTGAAGGCCAGCTCAAAACTCTCGATGACGCCCTCGACCTCCGCGTTCTGCGGGTCGCGGGCGAGCGCCTCGCGGTTGAGCGATTGGATTAAGTCGAGTTCCAAACGTTGCGCCTGCGCGGTGCCGGGCGGCTGAAGGTTCTTCACCTGCGCCTCTGAACCGCTGAACCTGCCACCGCTGCCGATGCGCGTGCCCTGGTAAATCGCCGGCAGGAACGCGCTGCCGTAGTTCTGCGCGCCACCGACGTTGTTGGGCGGGGCTATGGTGATGAAGCCGGGCAGGTTCTCGTTCTCCGTGCCGAGGCCGTAAGTAGCCCACGCGCCGAGCGACGGACGCACGAACTGCGACGTGCCCGTATGCATGCGCAGGAACGCCTGCGGGTGCGCGGGCAAATCCGTCTGCATCGAGCGGATGAGCGCGAGGTCGTCCGCATGCTGTGCCACGTTCGGGAAGAGATCGGAAATCCACAGGCCGGATTTGCCGCGCTGCTTGAACTCGGCTTTCGGAGCCATCCACACGCTGCCGGGCCGCGAGCCGGGCTTGCCGTCGTCAGCGATAAGCTTCGGCTTGTAGTCGAACGTGTCCACGTGCGATGGCCCGCCGCTCATGCACAGGAAGATGACGCGCTTGGCGCGCGGCGTGAAATGCGGCTGCTTCGGTGCGAGCGGCTTATCAACGGCAGCGGCTCTCGCCGCCAGCGCAGAGAAGGCCAGATAGCCGAAGCCGCACGAGATGGAACTCAGCGCGGCGCGGCGTGACAGCAACGGAGCGAACTGCTGGCACGGGAACGGAGAGGTCGGGTTCATAGGCTAAGGCTTAGTTGAGTTGCCGGAACTCCGCGCTTGCGAACAGCGCGCGGCAGTAGCTGGTCCACGCGGCGGCTTGCAGCGCGGGGCTGGCGGGCTTACCGCCGGTGAACTTCGTGAAGAAGTCCTGCGCGGCCTTTAGTTCGTTTGTGCTGGGCGGGCGCGTGAGCGTAAGCCAGTAGGCCACGTTCACCCGCTCTTTGAGTTGCGCGTCCGGGTCGGCACTGACGCTGCTGGACTGCCAGCGCAGGAGCCGGTTCGCGAGCGAGCCGGCCTGGTCGGCGACGAACGGGCTGTTCAGGAGGAAGAGCGCCTGCGCCGGGACGCTCGTGCTCTCGCGCTTGCCGGCGACGAGGCTCGCGTCGGGGAAATCGAACAGGTCGAGCACTTCCGGCTCGCGGTCGCGCACGATGGGCAGATAGACCGAGCGATGCGTGGTGTCGGCGTTGAGTTGCGTGTCGGAGAGCCCCATGGCGGCGGTGTTCGGTCCATCAATCGGGAAGTCGCCCTTCAACGCCACGACGGAACCAACGGGCGGCTTGAGGTCGAGCCGGCCCGACGCGTGCAGCATCGCGTCGCGGACACCCTCGGCGTCGAGGCGGCGCGGGGACATGCGCCACCGCAGCCGGTTCTCCGGGTCGGCAGTGTGGTTGCGCTCGTCGAAGGCGGTGGACAACTGGTAGGTGCGGCTCAACACGATTTCGCGGATGATCTGCTTCGTGCTCCAGCCGGACTCGGCGAACTTCACGGCCAGCGTGTCGAGCAAAGCCTGGTTGCTGGGCTTGCCGCCCGTGGTCCCGAAGTTGTCCGGCGAATCCACCAGTCCCTCGCCGAGGAGCCAGCCCCAGACGCGGTTGACCCACACGCGCGCGGTGAGCGGGTTCCCGGCACTGGTGAGCCACTCGGCCAGTTCCTTGCGTCCGCTGGCGTAGGTCGGGATGCGCGGCGGCGTGCCGTGTGTGAGCGCGACGGGGATGGCGCGCGCGACCTTCTCGGCGGGCTTGCTCGCGTCGCCGCGCGTGTAGAGCGCCGCGTCCGCAATGGCACTGAACTCCTGCGGCCGCCCACCGCCGATGCGGCCCTCGGCGAAGCGGCGGAAATTCGCCATCCCCTCGGAAGTCTGCGTGCGCGGCAGGTCCTGCACGCCCATCGCCAGCGCCTTCTCCTCGCCGGTGGTCGCGTCGAATTGCTTGAGGCGCGATTCGAGCTGGCCGGTCTCGTGCAGCAGGCGCAGGCGGTCGAGCGTGCGACGCGGGTCGTTGTCCGCCTGCGGCCCCTTGCCCTTCTGGCCGGGCGCGGGCATGAACAGGTCGCGCAGCTCGTTGCGCTTGTCGGTGAGTTGCTTCTCCACCCGCGCGCGCTCCTCGCGATTCAAGGTGCGTTCCAGCGTCGGGGCGCTGGCGCTCTTTGGCAGTTCAAACAGCTCGGAGGGCCGCCGGTTCTGCACGCCTTGCACCGTGCCGTAGCGCGTCTCGGTGGAGAGGAAAATCCCGGCCAGCGCGTAGTAATCCTTCTGCGAAATAGGGTCAAACTTGTGGTCGTGGCAGCGCGCACACGCGATGGTTGTGCCAAGGAACGCCTGCGAGAGCGTGTCAATCTGCTCGTCCGCCGCGTCGAGGTAGAAGAGCCGCGGGTTCTGCTCGTTCAGGCCGCGTGGGCCGATGGCGAGAAAGCCGGTGGCCACAAGCTGCTCGGCCTTCTGCTTGTCGTTGCTCGACGGCAACAAATCGCCCGCGACTTGCTCGCGCACGAAGCGGTCGTAGGGTTTGTCCGCGTTGAAGGCGGCGATGACGTAGTCGCGGTAGCGCCACGCGTGCGGGTAAGGCGTGTTCACGTCCTTGCCCGTGGATTCGGCGTAGCGCGCGACATCGAGCCAGTGCCGGCCCCAGCGCTCGCCGAATTGCGGCGACGCCAGCAGCTTGTCCACGACGTGCGCAAACGCATCGGCGGACTTGTCGTCGAGGAAAGCATTGACCTCGTCAAAGGTCGGCGGCAGGCCGATGAGGTCGAAATACACGCGGCGCAGAAGCGTGAGCTTGCCGGCGTCCGCGACGGGCGCGAGGCCCTTGGACTCCAGATTCGCGAGCACGAAGCGGTCGAGATCGGTCTTCGGCCAGGCGGTGTTCTTCACGGCCGGGACATGTGACTTCTTCGGCGGCTGGTAAGCCCAATGGTCCTTCGCCTTCAAGCCGTCGTATTCCTTATTCGCCACCGCGCCACCGGTGCGCGGGTCGGCGGCCCCGGTCTGAATCCACTTCTCGAAATCCTTGATGACCGAATCGGGGAGCTTACCACCGTCCTTCTCCGGCGGCATCTGGAGGTCGTTCTTCGTGTAACGGATGGCTTCGATCAACAGCGACTTCTTCGGGTCGCCGGGCACGACGGCCGGGCCGGAATCACCGCCCTTGCGCATGCCTTCGCGTGTGTCGAGCACGAGGCCGCCCTTGATTTTGTTGCCCTCGCCGGTGGCGTGGCACCTGTAGCACTTCTCCACGAGCACAGGACGAATCTTCGACTCGAAGAACGCCAACTCCTCCGGCGACGCGGCACGCTCCGGCGTCTTCGTCGCGGTCGCGGACTTGGGCGGGGCGAATTGCGGCTGCGTCGGCGCGTTGTCCCCCAGCCGAGGGCCGCCCGGCGCGAGGGCAACGATTTCGTTGAACTCGGTCTGCGTAAGAATGCCGTCCTTGTTCTTGTCGAGCACGGCGAAGGCGGCGTCGGCCAGTTCCGCCTGGTCGCGGAAGCGCGGCGAGCGGGCGAACTCGCGCTTGTCCACCTTCCCGTCGCGGTTGGTGTCGAGGAGACGGAACGCGGTGGCGGGATCGGGCGGCCCGCCGGGGCCTTTCTTGCCAGACGGCTGCTGCGCGAGGACCACGGCGGCGAGGCCAACGGAAAGCGGGAGAGTCCAGAGGAGCTTGTTCATGGCCGGTTGAAAGTTGCACTCAACACAACATTGACGACGCCCAACGGGCGCACCGGTTACTTGGAACCGGACGGTGATGCGCGCGTTTCGGTCCCGCCCAATCCATCGAGCACCAGCCTCATGAGCTCGCGCTCCTGAAAGCGGCGCGAAGCCTCGGCGAACTGGACGATGAGAAGCTTCTGCGACGGGACGATGTATAGCTTCTGCTTGCCCGCGCCGGCGGCCATCACGAGATCGCGCGGGCGCTCGTCGGAGGCGTTAAGCCAGAAGGTGAGCCCGTAAGTCGGATGCGCCTTCGTGCCTTGGAAGCACTCGGCCAGGAGCTTCTCGGAGACGAGTTGTTTGCCCTCCCAAGCTCCCTTGTTCAGCACGAACAACCCAAACTTTGCCCATTCGCGGGCGGTGAGATGCGCGCCGGAAGGCAGGTTGGGATTGCCGTGGGCATCCTTGCGCCAGAACGAAGGTTTCAGGCCGATGGGGCCGAGGAGCCGGCGCTGGAGATAGCTTTCGACCGTCTCCTTGCTCGGCTCCAGCTTGCGGCGGAGCAACTCGCCGAAGCACTGGAACGGGACCGGACCATACTGAAACTTCTCGCCGGGTGGGAA
>Ga0255094_1001416_pt1 | contig 10388 bp, 8 predicted proteins | sample Colum_Law_RepB_8_2_FD_188434 | JGI IMG/M metagenome (GOLD analysis project Ga0255094, IMG submission 188434) | Freshwater microbial communities from Columbia River, Oregon, United States - Colum_Law_RepB_8d | ecosystem: Environmental > Aquatic > Freshwater > River | place: USA: Oregon | collected...
TGAACTCGTCGGCTCCACCGAAACCGTCGGACAGTACCTGCGTCGCCGCGGATTCGGCCGTGGCTTCACGGAACACTACCTGCTGCCCATGGGAGCAGCCATCTGGTCCTGCCCAATGGGCACCTTCGCCGATTTCCCCATCCAGTTCATTCTCGAATTCTACCGCAATCACGGACTGCTCAGCCTGACCAACCGCCCGCAGTGGTACACCATCCCCGGTGGTTCTCGGAATTATGTCAACCGCCTGATCCAGCCGTTCGCCGATCGCATCGTCTCCGACGCACCGGTCCGACGCATCCGCCGCTCCGCCACGGCAGTCACCATCGTCACGGACACCGCCGAATCCACCTTCGATGAAGTTGTGCTTGCCTGCCACAGCGATCAGGCACTCGCACTGCTCGAACAACCCACCGCTGACGAAATCCGCATCCTCAGCGGCTTCCCCTACAGCAGCAATGACGTCGTCCTGCACACCGATCACTCCATCCTGCCCCGCAGCCAGCGCGCCTGGTCCGCATGGAATTACCGCGTCGGCCGAGACGACCAACGTGCCACCGTCACCTACAACATGAATATCCTGCAGCACATCCAGGCACCACACACCTTCTGCGTGACACTGAACGATACTGACAGCATCCGACCGGAATCGATCATTTCCCGTCACAGGTTCTCACATCCGATCTTCACCGCACAACGGGCGGCACTGCAGCAGGAACATCGCAGTCTGATTCGCACTCGGCGTACATCCTTCTGCGGTGCCTGGTGGGGCAATGGATTTCATGAAGATGGCGTCCGCAGTGCCCTCGCCGTTTGCCGCGAATTCGGGATCGCCGGCCTGACACCCGTCACACCTCTGCGACTGCAGTCTGCCCCGCCGACTGCCACCAGCGCTGATCTGGCAGCGGTCGGGGGCTGAGCATGCACAGTTGCCTGTATCTCGGAGAAGTGCGACATCGACGGTTCACACCCGTTGCACACGGCTTCCGCTACCGACTGTTTCAGGTGCTTCTCGATCTTGACGAACTGCACCACGTGTTCCGGGGATCGTGGTTGTGGTCGACCAGCCGACCGGCTGTCATGCGGTTCTGCCGTGCTGACCACTTTGGCGATCCGACACAGCCGCTTGCCGAGTGTGTGCGAAACGAGGTCCAGCGGCAGACCGGAGCCCGCCCGACCGGCCCGATCCGACTCCTCACCAACCTCCGCTGCTTCGGCTACGTCATCAATCCGGTCAGCTACTACTTCTGCTACGACGATGCTGGCCGCCACGTCCGGTCGGTGCTGGCCGAGGTCCACAATACGCCCTGGGGCGAGCGACACTGCTACGTGCTGCCGGCACCTCAGGATCCGGACACCGGTCGAATCCGCCAGTTGACAAATCAGAAGGACTTTCACGTGTCACCCTTCATGCCAATGGCCATGGCCTATCGCTGGCAGATTCGTGAACCCGGTGAACAGCTCAGTATTCACATCGAAAACCATTCGCTCACTCCGGCCGCTGCGACAGAGGATTCCGCCCGCCAGCACCCGGTGTTTGACGCCACACTGCAGCTCACACGCCGCGAAATCACCCCCGCAGCGCTCCGCAGTGTCCTGCTGCAGTATCCCCTGATGACGCTGAAAATTCTGCGCGGCATCTACTGGCATGCCCTGCGGTTGTGGTGGAAAGGGGTTCCATTTGTGCCGCATCCCAAACATCAGCCTTCAGCCGGCCTTTCGACAGGCTGAAAATTCAATCCGTTTAACAGGTACCGGTTGACCGATTTTGTCTGGTTTTCACAGAGTTGACAGGAGTCTGCATGTCCTCACAATCGCCCCGCTTATCCCCGTTCGCCTGTGACCGCGTTCCCGCTGCCACCCCCAGCCGCAATCCATCAGCAACTGCCCCGCCGGCTCCGCCGGTCACCAGCCAGACCGAACGTCGCTGGCTCTGCCTGATGGAACGTTTCTCACGTCGCATGCTCCGCAGCAGCCTCAGCGGCCTGCAGTTCGGACAGCTTGTCATGGAACACGACCAGACCAGCGAGCGATTCGGAGACCTCTCCCGCTGTGCTCTCTCAGGACATGTCCGACTCAGCTCGCCGCGTTTCTTCCGCAGACTCCTCAGCGACGGACTGCTCGGAGCTGCCGAATCCTACCTCGAAGGCGAATGGGTCTCCGATGAACTGACCGACCTGTTCCGGGTCCTGCTGAAAAACGAACACGTCCTCGCAAAGGTCTCGTCACCACTCACGCGGCTGTCCCAGCTGCGGCACCGCTGGCAGCACTTCCGCAATCGCAATTCAAAGTCCGGCAGTCGCCGCAACATCCAGGAACACTACGACCTCGGAAATGACTTCTTCCGACTGTTCCTCGACCCCACCATGCTCTATTCGTCCGCCATCTTCCCCAGCGACCAGTCCTCCCTCGAACAGGGCTCCATCGAAAAAATTGACCGCGTCTGCCGCATGCTGAAACTGCAGCCGGATGATGATGTGATCGAAATCGGCAGCGGCTGGGGAGCCTTTGCCGTGCACGCCGCCACACACTACGGCTGCCGCATCACCACCACCACAATCTCCGACGAACAGTTCCGCATGACCTCCGAACGCGTTGAACAGGCAGGCCTCGCCGAACGCGTTACGGTCCTGAAACGCGATTACCGCGATCTCGATGGCCAGTACGACAAACTGGTCTCCATCGAAATGATCGAAGCCGTCGGACGCAAATACCTGCCCGGATACTTCCGCAAATGCGGCGAACTGCTGAAAGATGACGGAGCCATGATGATTCAGGCCATCACACTTCCCGAACAAAGGTATGCCGGCTACGAAGATTCCGTCGACTTCATCCAGAAGTACATCTTCCCGGGCGGCTTCCTGCCCTCCATCTCCATGATGCAGCGACACGTCTGTGAAGAAACGTCACTGCGACTGATCTCCATGGACGACTTCGGACTGCACTACGCACGGACCCTGAGACTCTGGAACGAACGCTTCCACGAACAGCTGGACGCCGTCCGGGCTCTGGGGTTCTCGGAACGCTTCATCCGCATGTGGCGTTACTACCTCTGCTACTGCGAAGCCGCGTTCCTCGAACGCGCCATCGGGCTGGTGCAGGTCCTCTGGGCCAAACCCGCCTCACCGCTCCGCAGCCCCTGCTGAAACGCCCCCCCAACACCACGCGCTCCACCCCGACTCCATTCACCACTCAAACACCCGGAATTGCAATCATGGCTCTGCTGCACCTGATGACTCCCCTGATCGGCATGGCCGAAGCCGGCAGACTTCCCGATCCGCTCGTTCGCACCGGCATTCGCAGACTCCTCAAAGCCCGCCTCACCGAACTGCAGGCACTGACACCTGACCAGCAGATGCAGCAGTTCCGCCGCTTTGCGGAACAGGCGTGGAGCGGACCCATGGCTGTACTGCCCGAAAAAGCCAATGAACAGCACTACGAAGTGCCCGCCGAATTCTTCGGACTCGTCCTCGGAACACGCCGCAAATACAGTTGCTGCTGGTGGGATGACAACACCTCCACACTCGAACAGGCCGAAGACAATGCCCTGAAAATCACCTGCGAACATGCACAACTGGCAGATGGACAGCAGATCCTGGAACTGGGCTGCGGCTGGGGATCACTCAGCCTGTGGATGGCCGAACACTACCCGCACGCTTCCATTACCGCCGTTTCCAACTCGCACTCACAAAGACAGCACATCCAGGCTGAAGCCGAACGCCGCGGACTGCAGAACCTGCAGATCATCACATCCGACATCAATGACTTTCGCACCAGCCGGACATTTGACCGAGTCGTCTCGGTGGAAATGTTCGAACACGTGCGCAATCACCAGCTCCTGTTCAGCCACATCAGCTCATGGCTGAAACCCGGCGGACTGCTGTTCGTCCACATCTTCTGCCACCATCGGTACGCCTACCCCTTCGAAGTTCACGATGACTCGGACTGGATGGCCCGCTACTTCTTCTCCGGCGGGATGATGCCCTCGCAGAACCTTCTGCTCCACTGCCAGCAGCACCTGCAACTGACGAACCAGTGGCTGTGGGATGGCAAACACTACGAAAAAACCAGCAATGCGTGGCTGCAGCGGATGGATGATCAGCAACCCGCCGTGGAACGTATCCTGAAAGCCGCCTACGGCAGGGACTGGAAACGCTGGCAGTCCCGCTGGCGGATGTTCTTCATGGCCTGTGCCGAATTATTCGGCTACCACGGCGGGGACGAATGGTTTGTGTCGCACTACCAGTTCCGCCAACCGGAAGGCAACTGAAAATTCATTTTTTGGGCAGCCGATCAACGGGAAAAATTCCTGCTTTTCCCACGCCGCTCGCTCTGCATTTGCATTCCGGACGGACGACTCTACCATGCCTTCTGCAGGCCCCTGTGGCCCTGCCGTCTGACGGCATCGCTTACGGATCTGTGCAACCGCCGATCATGGTGCCTTCCTGCAGCACCGCCTGCTCGAATTTCCACATATTTCTCAAAACCCTCCCGTTTTTCTGTCAGCAAAAAAAAGGTGCAGCGTGGCCTCCATCGACGAAAAAATTCGTTCCCAGAAGGAACTGCTCGATCAGCACACTCGCGAAATGGTCAAATGGCACTTCAGTGATGATACCGGCTGCCAGTTCTGGCTCGAAAAGAAAAAAGAATTCAATTTCGATCCCCTGCGGGACGTCAACTGCTTCGATGACCTGAAGAAATTCCCGCTCTTCGAAGACGAATGGCTCCGCGGCGGCCCCATGCGACGCTGGGTCCCACAACCCCTCCAGAACAAACCCATTTACGTGTTCGAAACCGGCGGCACCACCGGCATCCCGAAATCACGCGTTGTCGTGGAAGATCACTGGATCGATTACGAACTGTTCAGCGATACACTTCCGGAAGAATCCTTCCCGCGCGGCTCAAACTGGCTGATGCTCGGACCCTCGGGCCCCCGCCGGCTCCGCCTCGCCATCGAACACCTCGCACAGCACCGCGGTGGCATCTGCTTCTGCGTCGACCTTGACCCCCGCTGGGTCGTCAAACTGCTCAAAAAGGGAAAGATCGACGAAGCGAAGGAGTACAGCGCACACTGCATCGATCAGGCACTCACAATCCTGTCGGCCAACAACGACATCCAGTGCATGTTCACCACCCCCAAACTGCTGGAAGCACTTGCCCTGAAACTGATGGATCAGGGCAGCAGCATCGAAGAAGCCGGTATCAAGGGCATCTTCTGCGGCGGTACCGAATTTACTCAGCAGTGGTATCGGTTCGCTCGCGAAGAACTGCTCGGCCCGAATGTCTACATCACCCCCACCTACGGCAACACCCTGATGGGGCTGGCCTGCGGCAAGCCCCATGATCCGGCTGACAACTACAAAATCACCTACTTCGCCCCGCAGCCGCGTGCCGTGATCGAAGTGGTGGACTTCGATGACCACAATAAACTGGTCGAATACGGTGCCACAGGTCGTGTGAAACTGTACACAATGACCAAAGAATTGTTTGTGCCCGGATTCCTGGAACGCGACGAAGGCGAACGTGAACTGCCCCACGAAAAATATCCGTGGGATGGTGTCAGCAGCGTTCGCCCTTACCACGTGTTTGCCAAAACAACCACCGTGGGAGTGTACTGAGAAGAATCTTCGAAACTGAACCCGCCGGGTGTCCCGCACACCCGGCGTTTTGAATTTCCTGCACAGCGCCACGTCGCCATTGCACGCCGCTCTGCTGCTTCAACCGCACTTTTCGCCAAAGACTTTTGCCATGTCTGTTGTTGAGATTCCCGTCATCCGCTGGGGCAAGCCGTACGAGTCGCTGGAAAAGGCCGAAGTCGTGCACTTCGAGACCGGTGAAGTCATGGCGCGGATGCACCAGGCAAATGCCGGCCTTGTGCAGATGGACGCTCGCAAAGCCACAAAGGCCCGCGAAGCCCTGAAACAGTTTTCCTGTGCCGAACTGATCGAAAAATGCCGGCAGGCCGCTGACCTGTACCTCACTGCGGAACTGCCGCTCGGCAATGGAACTCAGACCCCCGAACAGTTCTGCTCCATCCAGTCGGCAACCACCGGGCTGCCGCTGAACATGTGCCGGGCCAACATGAACAAAAACGCCTTTGTGCTCAAGCACATGGGTGACATGCTCGACGCACTCACACGCGGCCTGCCGCTCGATATCCTCTCCCGCGGCTACGGGATGGAATCCCGCAATGTGATGGTCAGCTACCAGGCCACCACACCCGTGCTCGGACTCGTCCTGCCCTCGAATTCCCCCGGAGTTCACACGCTCTGGCTGCCAGCAGTCCCGCTGCAGATCGGTCTTGTGCTCAAACCAGGCTCCTCAGAACCGTGGACGCCCTATCGCATGTACGAAGCGTTTGCTGCCGCCGGAGTCCCGCGTGAGGCATTCTGCCTTTACCCGGGGCCTCATGACGTCGGCAACAAAGTACTCGAAACCTGCAACCGTTCGATGATTTTCGGCGGTCAGGCAACGGTCGACAAATACCATGGCAACCCGAAAGTGCAGGCACACGGACCTGGCTTCAGCAAAATCCTGCTGGGCGACGACCTCGTCGACCGCTGGGAAGACTACCTTGACGTGATGGTCAAAAGCGTGGTTATGAACGGTGGTCGAGGCTGCATCAACTGTTCCGGAATCTGGGCGTCACGGCACACTGCGGAAATTGCCGATGCCATCGCACAGCGGATTGGACCGATCGCTCCGCTGCCCACAACCGATCCGAATGCCGCCATCGCCGCGTTTACCACTGCCGGTGTTGCTGAGGCTGCCAGCAATCAGATTGACGCCGGACTCAAGCCGGGTGTCGTCACGGACGTCACTGCGAAATACCGCGGCGGCGAGCGACTTGTCAGGCAGGAACGCTGCGACTACCTCAGACCTACCGTCCTGCACGTGACCGACTGCGACAACTCCATGGCCAACACGGAATACATGTTTCCGTTTGTTTCCGTGGTCCAGTGTCCCCAGGACAAAATGCTCTCCAGAATCGGACAGACACTCATTGGCACCGCCATCACTGCCAATGACAAATGGATCACAGAACTTGTCGACGCTCGCAACATCGACCGACTGAATGTCGGACCGATTCCGACCTGTGCCTTGAACTGGCTGCAACCGCACGAAGGCAACATCATCGACTTCCTGTTCCGCAATCGCGCCTTCCAGAACAGCCTGCCACCGGCACACTGAACCGTTCGCAGACGGGATTCAGGCCGACTGCCCGCTTGACTGACTGCTGTTTTCCAATCAGAGTCCGCAGGTCTTTGTGAAACAACAGTTAAAGGGCAGGGCAGTGGCTCGAAGTTCTTCCCGATCGATTCGCCGCAGCCGTCCGGCGTTCCGGTTCATCGACCTGTTTGCTGGCATCGGAGGCCTCCGCAGAGGCTTCGAACAAATCGGCGGACACTGCGTATTCACAAGTGAATGGAACGCTCAGTCCCGCAGGACCTACGCCGCAAACTTTCGTGACGACGACCAGCACCTGCTGGCCGGTGACATTACCCTGATCGACGCTGCTGATATTCCCCGGCACGATGTCCTGCTGGCAGGATTCCCCTGCCAGCCGTTTTCCATCGCCGGAGTCAGCAAGAAGAACTCGCTCGGCCGCGCCCACGGTTTCCGCGACGCAGCCCAGGGGACGCTGTTCTTCGACGTCGCCCGCATCATCGAACACCACAAGCCGGCCGCCTTTCTGCTGGAAAACGTCAAGAATCTTGCCAGCCATGACAAGGGTCGCACGTTCCAGGTCATCGTCCGCACACTGCAGGAAGAACTCGGTTACCAGAACCTGCACTGGCGAATCCTCAACGCCAAATGCTGGGTACCACAGAATCGCGAACGCATCTTTCTGGCCGGATTCCGCGATTCCAACGGTTTTTCCTTTGACAATCTGCCCGTGCCTGATCCAGCCAAAGGGCCCCGCCTCAGCTCCATCCTGCACCCGGAAGATGGCAGCGAACCGCCGGATGAACCCTATACGCAGGGCCCCCGCGGCATCGTCAATCCCAAATACACCCTGTCCGATAAACTCTGGCAGTACCTGCAGAACTATGCTGACAAACATCGTGATAAAGGCAACGGCTTCGGCTTTGGACTGGTTGGACCGGCTGACGTCGCACGCACCCTCTCTGCCAGATATCACAAGGATGGTTCAGAAATCCTCATCGCCCAGCCGGGTCGCAATCCCCGCCGACTGACTCCCCGCGAATGCGCTCGATTGATGGGGTTTGAACGACCGGGTGAAACATCCTTCGTCATACCTGTCGCCGATACCTCTGCCTACACCCAGTTCGGCAACGCCGTGGTGGTCGACGTCATCGCCGCGATCGCCGAACACCTGCGACCGTGGCTGCCCGACCGCAGTGCACCACCGCGACAGCGGCACCTGCCTCTGCCGGTCACCACGGACGACTGACCGCCGCGCAAACGCTCCTCTGAACCACAGAATTTCGCCTCCGAAATTGTTGTCAACAGCGTGGCGGATCAACCCGGAATTCTGTCCTATACCCATCAGAGGTTTTACTCGGTCGATCTCAGATCGACCTGCCAGGACTCACAGCCGAGTCCTGACGCAGGCGGGGTTCCGCGGTCACGGCGTTCTATGTGGGATCGCCCTGCGCGCGGGCTGAACCGCGCCTGCAGCCTGCAACGGGAAAGCACAGGAGTCACTGAAGATGCTGAAGAAATTGATGGCCGGAGCAGTGGTGCTGGGAATCGCCGGAGGTGCTGTTGCCTTTCAGGGGCCGCCAGCCGGAAAACTGATCCGCGGCACGCGCGGAGCTGACACGCTGTACGCCCACGCCATTTCAGGGGAACCCGAAATTGCACAGGATTACCAGAACGCCGGAACAGGCGCCACTGGCCCCAACGGCGAAACACTCCGCGCTGATGATCCGAATGATCCCGTACTCGCTGCCACGCGAACATACTTCGCCGGACAAACCTATGACGATCACCTGAAAACCATGATCGGTGGACAGGGTGCCGACAAATTCATCATCAAAACCTACATCTCAGGCAAACCTGCCATCGTCGCCAGACACGTCAATGATGACGGCACAATCAACTGGGGCGGAGTCGCCGGAGAAAATCAGAACGTCCATGATCACTGGACCGAATTCATCGGATATGTCCAGATCAATGACTTCAACCTGCAGCAGGGAGACTCTCTGCAGGTCCGCGGACACACCGTAGCCCTCAAATCACTCGAAGTCATCGATGGTGACACACTCATCGTTGTGCAGTCGCAGCAGGGCAATGGCGGCGGGGCGCACGACGAAGACGTACTGGGATTCATCGTGGTGAAAGGAGTCGCATTGACGGCGGCTGACGTTCAATTCGTCGGAACCAATGACGGCATCGCCAAAACATGGACCGACTTCCAGAACCTGATCGCCTATTACGACCTGCTCGCAGACACACTGACCGATGGACAGCTGATCGTACGACGTCGCGGAAACAGCGTACCCATGTTCCCGTATCCGTTCGCTGACCAGACCACCGGTCACGCCTGCGGCTGCGGCAATGCGGTGTGCAATACCACCGCTCCGTAAATCAGCTGATCACAGCCGGAGTTGCCGTGGTGGATCCCCTGCCACACCGCCACGGCACTCCTCGCTTTCAGCTCTCCACAGACGAAAAAATTCCCCCGTCATCCCGAATGTCCAGATGAATCGTGTTCGCTCGACAGCACACCGGACAGTCTTCCACCAGCACCTGACTTTCTCCCTCACTCACATCCACCGGAATCACAATCTCCTCACCGCACGAATCACAGATGTAACTGGCTTCGGCAGCCGCGGATGCAGCCCGCGGCCTGCCAACCATCTCCGCATCCGCCACAGGAATCTGCTCACCCGCAACCAGCACACCGCACGACCAGTGCAGCACCTCCAGCGATGACTCATCCGCCAGACGGTGATCGGCACCCACCGCAATCAGCACCTCCTGCGAAAAACCCCACTGCTCAATCAGCTCCACGGAATCAGCCCACGGCACAATCTCGTCCTGCGGGCTGTGCAGAATCAGCACCCGACCTGTCAGTGGCCTGAACGGCTGCCAGCGTTTCCACGCCGGACACAGCAGCACGCGAGGCGTCTCGCCGCAGTCCAGACTCTGAGCAATCACGGCACCACGGGACGCCCCCACCACCACATCCGGACGCTGCTCGCGAAACGCCGCCTCCGCCTGTCGCACCGCCAGTGACAGATCATCAGCATCCAGCAGAGGATTACAGACGTCGTGCCCCCGCGCCCTCAACCAGCTCGGCTTCACACCGCCAGGCACCGAACGCCAGCCATGCAGATACAGGATCTTCACACCTCAGACCCCCAAACACGCCACAGAACCGTCACCACACACCAGACAATACCTGAACAACTCCCCCACAG
>Ga0255094_1001417_pt1 | contig 10380 bp, 10 predicted proteins | sample Colum_Law_RepB_8_2_FD_188434 | JGI IMG/M metagenome (GOLD analysis project Ga0255094, IMG submission 188434) | Freshwater microbial communities from Columbia River, Oregon, United States - Colum_Law_RepB_8d | ecosystem: Environmental > Aquatic > Freshwater > River | place: USA: Oregon...
GTTGGTCTTATAGGGGTACCGGCCACAAACTTGAAAAATGTATCGCTAATGTATTATACGCGGGATAGGCACCTAAAAACACCAGCAAAAGCGCACAATTTGAATTCCGCGTGATAGCGGAATTACACGCGGAATGAGCTTGATTTATTGTGTATTACACGCGACATAAATGGCAATTAACGGTCACTTTACCCTGCGTGTAATGAATTTAAAGGCTTCTGACGCTGTTTCGACCCGTCTCGGGCCGTTTCAACTGCACCTCCGCGAGCGGGGGCTCTCGGTGGCAACTGTGCGAGCGTACTTGCACGATTTGAAGCTCTTTGAGCGGTGGTTGAGTCAAATAGCCTCACCGCCGGTCCCGCTGAAGAAACTCGGTGCTGCTGATTTGGGAGCGTACCGGTCCGTCCTAGTGAAGGATGGCTCCTTGAAGCCATCAACGGTCAATCGACGAATCAATGCGCTGCGGGCCTTTTTTGGCTGGCTCCAAAAAGGGAAAGTCCGGATGGACAATCCCTCTCTAAAGGTTCGTTTTGTTCGGCGACCCACTCGGCGGCGACCGGAGAGCCTCAAGCGGGTTGAGGTATTGGCTCTCGTGCGAGCAGCAGCCGATTCACCCAAAGGTCTTAGCGAGCGGAACTGCGCATTGCTGCAATTGATGCTGCAAACTGGAATGAGGGTTGGGGAGGTGCTGGCGCTAAAATGGAAAGACCTCACCGTTCGAGCACGGTCTGGTTCGGCGCGAATCCGAGCAGGGCAGGGGACCCGGGAACTCCCACTCAATGCCACGGTGCGGGCAGCCTTGAATAGCCACCAGCAGACGGTGCCATCGGCGTCAGTCGAGGCATACGTGTTTCAGAGTAAACCGGACTCACCGCTCTCCGTACGGGCGGCCCAGGACATCATCGCGAGCATTGCCAAGCGAGCCAAGGTGACCAGAATCCCGGTATCCACGCAGAGCATTCGACACACCTTTGCAACAAACTTCTTGCAAAGTAATCCCGGGAAACTCGTCGACTTGTCTGTGCTCCTGGGGCACGAGTCGGTCAATACGACAGCAGTCTATTTGCGTGCGTCAGAAGACCTTGCCCTGGGAGTGGAGGGAAGCGGCCTCAATGTCTTTGGGGAATAGCCAGCCGGATGAAGAGTCCGTACTCCGGTACCGTGCAACGGGGCAGGGGAGTGAGCGCACCAAAACTCCATCGCCTGAGGAGTTGGCGTTTGATTGGACACTTTCGGAAAACGATAAGGCGTTGGCGATTTCACATCGCGGCGCAGAAAACGTTTGCCGGTTTGCCGTTCAACTCTGTGTGGTCCGTAAGCAGGGACGATTCCTGACGGACTATTCGGCGGTGCCGCCGCTCGTGTTGGGATACCTGTGTCAACAACTAGAGATCAAACCGATCGCCCAGTTGGTGAAAGCCGACCGGCGAAACACTGAGAGCGACTACCAGCAGGAAATCACGACCTACCTTCGTTGGCAGCAATTCGACGATTCCTCAAGCCGGAGACTCCACAAGTGGATTTTCGATCAGGTTTCCGAACAACTCTATGTCGAAAATTTGTTCCAAAAAGTCGAAGCCTTCCTTCTTGAATCGAGAATCGTCATCCCTGGCGCGACCGTTCTGGAGCGAGAAGTCAACGTGGCCTGCCGCGCTGCGGAGCAAACCGTATGGGCCAAACTGGCGGCGCTCATCCCGGTGACAATCCGTGCCGAAATCGACCGACTTCTGAGCGTGACCGACCACACAGGGAAATCCGAATTCTTCCGGTTCGCCGAATATCCACCGGCGGCGCGAGCGAAGAAGATTGTAGAATTCCTAACCCGCTACGAAGCGCTGGCTGCCTTGAAATTAGAGACCGTTGGATTCCGCCAGATAAATCCGGCGCTGGTACGGAAGTTAGCGGCGGTCGTTCGCACGTATGACGTCTGGCGGCTCAAACGATTCGAACCCGACAAAAAGTATGCCCTGGCGTTGAATTTTCTGTGGGACGCCAAAAAGTCGTTGCTGGATTACCTGGTGGAAATGCACGCGCAGTTCATGACGGAGATGGAACGTTCTGCGGATTTGGCGTGGGAAGAGGAACATCGGAACCTACGCAAGCGGCTAAAAATCGGAGTCGCTTCGTTACGGAAGTTTGGTTCTGAAGCTGTCGCCTTGGAGGACCCGGAGAAAACAACTGTGGGCCGCTTGTTTGATGCGGTTCCGTTCGTGCAGGTCCAATCGGCAATTTCCGACTGCGCAGCTTTTGAAGATTGGGAGCAGAATGGCTTTCTGAGAAAACTCCATGCTCGCTACTCCAATTTCCGGCGATACTTCCCTTACTTTGCCAACCTGAATTTCGCATCGGACTCCGGTGGAGAAGCCATTGTCAGCGGCCTCAAACTGCTGCGTCAACTGGAGCAAGGCGAATTGAAAGCCTTGCCAGAAGATGTCGACGTTTCCTTTGTTCCTGAATCCTGGCGTTGCAGCGTCTCGAAAGGAAGCACCCGTGGAGTCAGCCGACCAACTTGGGAGATTTCCCTCGCGTTGGCGTTGTCCGAAGCGTTGCGGTCGGGGCGAGTCTATCTGCCGGAAAGCCGCCACTACGTGTCGTTCTGGGATTTGTGTTACGACGAGGGCCGTTGGCAAACCGAGAAGGCCAAGGCCTATCTGGATTTAAAGCTTCCGGTCGCAGGAGAGGCTGCGATCCAAAAACTGGTGAGTGAGTTTCACAAGGCGGCGACTGCTGCGGATATTCATCTCGCCACCAACCCTTTCGCCAGTGTGGTGAATGGACAACTCGTGGTGAAGAAGGAGGCGGCCGTTCCTCATCCCGAGGGGACCGCCGAATACAAGCAATTGGTGGAGCGCCATCTGGCTCAGGTTCGAATCGAGCGTCTCATTGACGATGTGGATAGGCGCTGTGGATTCATGAGGCACCTGAAACCGCTGGGGCAGGAGCCAATCCAAACGCCTGAACACAAAAAGTTACTTCGTGCCGCAGCCACAGCCCAGGCCACTAATCTCGGAATCTTTGGCATGGTCGGCTGTACGCAGGGAATCACCGTTGACCAACTTCAACACGTCAGCCGGACTTGTCTTCACAAAGAGAGCATTCACCAAGCGAACGTCGAACTCATCAATTTCCTGCGCACTTTGAAGCACAGTCGCCATTTTGGAGAGGGCACCCGATCGTCTTCCGACGGTCAACGTTTCGGCGTGCAGGGTAGTTCTCTGCTCTCAGCGTTTTATCCAAGATACTTCGGATACTACGACCGGGTGGTGACGGTTTACACGCACATGTCCGACCAGTTTGGCGTCTTCAGCACTCAGGCCATTTCGTGCGCCGAGCGCGAGGCGTTGTACGTCCTCAACGGCTTACTCGAACACGACACCGATTTGGACATTCAGCAACACTTCACAGACACCCACGGTTTTACCGAGCAGCTCTTCGGGCTTTGTTATTTGTTGGGATTTTCCTTCATGCCGCGAATCAAGAATTTCAAAAAACAGGACCTCTACCACCCCGGCGACGGCCAAAAACACGGAGCCATTGATTCGCTCTTCGCCGGAAAGGTCGACATGAAGCTAATCGCCGAACAGTGGGATTCGTTGGTACGCATCGCAGCGTCGCTCAAAAACCGAATTGTATCGGCGCACGTTATCGCTAAACGCCTCATCAATTTGGGAACCACCAATCCCTTGGCCAAAGCACTCACTCAATTGGGCCAGCTGGTAAAAACCACGTACCTGTTGCGCTACATGGACGATGAGGAACTCCGGCGCGTCGTGCAACTGATGCTCAATCGTGGCGAAGGCCGCCAGTACCTCGCCCAACACGTTTTCTTCGCCAACCAGGGAAAGTTCCGGACCGGCGACTACTTTGAAATCATGAACAAGGCAAACTGCCTGAGCCTGTTGTCGAATGCGATCATGGTTTGGAACACGATTCGGATGGGTGAAATCCTTGACGCGGCGGAGAAAGAAGGGAAGACCTTCTCACCAGAGGCACTGGCGCATGTGCAGCCACTTCACTTCAAACATGTCATCGTTAATGGCACCTACGACTTCACGAGTCCTGCCACGTTTATCTCATGATCTATTCCGCGTGTAATACGTGCATCCCGCGTATAATACCTTAGCGATACATTTTTCAAGTTTGTGGCCGGTACCCCAAAATCGCCGGGTTTCAGCAACATACCACGATACGGGCTCGGCCCTCCGGGACTCTCTCTCGCTAGCACCTAAAGGGCGCCCCAAACACTCTCGATAACAATGCATCGGCAGTGACTGGAGATTAGCGATAATTCTGGGAATAGACGGCCTCATACTGGCTCATTCCGTGGTGGTGGTTAGTACGCAACTTTAAACGTAGGCGAGTCTTCAGGTCGACTCTGACGTTTGTCGTACAGGCGGGTAGTGGAAATGTCTGAGTGGCCGAGCCACTCCTGGACCTTCGCAATGTCAGCCCCGTGTTCGAGAGCGTTGGTAGCTGCCGTCGCCCGGAGAGAATGGGGGCCAAACGCCTCGATGCTGATGCCGATGGATTTCGCGTAATGCATCACCACGTTCCGGTACACCGAATCGCTGGTGAGCGCCTTCTCCAGCTTTCCATCGGGCCGTCTCATGGGTCGAAACAAGGCTCCCTTGGCATCTGTGCCGTGTCCTAGGGCATCGATGTAATCTTGGACCAAGGCCAAGGCCTTGGGATGAACGGGCGGATAGCGGAGCTTCCCGCGCTTACCATGGACAGTCAGCGTCATGATGCCACGACGCTGCACGAAGTGTTCAACTTTCAGGGTGCAGAGTTCAGCTCGGCGCAGGCCGTGATAGAGGAGGACAGCCAGAATGGCGCGGTCCCGCTTGCCCTTGAGGGTGGTGGGGTCGGGGGCATTGAGCAGTTGGCGCGCCTGTTCGTCGGAGATAGCAGGGGTTTTGCCCTCATTAGCCCCTTCAGTCGGCCTTTCGACGCCGTGAACGGGATTTATAACGATAGCGTTCTCTTTGCAGAGGTACTCAAAAAGGTCAGAGAGAGCGGAAAGCTTCCGGCGAATCGTGGCCGGAGACATGCTCTTTTCCTCCAACGTCTTGCGCCAGGCGATGACGTGGGCTCGAGCGACGATGCGGAAGTCGGTGAAGTGTTCGATGCCAACGAACTTCATGAACTGCCCAACGTCATTGCGGTAGGCCCGCCGGGTATTGGGGTTTGTGATGTTGGCGAACCATTCGGCCTCAGGCGGCATGTCGCCGAGGCGCTGGAACTCGGCCTGGGTGATGAGACGCTGTTCTGAAGCCTGAGCCGGGGTTGGGAGATTGGAATCGTCGGGCGACTGGCCAGTGAGTTCCGGTGGGGGCGGCAAAGCGACCCCTGGATGTTTGGTTCGTCGAACGATGATGGGACCGTCTTTGGGCATGGCGTCGGACATCCTCAGGGGCCAGAAGAGAAGGGTATTGAGCGAGGGTCGCTTGAAACCCGCCTGAACATGAAGGATTTCCGTCATTTGCTTGCGGGAATCTAACGGGTCAGGTGGGACAAATACGGTCCTATGGGGTCCCCTTCTCTGGCCTTCTTAGTCTGATAATCCATTTTATCGGACTGTCTGGCAAGGGAAGTTTTGAGGCGGTTTGCCCCCAGTTCTGGTCCTGGGCATCCTCGGCCACATGGTTTCCATCACCACGACGGTCCATGCGTCGGTGCCGGTGACACGTACCGCCTGAAGGGCTTCTCCGTTTCAAGGTGAAGCCGGATGACCTCATCTAGTGGTAAGTCGGAGGCAGCGAGTTGGTCGTCAGACGAGGTCGTTGCGTGGATTCCGTGCTGACGGGCATAGCCCGGGAGGTACATCTTGGGTCCGGAGGCAGAAAAACAAGTCCCGCGAACTGTCGAACGGTTCCGGAACTACCCGGTTGGTGTGACCAACATCGAAGATGCTGTGGCTCAACAGGCTAGATGCCGTGTCCAGCCATCTGTAAAGTCAGGGCTTGCGACCTGTCCAGCCAAGTGTCAAGTTAGTGACCATGAGCAGCCTCACCCCATTCCGTCTCTCGAAGAATCCGATCGCCTTGGTCTTATGCCAGGTCCGCTTCTCAGCGATCATGGGGATGGAGTCATCGTATCTGCCGGACATCCAGGCTCGGCTGCGGGGTATCGGGTTCAAGGTCAACGCGAGCGGCCAGGTCGCCGAGGTACTGATGACCCCCCAAGGTCCACAAGCGCGGGCGAACAAACATTACGAGTTCCAAAACATTGAGCGCACCGAGAGCGTCGTGGTGGCCCATGATTTCGTTACCTACCAAGCAACCCGATACGTCTGCTTCAAGGACTTCCTCGACCGCTTCCTTCAGGTTGTCGGCCAAGTCTCTGCCGTGACGGATGGCCTGACCATCGAACGAATCGGCCTGCGCTACATCGACTTGGTTATTCCGAAGGCCGACGAGTCATGGCAGCAGTACGTCCAACCAGGACTACGCGGTATCGCTTCACCATCTTTCAAGTCCGAGGCTGGCGAGCAAGTCCACCAAATCGTCACCGAAACGAAGGTTGGGGGCACGATTATCGTCCGTGTCCTTTCCAATCCGAATGGCATTCCGCTACCCCCTGATGTGGCCACCACGAAGCTGTTCCTCAACGTTCAGGGCACGGTTATCCCGGGCCGAGGTGCAGCCGTGATGGACATCGATCATTTTTACACCACACAGCCCAACGAATACGACATCGTCACCATCGAAAAACATCTGTGGGACCTCAAGCACGTCATTCTCGAAGTGTGGAAGGACCAAGTCGTCACCAAGGAGGCTTTGGAGGCTTGGTCATGACCACGCATCATCCTTCTTTCGTCCCGCAGTGCTACGACGCCGCTGCATCTTCGACGTCTCCAAGCACCGTGGTGCAGTTTACGCCAGTTAGGGAACCATCCTCATTGCTGCAGTATGGAACGTCTTTTCTCAGCAAGGGCGCGGCACTACTCGTCATTCTCGCCCACGAAGACTCCTTCACAAGGGGTGATGTACCCCGTGTGACCTGGCCGCACCGGATAGTGGCACAAACTGTCGCCACCGTTCCTACTGCGCGTTCATCGGAGATGGTGAAAACCATCATCAGAATGTTCGGCCTCAACCGCTCGCAGGCTGCGGATGTCATGCAGGTTCGACGACAAAGCGTCTACAACTGGTTCAGCGGTACCGAAGCCGAAGGAGCGAACCTTGAGCGCATGGTATGCCTCTACGGAATCGCCAAGTCTCTCGCCAGCCCGGTCGAACCCCATCTGGCGGTCCGGTCCACACCCGACGGAACCAACAGCCTGCTCCGAATGCTTTCGGCCAATCAGCTCGACGGCGACGCTATCTTGGCGTGGACGAACGCGCTTCAGAAGGTCGACGATGTTCCATGGCCTCAGCCCTTGGAATCCGTCCTCCGGGAGGCAGGTATCGAGCGCAATGCAGAACGTGACAGCCAACGTGGTGCTGACGGAGTCAGATACCTACAGGGCTAAGACATGCCAGACAACGACCCTCCTCCCTCGATTGGCAGACAGCTCTACGATGCTGGTTGGTGCCAGGGCGCTGTCCTTCCGGAGGCTGTCACTGTCGGTTTACGCCCAGCCACGACGCCGAGCAAATACCTGTACGCCGTAGTGGTCACCCAAGATTGCAACATCGTCGCCGATGACCAAAAGGAACCACAGGTCGAGGTAGCCTTTGGCTACTGCCCGACCGCTGGGGAAGACGTCAACGGATATGCACGCGGGAAGAATCCTCGCCTGTTTCTAACCAAGGTAGGGCTGCAACTATTTGTGTGGGACGTCCGCGAGCGCCTGTCAGTACCCAAGTCGGATTTGTTTGGTATTTTCAAAGCGGCAAGCCCAACGAGCAGATTGCTGGACCCAGACCTACGAGAGTTCCGCGCTTGGCTGGGCCGCCGGTACTCCCGGCCAGCGTTCCCAGACAATTTCAACGAAAGGCTTCGGCCTGCATCTGCCGCCATCGAAAAGGCAGTGAAGTCGGATGGGTTCCGGAGCGTAAGAGCAGTCTTTTACTGGTTAGAAGAAGGTGATGAAGAACTACCGGAGGGCACACCATACCACCTCCGGGTCATCTTTTGCTTCAACCACAACGGTACGGAAAACCCATTGCCGGCGACGGCTGATGAGGTGAAACGATTCACCGATGCCGTGGCCAAATGTCCGGGCGTTTTCCTGGTCAAGGCCGAGTCGATTCCCGATTCGAGATTCCCCATCCAGTACCTCGACACGTGGCAATGCGTCGACTTCGACTCACGAAGTTATGGAAGTTTGACGTCTGCACCTCCGAGGCTCTAGTCAGGCCAACATCAGAAATCTCGCTCGCGCCTTAACTAAGGACCTAGGCGCTCGGGCACTTGAGGTTTTGTGCCAATGTTCGGGGTCGGCAACTTTCCTGAAATAGATTGGACGGACCCCTGAAATAGATGCGGAAGTGTGGGGTGATGAAAGTCATCGACCACTACTCTCCGCGGGGCTGCGGCAATGGAATGTGCCCCGGAATCATCGTCACCGACCGCAACACCGTGCTCATCCAGGGCCATGTGCTGCCGAAGGTGGACAAGGCCCAGCTCACCGTCCCCGGACACGAGGACGTTGTGGAGATTCCACGGGAAGTCTTCGACGACCTGTTGAGCCAGTTTCTCCGGCGCTAAAAGCGCACCGGACCCTCAAGGTCCCCTGCCCTTCTTGCCGAAGGGTTCCTCAAACGCCGACTGGGCCAGTTCCCGTCGGCGTATTTCTGTGTTTACGGAAACACGATTGTGGATGCGCTCTGGCTCTACCCCATTTCCCTGACCGACATCGTGGCCGTCTTCGGCTTCCTCGTGGCTCTTGTGGGACTGGGAACGAACACGTTTCAGGTGCGTCTTTTGGTGCGCCAAATCCGCCTGGACGCCTTGATCCGAATCGCTGATTCCAGCCGGAGGTTTGCAGCCATCGCCATCGAGCGGCCGGAATTGTGGGAGGCCATGCAGATTGCCGAGCCACGTTCCGGCCATGAAGGCTTCCGCCGGGATCGGTTCATCCAGCTCTGGCTGAACCACGTCGTGGTCGTCTGGAAGTGCTGGCGAAGCGGAATGCTCGACGCGGGCGACTGGGAAGCCTGTTGTCGGGACATCGAAGCCATCCTGTCGCTCCCCGCCGTTCAGGAGGAGTGGTTGAGGGTCCGGGACTACTACCCAAGAGCGTTTCAGCAGGAATTGGCGAGGGTGAGCAACGGCACGGTCACCGCCGCAGTGGGCCCATGATTCCTTGTGCCGTCGGAGACTGGGCTAGAGCCGGAAAGGGCCGAAGCGAAGCGACCATCGGTCGCGGCCCTTTCCGTGCGAGTGGGTCCCGGTCTCCGGTGGCCTTGTTGAATCAGTAGTCTTCGGGAAGAAGAACTGTGGTCGCGCTTCGGTCCGCCTCAGTGATGATCCAGAACTTGGTTCCTTGAGTGTCGGTGTACGCGGACAGAATCCGGAATCCTTCGCGGGCCGAAAGGTCGTTCTCCTGTCGGTCTTCCAGCGACAGGTCTCCCCAGTCACCGGTGGCATGGCGGCGAAGGGCTTCCTGAACGCTGTCTTGGTCCAAGGTGGCCATCGCATTGGCCGTGATGACGGTTCGTCCAAGGGAAATTTGGGTTTTGGTCGCTTCGGGTTTCATGGGGCCTCCTGAAAAAGGAAAAGCCGCCCGGTCGATGGGCGACTGTCGTTCTACTCGCTGACGGGTTCTTGTCGTCCGTTGGCGTGAATCCATCGGTGGACCAGGTCGGCGACCTTCTCCACGAGGGGCAGGTCATCGCGACCAAAGCTGTCGGTGGTTTTCCAGGAATCGTCGGCGTCCTTGTAGAGGCGGCCGAACGTGACCGAGTGCCAAGTGCCGGCGGCAGAGCTGTTCATCCAGACCGCGGCTTTGACCGAGCCAAGGCGGATTTCGTGGACGGGCTTGTTGTTCATGACAGGTTCTCCTTTGCAGCGAGAGGGTCCATTCCCTCTCTTCCAAGATGCGGAGAGAGGGAATGGAGACTCGCAAAAAGGCTCCCGTTTGCCCCGGTCAGCCCTACTGGCGTCACCCGTCAATCGGCCGAGGATGAACTGACGCGGGCTGCCATCCGGTCAACTGGACTGTAGCGCCCTCCTCCAAACACTCGGCCACCGCCAAACTTGGCGGCCTTGCCACCACGAAGAGAGGTCGACTTTCGGGGTCCCTTGAAGGTGACATAATCCCTACGGAACTGATTCACAGCGTCAGTTGAGCTCACAAAGGCCAAAGCCTCGCGAACAACAGGGCATTCTTTCGGATAACCTTGAAGCTTTTTGGGGTCCAGTAGGTTGAGCAAGGTCTTGAAGAGAATGTACCGGGTTCTTGGTGGGCCATTCTTCTTCCGGACCCTATCC
>Ga0255094_1001421_pt1 | contig 10364 bp, 7 predicted proteins | sample Colum_Law_RepB_8_2_FD_188434 | JGI IMG/M metagenome (GOLD analysis project Ga0255094, IMG submission 188434) | Freshwater microbial communities from Columbia River, Oregon, United States - Colum_Law_RepB_8d | ecosystem: Environmental > Aquatic > Freshwater > River | place: USA: Oregon | collected...
ATGCTGTCCGCCTTCAGCGTGGAACGGTGTCCGCCATCACGCTGGAACACTGTCCGCCATCAGCATGGAATCGTGTCCGCCATCGCGTGGAATACGCAGAGAAGCCATGCAACCCATCAGCCACGAGGACCCTGTCAGCAGCCAACGACCAGCCGCCAAGACCAAAGTTTCGGTGTACCTGAACCCGGAAAGGCAGGCCATCATGAATGAGCTCTTGAAGATGGAGCCGAGCTGCTCCACGCTGCAGGACGCGATCTATCAGCTCATTGATTGGTGGGGCATGCAGTCGGGCGTAAAGCCCACCTCGGTAGCCCAACAAGACCTGTCTGAAATCAGACGGCTACTGGCTCAGTGTGTGGCCACACAAGACGCCCTGGCACAAAGGACTACGGAGGCGATGACCGCGCTCTCAACCGCACTCGCAGGCAGCCTGGCTCCCAATCCTTCTGTACTGACACCAGTCAGCAACCCTGCCATCAAGAGTCAGCTTCCACGGCCCATCCACCGAACGCTCGGGGCCTGGCTTCTCGACACACTGACACGTGTCAGTGCCCATCAAGCATCAAAGGTAGTGGCCGTCCTCAGGCCTCTTCCCGCAGCTGACACGAGTCAGCAATTCATGGGTGCACAGCTCTTGTCCGTAGAGGGAATGGTGCTTAAAGAGCAGTACGAGTCAGCAATCGATCAGCAGGCCTTTGGCGTCTCGATTCCACTGGATGTGCCCACTTACCTGGTGTGCATCAAGAGCGGCCAAAGCTCATGGGAGGCCCAGGTTCGTACCAAAACCGGATCCGAACAGACATCTACTGTCATTTGGAAGCAGGACATAAAGCACTGAGTCCTGTCAGCAGAAATAAAAGGGAAAGGCCCGACGGGGCCATTTTTCTTGAACTGATAGCACTCAGTGTTTGCTGACAACTGTCGCACTTTCAGGTGCGTAAGGTGTATCAATTCTCCAATCAGCGTCTATTGAATTTTATAACCGCCCAAAATCCTTCTTTGCGATAGGAGCAGCGGGAGACTTTTTTGTAGTCTTTGGCTTCTTTATCATTTCATTAAGGTAATGCTCTTCAAGCGAGCTCCAGACCAAATCCAAAATCAGCTCCTTCTGAAACTCCCCCACAAGGAGCACCTTCCTTTTCTCTTTCATAAAAACCCCGTGATCAAGTTTCACACTTACGACATTCATGTCCTCCCCCGCGATCCGATTGAAAGACTGCAACCACTGATTAACGATCTCCTCGATACTCTCCTTAACCGGTATCTGCTTGCCTCTAACTACGGGAACGGGTCCGATCCCCCAAATAGTCGGACCACCGGGCGTATAACTGATCGACATACGAAGATAGTACGAAGCCATGATCAGACTCCATCGATAATCAACTCAAAAAAATAGCCGGTGTTATCGACTCCATCGACACGGACCGAGCTGCCTTACATCCTTCCATGCAAACCGAGAGGCTATTAGAGTGATCTAGCCTTCACTTTCTTGGTCTGCCTGACTTTCAGCTTGATCTCTGACGCCAGCGTCTTCTCTTCAAGGGCGGCATCAAAAGAAGCCTGTTTGAGCAAAAGATACTCTCGAATCTGATCGAGCCGCACTTGAACTGACATGTAGTTCCTTTGAGGCTCTACGAAAAACAACGTCAGGCACTGTCTGCCCTCAGCATTTTTAAACTTATCTTTCAGAACCAGCACGGTTCGATCAGGCTTTTTGATCGCCAGAAGGCTCACCTCATCTGAGTGCTCTTTCGGCTGGGTCCAATAGAGCACATCCCCTGCTTCAGGTTTTACGCCGTAGAGCGGGAGCTTCACCACCAAGATGGGCTGCGAGGGCTTTTTGACGATGAAAAAGTACTTGGCAGTTTTCCCATTTGAGGGTTCACGGCTCTTCTCGATGCGAACGCACTCGGCCTGGGATATGAAGCCGCGAAAGCTGTCGTACCGACTTTTATAGGCTTGAAGCTCACTGGCTTCCCTCTCGGCAGCCAAGTATTCGGCAACAAATGCCCTGCGTTCTTCGTAATTCATAGAGCAGAGTTGGCGTCAGTCGTAAAGAGTTTTCTTCGGGGCGGATTCGGACAAGAGCGACAGGAGCTCCCCTTTCTCAAATCCTGCCGTTGCTCCATCCAAAGTCCTGGTGAGAAGTCTTTTAAAAGGCTCCTCAAACATCTTCCTCTGCCCACTGTCGATCCAGGGGAGAACCATAGCCGCTCCCCAGTCCATCCACTCGATCCGTGCTTCATCGTCTGATATCAGACCCGCCACATCGGTTGCCAGCACGTGTCCGAGGATCGCCTCCACGCCCTTCACCTTCTTGACCCAGAAGGGCTCCGAGGCACCCAGGTCTTGAAGGGTCGCAAACATGGTGCCCCGTAGCTCGGCTGCGTGCATGGTTGAAGAAGTGGACTGGGCCCGGAGCCAGTCTTTAAGCTCACCCATCAGGTAGCTGATCTTCTGGTTCCTGGCGGTGGTGCCTTCATTCGTTTTGGGCTGCAAGTATCTCGGGCCTGTGCCCTCGGCCCTCATGCGTTTGAGGGTTGCAGGAGAAGTGCACAGGTACACGGCTGCCAGGTCCACGCCCACGGGCGTGTCATCGGGCATAGAAGCCAGGGAAGCCCGCACCTTGGCCTTGGAAAACTCCTGTCTGATATCAGACGGCAGGTGCCTCATCCAGTCTTCGTGAGCCGCATTCAAGGCCTCCATGCCGGTGGCGTGCTCGCTCATGCTGCGGCCTCCTCAATAGCTTTGGCCATGTTGTTTCTCAGGGGCTTTGGCTCCCAGGCCGTGAGCTCCAAGGGCGGAACGTTCAAGGGTCTGAGTGCATTCCACATCCGAGGGCACCTGCGGATCACTTCTTGTTCGAGCCTCTCAACATGTTCCTTCACTCGCTTCCACTCGGCTTCTGTGTAGCGTGCTGTGACAGATGCAGAGCCATGGTTGAGGATCGTTCGGATCATGTTGTCTGAAAAGTCCAGCAGCTCACAGATGCGGCCCACGGTACGCCGAAGGTCGTGCATCGTGAGCTTCTCGATGCCCGCATCTTCCCGGATCGATTTGAGGATTTCCTGGGGAGCCGAGTAGTGCCCCGATACAGAGCTTGGGCTCTCGGCTGGGAACACGAACAACGCCCGCTTTCCCAAAGGCTTTTCGTCTTGTAGCTCTGCCAGCCACTGCTGCCTGTCAGTCAGCAGCTTTTGCACAAAGGGACCCAGGGGGAGCAAGTGGGACTGGCCGTTCTTGGTGTTGTAAAAGAAGACCTCCCCCGCTTTCACATCCACCCAGGACTTCACGGGCACCTCATCTGCTGTGAGCTTTTCTTTCCATGCGAGAGGTGCATGCTCGTTCTTTCGGCAGCCCCACAGAAGCGTCAAAAGCAGATAGTCGCAGGCAGTACGCCGAAGAGCCCGCTTGTCCCAGAGCGTGTTTAAAAATATAGAAATATTCTCACCCTCCCCGGCCATGACTTTTAGGGGATTACGGACTCGGCTCTTTTTGTAGTCCTCTTCCAGCTGCTTTCTGTCTCGGTACATGTTGTTAAGAGACAGGATTTCAAACGGGTTCTGAATGATGGCCGGAAGCTGGCCTTTGGATGCAGCGGCAAGTTTATCGTTGAGAATTTTTCTATCGACGGCAGAGCTTGCCCACCTGAAAGCCTGCTCGGTTGCAGTCGGGGCTTCTTTATAAAGCAGCTTAAAGCGACTCTTGATTTCGTCTGTCGTGATATCCACCACTCGCCTTTGCAGCCAGGGCGAAAACTTCTTGATCGCCTTTTCAAGAGCCATCAGGCTATTTGGCTTAGCGGGCGGTTTTCGCTCGTTGGTGAGGTAGTCCGTGTAGTAGTCAAACACCTGCTGTAAGGTGTACTCATCGAGCTGCTTTTCACGCCGGATCGTGTTCGGATTTCGTCCGGTTGTACGGATCGCCTCCAATGCCTTGAAGCCTGCCGCATAAGCATCCGCCATTTTGGGAAACTCTTTGATGTCTCCCAGTTTCGTCTTGATGACTTGTGTGCCCACTCGCACCTGGACCAAAAAGCTTTTGCTTTTGGCCGCGACTTTCAGGGCAAAGCCCTTGGGTGCATCTTTGTGGGCATCGAATACGATGTACTCCTTGCGGTCCTTGTTCTCCACAAGCTGGACTTGGCCCTTGGGCCCTCGGATGACTTCACCCTGAGCATCGGCCACTGGTCGCTGCTCGAACGTGAAGACGACTCGAACAAGGTTGAGGTCCAGTTGTGTACGCATGAAGGCCTCCGTGAGGGACCCCTCCTCGGGCCGTATCCTGAGCTACAAGAGGCCCAGGAAGCAGACCACTTTGAGGGGCCAAGCTACATTGAAAATCAATAGGTTAGGCGGTGTGTAGCCTGATCTTAAAGGATGCAGGAGAAGTGCGCTTGAAAGCTACAATGGAGCTACAAAAATCCGGTCTCACCTAAGCCTACCAGCCCCTTGGATGAGCCCATCTGAACCCACAGAAGCAGCGTAAGTTGTTGAATTTAAACGATCAGACCCAAGCGAAGGCATCCATCGGGGAGCTAGAAAAGCACACGCCCATGATGCAGCAGTACATGGGCGTGATTTCTAAGCCCTTGTCGCGTCTTATTTTTCTGTAAAGCCCATTCCATCGATCCCCCGGAACAACCCCCTCCGCGTGGTGACAAATGAAGGCAAATGAAGATGACCGCGTGATCGGCTCCACTGCGAGAAACGATCTTAGTGTCTGCCGCTCACCCCATCGAGTGATTCACTGTGCTTTTCACATCCAGAGGTTCAGAAAATCTTGCCACGCCGCAGTAACGAGAGCTTGGGGGTTCAGAGATTAGGTCGAACTTGACGCACGTAGGTGGCTTTGTCGATGCCCACGTGGTGCAGGAACGTCTTGAAGACGCCCGGGCTCACCGGGTCGCGCGTGGGAAGAATGAAGGCACGTTGATCCGGCCCCGTCCACTTCTGGTGGCCGCCTTTTCCGCCTGATACGTCCAGGCTGTGGCGGAAGTGCTTTAGCGCCCGCTCAAGCTCGCGGCGAGGCGGCACGTTGAACGTGGCCGGGTGGCTCAGGAGACGGTCAGCAATGACCCCGGGGCCCACAAAACGCAAGGGGATGTCTGCGTGCTGGAAGTCGTACGGCAACGGGCCGGTCAGCGCGCTTTCAAGCGGCAGGCCAATGCTGGTGGCGCTGATCTTGGGGTTGGCAGTGCTTAACTGGTTGGCAAAGGTGCGCCATGTGGCAGCCTGATGTCCCAGGCGCCATTCCTGATACCCAGGTGGTGCAAGGTCGAGAGCCTCTTCAACGACGCGGTCCAGGCCCTCAATGTTCGACGTCATCCGTGTCACCAACGACTGGATGCCAGGTGCTTTAAACCAGTCCCATGCTGACCAGTTGGCCAGGGCCTCTTCAAGCCAGTCGGGCGTTTCGCGCAGCGCTTGGTAGACGCGGTCTTGGTAGCGCAGGTGTCGCGGTTGCTGGGCGTTGATCTCCAGCCACGAAAGTGCGGCCTCCACCCGAGCGTGGAAAAGCTCGTGGGCGTAGGTCAGGCCAAAGGCCAGCAGCGCAGCCAGGCTATGCGATCCATTAACACGCGCCGACTTGAAGTCGTCCAGAAAGCTGAGCGCCAGGTCGTCCAGCTTTCGGGCGTCGACGTAGATGCCCCACGTTTCCTCGGTCCAGACGTGATAGGGCTGGAACCAGGCAATGGCCTCGAAGCCCTGTCCCTTTAAGCACTTGCGAACGCCGTCAACCCGGTCACGGTAATCGATTTGGTCGAGCTCCAGATCGCCCAGCGAATCCATGAGGTCGTTCGCCTCCGGAACAAAGCTCTGATCCTGAACCGACTCCACCACCGGCTGAGCGCCAGTGTCGAAGTTGGGACGACCCATATTCTCCCTACGCGGCTTGCGCAGTGCCGCAGGCAAGCGCCTTTGAACGGCCCAGCGGACTTCCGGGTACGAGGGCAAGCCTGAGTGGGGCACCCATGAGATGAGGCCTTGCGCGCGGCGCCCAGCAGTGCCGGGGAGAATGCCGACGTAGTTGCCATCACGGGAAGGTGGCCAGCCAGATGCGGCGACCGCGGAAATTGCTGCACGTGCAAGTTTCTCCGTGTCGTCTGAAGTGGGCTGTGGGAATTTCACGGCGCGTGGCACTAAAGTCAGTAGCCGCTCCGCAGTCACAACCGGGCGCTGAAACTGGCTCTCCATTGCCAACTGCGCTTGGGCGAACCCTTCGAACTTCTTCATGTCACTGTTGCGGCCGTAGAAGTCCTGGTTGTCCTGCTTCTTACGGCTGATCGCTTCGTCGAATTCGCCGACCTTGGCCCGATGCTCGAGAAGCAGCGCATCTGCACTGGCTTTTAGGGTGGGCGACATCCAAGCATCCGCCACCATCGGCTTGGAGCGCCCCACCATTACACACAGGGTCTTGCCGTCCGGCAGCAAGAACACGCCGTGACAATGAGCAATAACTTTACTGCCGGCCTTGATGCGTGTGTCGGTTGGCTTGAGCTTGACCGGCGCCCAAACGGCCTCGCGCAATTGCCGGCGAAGAGACTTTTCGTCGAGCAACAACGCCATAAGGCGTGCCGTTCTCTTGGCTCCAAGAACTTCAATTTCCCATTCGCCGGTCGCAAGAAACTCAACAAGATCAGGGTCAGAAGCTGGAACTTCGATGCAGAACACGTCGGGAACGATGGTCCATGAAGTGCTGGGGGGTATCCAGCTTTGCAGGCGGAGTTTTGCCACGTTTAGTCATTTCAAAAGTTCACACTACCGCGTAACTGAGCTTGCTGCAGACCTGTCGCACTGCAATCTACAGAGGCGGCCATATCCACAGCTACGCCGTCAGTTACGGACTCCAGCCACAAGGGTTTGATAATCCTCGTGGGTAAACGCAGGCGCAGACAGAAGATTCAACGCCAGCTTACGTTTCCGATCCATTAGGATCTGCAGCTGCCAATCAAAGCTGTGTTCCTCGCGACCCGGCAAGACCGCCAGAGGGTAATAAATGTGAACAGGCTTGGATTGACCGATTCGGTAAACCCTATCTGAACATTGGTCCTCCACTGCAGGGTTCCACCACCGGGACAGATGAATAACGTGGTTGGCCGCTGTCAGCGTTAGCCCCACGCCACCCGCCTTTGGAGATAGCAGCATCACGTCAAAGCCCTTATCACGCTGAAAGGCGTTGACACGCTGCTGCCGAACCTCGGTGCTGACCTGTCCATTGATGACCATGGGCGATTTGGGCAATCCGTAGCGGCGCTGCAAAAGCAGGGGCAACTGCTCCGCATCCTGAAGGTCCAACGACTCCAGAAAAACCAAGACCTTCTCGCCACCCTCTGCCACCCGATCCAAGATACGCATCAGGGCAATAAACCGTGCTGAGTCCTCTACCTTCAACTCAGAGGCCTTAGCACCGCCCTCAATCAATGCGGGGTGCAACGACGCACGTCTGAGAGCATGGATCATCCCCAATGTACCTGCAGGCCCAGATATCTCCTTCATAGCCAGTGCACGCTCGTACGCCTCTAACTGACGGGCTGGCATCGGGATCTTCAGCAAGTGCTCATGCTTGGCCGGAAGTCCATCAAGCTTTTCAGTTTTCAGACGTCGCAAGAGCAGCTTCGGCACATGTCGGATGTCAGATTCCTCCTGCCACACCTGTTCTCGCAGTTGCTGAACATTGGCGCCCTCGACCTCGTAGGTTGCGCTAAATTCCTTCAGGTCGGAGAGTGCGCCTGGCTGCACTGCATCCGCGATACACCAAAGATCGGCCAAACGATTCTCAACTGGCGTTCCTGTCATAGCCAGCATGAAATCCGCATTCAACCCCTTAATGGCGTGCGTCATCCGAGCCTTCGGCGATTTGATCTTCTGCGCCTCATCCAACACTACCGCAGCAAAAGGTACGGCTCCAAAACTCAACTGATAATCCGATACCGCTTCATAGTTGGCGAGCACTACATTGGCAGAGGCTAACCGTGCAGTGTCCAGTCCAGCTGTACCATCCAGATGCCGACCTCGCCGAAGCGATTTGAGATGATCGCCGTAGGCGCGAACCATGTCCCCAAGGCCGGGAGCAAAGAGGTGCTCATCGATCTCGGACTCCCAATTTCGCAGAAGTCCAACAGGAGCGACAACCAGCAAAGGCTTCTTCGGCAACACACCTTCATCCATGCACTCCCGCAGCCACAAACAAAAAGCGAGTGCCTGGAAGGTCTTGCCCAAGCCCATGTCATCGCACAGCATGGCGCCTCTGCTGCCTTCAATCCAGTGCTTTTGGAGCCAACTCAAACCCAGCTCCTGGTGTTTTTTGGGGATTGTTTTCAAGCCATGCGGCAGTCGCTCATACCCAGCACGTTTGCCAAGGGATGTACGGTTAAATGAGGTTTCATCGAAATTGGTCTCGATGATCAGGACGCTTTTGACTGAAGGATCATCAGGTGTTTCAGTGCCAGACTCTCCAGGAGGTTTGGTCATGGCTCTGTACAGCTGACCCAGCGCGCTTGCATTCGCCGAAGTAGCGGGAATGCTCTGACCACCGACGGTAATGGACGGCTTGCCCTCAGAAATTGCAGCCTGTATGTCGTGTACAGCCTGCGCCACAGCCGACTGGTCCAGTGGCAAATCAACCCCGTCAATTCGAATACCACCAGACTGTGGTGCATCCCACTTTTGAGGGGAAATCTTGATCCATGGCAACACCGGTGCAGACCACTCACCGACATCACGAACACGCTCGGCGAACTTTTCAGTCTCGACAAAAACCGTTGGCTCTGACTCTTCGGCCCCCATCAATTCGCGAATAACCGCTTCGGGATACATTGCAGCACGCTTGCGCTGCTCGGCAGGAGCCTTCCTGAGCTTACGCACAGCCGCCAATGCACGCTGCAATGGCTCATCGGCAACGACATACGTACCCTGGCTTAAGGGGAACGCTGGCACCCCTTCGCGCAACTGATCCAACCTCTGAGGGAAAAGCTCCTCATCGACTTCAGACAAGGCATGAACGAGTGCGGATGTTCCATCACCGTTCTCACCCCTCTCGGTCAACAGAACAGGATCTAGCTGCACCTCCCCACGCGCATCTGTTCTTATCGAGAAGGTCAACGCTGAGGCCGAGATCACCCGGAAAGACCGCAAAAAACTGTCGGTGAGCTTCTCGGCCCCAGAATCACCCAAGGCCGTTCGAATGTCAGCCCAAAGACGGAACTGCTCCTCGATGGTCGCGTCCTGAGCCTTGTTAAATCGGTCGACAAGACCCAGCACTTCATAAATTGGTGAGTTAACCCTGTATTTTTTCCCCTGATAGTTCAGCCAAAGTCCATCAATTGAAACATCACGAGCTGAGATAGTCTTACCTGGCTGAAGCCACCGAACACTGATTTGCGCACCAGGCTTACCCATCGCACCAGAAAGACGCACATCAAAAGCGAGCGGGCAATTCGATGGAAGACCCAACTGCAATGCTGCAACCTCCGACCATGACGCAACGATCTCCGCTGGCACAGTAAGGGATGTCTGATCAAGCACTTCCATGTGCTCGGCAAGGAAGTCGTTCAAAGCCGTCGCCGCCTGAATGGGCAGAGACGCTTGCCAATTAGAGACGGTATTACTGAGAAGCCACGTCACACCGTGTGGAGTCAAGTCAAGATTCACAAAATCTCCGAATCACTCAAATGCACGTTGGTTTGTCGACGAATGAAATCTCTTGCTTTGCGTTGCCAAGTTCCACCCTCAGCGTTCATGTGTCGAAGTTCAGGATTCATGTTCATGCCGTCGTGAAAATCAAGTGACGTTGCCGATCGCAGGTCCGCACCGTGGTAACTGGACTTGTAAAGCGTCGGCGCTTCCGGACTACCTTCACGATAAGCACGCAAGCTGCCGTTGTGACTCCATTCAGTAAAGACGAGGCCCCCAATCTTCAGGATCAGAACGGATTGATTGCTCGCCGCGCCACCATCCAAACGTGCGCAACCCATACCCTTTTCATCTGCCTTTAGGCTCTGAGCAGCCCACCATGCTGTGTCTCCAAGAGCCATCCATGCTTCATCGATGTATCCCCTCTCGTAGTACGCCATCCAGAACTTCTGTCGATACTGCCAAATATCATCCGCAGTACGCTGCAGCAACTTCATAAAGCCGCGCAATGTGTCACCCGTCAACCAATTGAGAATGACTCCTTTGGCTTGCTGAGAAACACCATCCCACTGATAGTGAAGATGAGATTGGAATCGGGGGTCGCCGTACTCCTTCAAAAAATGATCCACTAAGACATTCTTCAAAGACTCTACGGGCTTACGGCCGACCCAGCAGCTCAACAGTGCGTTAGCAAACGTAATACGTAGGTCTGTCTTGACTACCTTGACC
>Ga0255094_1001430_pt1 | contig 10329 bp, 8 predicted proteins | sample Colum_Law_RepB_8_2_FD_188434 | JGI IMG/M metagenome (GOLD analysis project Ga0255094, IMG submission 188434) | Freshwater microbial communities from Columbia River, Oregon, United States - Colum_Law_RepB_8d | ecosystem: Environmental > Aquatic > Freshwater > River | place: USA: Oregon | collected...
CCACTGACCACCGACCACTGACCACTGACCACCGAAAACCGACGAACGTCGTGGCGGTCATCGTCCGGTTGCGATAGAATTCAGCCGTTCAATTCCTGGAACACTTGCCGCTTCCGGCCCAGAAAGCGTCTGTTGTCATGACCAATCGCACTGTCACATCGACATCAATGCCTGCATCTGTTCCCGGTTTGTGGTCGCGTCGCCAGATTCTGGCTCGCACTGGCTGTGGCTTTGGGATGCTGGGGCTGACCGGTTTGTTGCAGGATCAGGGTTTGTTGCAGGCTGGTGAGGATGCGGTGGCGGCGCGGATGCTGAATCCGCTGGCAGCGCAGCCCAGTGATTTCCCGGCGAAGGCGCGGCGGGTGATCTGGATCTTCATCAACGGCGGCCCCAGTCCGGTGGATACGTGGAATTACCGACCGGAGCTGACGAAGTGGGATGGCAAAACGATCCGCGAGTTTGACGACGGTTTTCAGAACACGACTGGCTTCTTTCGGAACTCGGTGGGCAATCTGATGCAGTCGCCATTTCGGTTTGAGCCGCGGGGGGAATGCGGCCGGATGGTGCCAGAGATCTTTCCGTATCTGGGTCAACACGTGGATCGCATGGCGATCATTCAGAGCGGGTATACGGAGTCGAACAATCATTCGCCGGCGCTGTTCGCGATCAACACGGGTATTGCGCGGATGGGTTTTCCGTGTGTGGGATCGTGGGTGACGTACGGTCTGGGCAGTGAGAGTGCGAATCTGCCGGGTTTCGTGGTGATGAGTGATCCGAAGGGTCGAGGTCTGCCGAAGGGTCATGCGGCGAACTGGAGTGCCGGCTTTCTGCCGGGTGTGTATCAGGGAACGTGGGTGAAGCCCACGGGGGATCCGATAGACAATCTGGTTCGGCCGGCCGAGCTGACTGCTGAATCACAGCGGGGCGGACTGGATTTGCTGAAGCAGTTGAATGGTCTGCATCAGGTGCAGCATGCAGCGGATGCTGAGTTATCGGCGCGGATTGAAAGTTTCGAGCTGGCCTGGCGCATGCAGGCATCGGCTCCTGAGGCCCTGGATCTGTCAGCCGAGACGCAGGAGATGCAGGCGCTGTACGGGATTGGTGACGAGCAGTGCGACCATTTTGCTCGCCAGTGCCTGACGGCACGGCGGTTGTTGGAGCGTGGCGTGCGGTTTGTACAGATCTACTCGGGTGGCATGGAGAATCAGCGATCGTGGGACGGTCACAACGACATCGAGGGCAATCATCGGCAGTTTGCGGGTGAGACGGACAAGCCGGTGGCAGCCCTGCTGACGGACATGGCGGCCAGTGGACTGCTCGACGAGACTCTGGTGGTGTGGTGTGGTGAATTCGGGCGGCTCCCGATTGCTCAGACCGGCGGCAAGCCGGGGCGCGACCACAATCCGCATCATCTGGTGTGCTGGCTGGCGGGTGGCGGGGTGCGGGGCGGGGTGACGTATGGAAGTTCTGACGAGATTGGCTACAAGTCGGCGGACAATCGGGTGCATCTGAATGACCTGCATGCGACGATTCTGCATCTGCTGGGACTGGATCATGAGAAGCTGACGTACAGGTACAATGGCCGACGGTTTCGACTGACGGACGTGGCGGGGACGGTGATTCGCGACATTTTATCCTGAGTATTTTCCGGATCAGCACAACTTTGAGTGGAAGGCCTGCGATGCGAGCTGCAGTGAATTGTTTTCTGTTGTGCCGGGCTGTGCTGCTGTGTGGTGTGCTGCTGGTTGGCAGCGTGGCAGCGGTGGGTGATGTGATTGTGCTGAAGTCGGGGCAGCGGGTGGAGGGCGAGGTCCTGAAGGTGCAGAAGGACACGCTGTTTGTGGACGTGGGTGTGGACGTGATTCGGATTCCGGTGGATCAGATTCAGGAGCGGAAGGGCGCTGAGGCTCCGGATCCCGCCAAAACGGCTCCTGTGGAATCCCTGTTTCTTTCCACGGAGCTGCCTGAGCGGACGGTGAAGGAGCTGGTGGAGACATTTGGTGAAGGAGTGGTCCTGATAGAGACTCCGGGTGGCCTTGGTTCCGGGTTCATCATCAATTCCCGTGGTTATTGCGTCACGAATTACCATGTGATCGAGGGTCAGACGCGGGTGGCGGTCACGATTTTTCATCGTGGCAAGGAGGGCGATTTTGAGCGTCGGGCGATTCGGGACGTGAAGATTCTGGCATTGAATCCGCATTTTGATCTGGCGCTGCTGGAAATTCCGGCGCAGGCAGACATGCCGTTTCGTCCTGTCGCACTGGCTCCTGATGACGCTCATCGCGAGGGTGACGCGGTGTTTGCGATTGGCAGTCCTCTGGGACTTGAGCGTTCTGTGTCTGAGGGCATCGTCAGTACTCGCAACCGCAACATGGACGGGATTGTTTACATCCAGACGACGGCTCAGATCAATCCGGGCAACAGCGGCGGTCCGTTATTCAACGAGCGTGGGCAGGTTGCGGGAGTGATCAATATGAAGCTGCAGTTCGGCGAGGGTCTGGGGTTTGCGATTCCGATTTCTTATCTGAAGCATTTTCTGAACAACCGGGATGCGTTTGCGTATGACCGGACGAATCCGAACACGGGGTATCATTATTTGCTGCCACCGCGGCGGAAAAATTCGCGGCCGAGTTATGAGGTGAAGTGAACTGACAGTTTTCGGTGTTCAGTGATCAGTGATCAGTGATCAGTGCTCGGTTTTCGGTTTTCGGTTTTCGGTGGGCAGTGGGCAGCGATGATGCCGGAGACAAACCGTAGTCTGGGCTTTAGCCCGGGCGTGTTACCGGTCCACCCTGCAAATGCACGGCTTTCTTCATCGACAAGACTCGGCCTGATGCCTTCAATGGACGGTTTGTCAGCGGCAACTGTGAGGAATGCGGCATGGGATGGTATCGCGTGGTGTGTTGTTGGGTGCTGCTGTTGTTGAGTGTTGCGGGTGTGCATGGTCAGGAGCCATCGGCGTTGCCCGAGTGGACATTGGAGACGTCGGCGGCGGCGTGGAAGCCTCGGGATTCGTCGGGTGAGGCTGTTTTTCGGGGCCGGATGTGGTTATTGGGTGGCTGGTTCGATTCCTATTCTGCTCCGCCGCGGGATGTGTGGAGCAGTGAGAATGGTCGGGACTGGGTGCTGGAGACCGAGCAGGCTCCGTGGAAGCACAGTGATCTGCCGATGGTGACGGTGTTTCGGGATCGGATGTGGCTGCTGGGTGGCTGGTACAATGGTCGGCTGGAGGGTCATGGAGCATCGAACGAGGTGTGGTCGACGGGGGATGGTCGGGAATGGCGGCAGGAGGTATCAGCGGCTCCATGGAGTGCTCGGCTGGCCGGTGGTCTGGTGCAGTTTCGGGACCGCATGTGGCTGCTGGGTGGGACGGAGAATTATTACTTTGGTGATCGCAGCAGTCTGAAGAATGATGTGTGGTCGACGGCGGACGGCCAGCAGTGGCGGCAGGAGACGGCTGCCGCCGGATGGTCACCGCGGGCATATCACCAGGCAGTGACTCACGAGGGCCGGATGTACGTGCTGGGCGGGGGCAATTACGTGCCTGAGCATCAGGCATTGAACGATGTGTGGAGTTCGGAGGATGGTGTGCACTGGGAGTGTTTGACCGAGCATGCTCCGTGGTCACCTCGCCTGTGGTTTTCGGCCGTTTCGTGGCGTGGCTATCTGTGGGTTGTGGGTGGCTGGTCGGGGAATCCGCACCGCAACTGGGGTGATGTCTGGTATTCGAAGGACGGTCGCAGCTGGAAGCCGTTGCAGACAGGTCGCAGTTGGAAGGAGCGGCATGAGCATTCGGTGTTTGTGCTGGGGGATCGTTTATGGGTGGCGGCCGGCCATGCGCAGCCGTTAAGCAATGAAGTCTGGTCACTCGGAGGACCATTGAGATTGGAATGAGTGGTCAGTGGTCAGTGGTCAGTGGTCAGTGTGTGATGTCTCATTTGTGCGATGTGGCGGGGGTGCCGATTTCTGCTGACTGGGATCGGTGGCTGTTCTGTACTGTTCAATCCAGTTCTCTCGCGATAGACTCGGGCTTGTAAAGCGGTCATTTTCGGGCGGTCTCAGGTGAGTGGACGGGCGGTTACACATGTCAGAAACACAGAAGCTCAGCAAAGTCGAATTGCTCAAGGAATCATCGCAGCAACTGCGGGGGACGCTGTCTGAGGAACTGCTCAACGATCGCCCTGAGTTTTCGGATGATGCGGCAACGCTGTTGAAGCATCACGGCAGTTATCTGCAGGACGACCGGGACAGTCGTCGCGCGAAGGGCGATGACGGCAAGGCGAAGGGCAAGCAGTACAGTTGCATGGTGCGAACGGCGATTCCCGGTGGTCGTCTGACGGCTCAGCAGTTGCTGGCTGAGCTGGATCTGTGTGAATTGCTGGCGAATGGGACCTTGCGGATCACCAGTCGGCAGGGACTGCAGTTGCACGGGGTATTGAAGTCGAATCTGAAGGCCAGTATTCGCGAGATCAATCGGATCAAGCTGACCACTTTTGCGGCGTGTGGTGATGTCAATCGCAACGTGATGGCCTGTCCGGCTCCTTTCCGCAACGATGCTGTGCGTGCGGGGCTGCAGGAGCTGGCTGCGGCGCTGGCGCTGCATTTCCGTCCGAAAACGACGTCGTACTTTGACATCTGGCTGCGTGACGAGGACGGAGTTGAGCAGGAGGTAGGTGAGTTTCGGCCGGTGGACGAGCCGATCTACGGTTCTCGTTATCTGCCGCGTAAGTTCAAGATGGGAGTGGGGTTGCCTGAGGACAACTGTGTCGACCTGTATACTCAGGATCTGGGTTTGCTGGCGATTGTTGAGCACGGTCGGATTATTGGCTGGAACGTGCTGGCGGGTGGTGGCATGGGGCGGACTCCGTCTGCCGAAAAAACCTTCCCTGCATTGGCGAAACGTCTGTGCTTTGCGACTCCTGAGCAGGTCATTTCGGTGTGCGAAGCGATTGTGAAGGTGCAGCGGGACTTTGGAAACCGCGAGGATCGCAAGCGAGCGAGATTGAAGTATCTGATTGCGGACTGGGGTGTGGCGAAGTTTCGGGAGACTGTGGAGCAGTATTTTGGTGGTCCGTTGGCGGATCCTCATCCGGCGGATGTGACGGGTGTGGACGACCATCTGGGCTGGCACGAGCAGGGTGATGGTCGGCTGTTTCTGGGCATCAATGTCGAAAACGGTCGGATCAAGGACGAGGGTTCGCTGCGTTTGAAGGCTGGCCTGCGTGCGATCCTTGGTCGGTTCGGGATGGAAGTTCGACTGACACCGCTGCAGAGTCTGATTCTGTGCGACATTGATCCGGCTGATCGTGTTGAGATTGAGCGGATGATGGCGGAGTATGGGATTCTGCGTGCGGATCAGTTGTCGCTGCTGCGACGTTATGCGATTGCGTGTCCGGCATTTCCGACGTGCGGGTTATCCATCACGGAATCTGAGCGGGCTTTGCCGGGTGTGATTGATCAGTTGGAGGTGGAGGTGGCGAAGCTGGGTCTGCAGACCAGCAAGCTGGCGGTGCACATGACGGGTTGTCCCAACGGATGTGCTCGCCCTTATACTCCCGACGTCGGACTGGTGGGCAAGGCAGTGGGCAAGTACACGGTCTTTGTGGGTGGCAACCCCGAGGGGACTCGGTTGGCCTTCATTTACCGTGATATGGTGGCACTGGAAGAGATTGTACCGGCTCTGGTTCCCTTGCTGCAGCGGTACCGTGTGGAGCGTGAGGGGTCGGAATCATTCGGGGACTTTTGTGCAAGGCGGGGTCCGGAGGCGATCGGCGCTGCCGGCTGAATCGGCTGACCAGTGATTTCAGGAGGGTGTGGGTATGTCTCATCCTGTTGAAACTGCAGATTCTGCGACGACGGGACGGTCTGAACCAGCGGTGGCAAAAACCGTGCCCACGTATCTCAGGCCTGCCTTTCTTCTGACCTTCTTCGGCGTATCGCTGGTGCTTGTGCTGGTGCTCGGATTGGGCAACAGGATTATGAACACCCCGCGCGGCCGTTTCGGGGGTGGCATTCGTGTAGTCGCCATGGCGTTGCACCACTATCACGACGTCTTTGATACCCTGCCACGAGGCACGGTATTTGCCCCGGGGCTTTCCCCGGAACAGCGTTTCAGTTGGGCGATCCTGATTGAGCCCTATTGTGACTGGGGGCAGAGGCCGGGAAAAGTTGAGCCCCGGACTCACGAAGGCTGGAACAGCCCGCATAATCTCAGACTGGACACCTACAGCGTCGTACAGTATCGCGAGCCTGAAAGAGACCATGAGCGTCTGGGCATCTTTTCAGGAGATCTTGTTGGTATCGCCGGTCTGGGCGGTGATGCTGCCGACCTGCCTGAGGGTCACCTGAGGGCCGGGATTTTTGGATATGATCGACAGACCACATTCAGCAGCATCACAGACGGTTTGTCCAATACGATGATGCTGAGTACTTTGAATGTGTCGAATCGTTCCATCTATGCAGGTGGTCGAGATACGGTGCGAGGATTTTCGCAGCGGCCCTATCTGAATGGGCCCGACGGGATTGGCTCAGTGGATCGACGGGGTATCCCGATACTGCTGGCAGACGCTTCGGTACGTTCGTTGAATTCATCCGTGGCCCCGGAGGTGATTGAAGCCCTTGCCACAAAAGCTGGTGGCGAGAGGGTTCCGGAATACTAATTCTGCAGGGCACATCCGGTGGCCGCCTTCAGGACATTTCCGGAAGCTTCCCATCCCACCATTTGGGCTGAGCGAAGGCGTCAGCGACGTTGAATTCCAGCCCTTGCAACCGACCGATTCCCGTCAGCTTCTGCCAGGCTCCCAGCGCCAGCGTGTGCTGGCCGCGGCTGATCACCTGAATCTCCTTCTTGAAGGGATCCGGGACCCACACGGTTTCGACTCCCAGTTGCAGCAGTGAGGTGGTGCGACGTCGCATGTCGCTGCGACGATCATTGGTGGACGCGATGTCCACGACCAGTGCCGGAACTTCTGTGGCAATCAGGAGGTCTGCCTGCGAAAAAGGACGTCCTTCGAGGAATACCGAGATTGCTGGTGTGTACACTGTGTCGGGCTCGCGTGCCACATGCAGTCCGATACCGTAGGCAGCCGACCCTTTGACTGCGGGCAGCCAACCGGCAAGGATTCGTGAAATGTTGAACACGATGGTGCCGTGGATTTCTTCGGGTGTTGACAGCAGCGTCAGACAGCCTTCATGCAGCTCGTGAAAGCGACCGGCTTCCGGAAGATCGAAGCGGGCCTGTTCAAATTCGGTCGCCGTCATTTGTACGGGCTGTTTTTTCATCAGAGGTGGTCCTGATCAGCAGAGGGCATCGGAGAAGCATTCCGGGTTCCGCAGAGTCTATCGGAATTTGCCGGCACTTGCAGGCTGTCGGCGCTGGACCTGTCAGTGTCACCGGGGTTGGTGCCGAATTCCGATCAGATTCGCGAACCACAGCAGCGTGGTGAATGCCGGCAAAATCGTCGCCAATTGATGGCTTTGTCGCGGACTTCCGTCGGATTTGACGACGTGTGGTGAAAAAGCAGCAGGCGAATTGCTGCGGATTTTTGCCTCAGTGGCCACTGGCGGAATGCTGGACCTGCATTGATTTGCACTGCAGAATGCCCGGACAGACCCGGTGACTCGAAAAACGGGGACCGGATTCGCAGGGGCTTGAAGGAGTCAGCAGATGGGCCGTGATGCAGGGCAATTCGGCATGAGTTGCAGAATCCTGGTGTTGGTGGTGGCGTGGATCCCGCTGACGTTGTCTCCGACGGCAGCTCAACTGGTCAGCGGTCCCGCCACACTTCCGCCGGCGGCCGGGTTTCAATGGCTGCCGCTGGATCCGCAGAATCGCAACAGTGCCTGTGCGGTTCTGGACGTGAACGGCGATGGCAAACCGGATATTGTCTGTGGCAATCACTGGTATCAGGCGCCGGCGTGGCAGTCCCACCATGTCCGCAGTGTGGAGCTGATTCGTGGTCGGCAGGATGACTACGCCAATCTGCCTCTGGACGTCAACGGCGACGGTCTGCCGGACATTGTCAGCGCCAATTATCGCAGCCAGAGTCTGTACTGGATTCGGCATCCGGAGCGGTCTGCGGGGCCGGACGCGGAATGGGTGCGCACCGTGGTGGAAACGCCGGGAGCCATGGAAACCGGCCGCCTCGTGGATCTCGACGGAGATGGCCTCGTGGATGTGCTGCCGAACGGTGTTGAGTTCGCTGCGTGGTGGTCGCTGCAGCCGGGTCCTGAGCCGCGGTGGCAGCGGTACGCGCTGCCGGATGAGCTGGCCGGGCATGGCATTGGTGCGGGAGACATCAACGGAGACGGACGGACGGACGTGGTCGGACCACGGGGCTGGGCTGAAGCTCCGGCCAACCCGCGTACCGACCGCTGGATTTTTCATGCCGACTTTTTTCTGTGGCGTGATGCTTCCGTACCCATTCTGGTGCAGGATGTGGACAATGACGGCGATGCCGACCTGATCTGGGGACGCGGTCATCAATCGGGGCTGTACTGGCTGGAGCAGACCGGCAGTGGCGAGCAGCGAGCATGGCAGCGGCACGTCATCGATTCATCACTCAGTCAGCAGCATACGCTGCTGTGGGCGGACCTTGACGGAGACGGTCACGGCGAACTGATTTCCGGCAGTCGCTACTATGGACACGACGGCCGAGATGTGGGCGAATCCGGTCCGCTGCAGGTTTCGGCATGGCGATACCTGGGGGAACAGCGAGTCTGGCAGAAGCAACTGCTGAGCTGCAACTATGGCGCAGCCCTCGGTGTCGATCCGAAGATTGCGGATGTGGATGGCGACGGTGATCTCGACCTCGTGTGTGCGGACCGCAGTGGACTTGCGCTGCTGCTGAATCCTCGGCTGCAGCCAGAGAACTCGACCGAGACCGCAACTGTGGCCCGGTCCGTTGTCCCGGCGGTACAGCTTACGGCAGAATCGCTGACTGCAGACTCGCAGAAGTACGACCACACAAATCCGCAGACGGTTTTTCGCGGCCAGCTGCAGCCTCTGGAGACCGCTGCGGACGCGGCGCTGCGTCGGGAGCACACGCTGGCGGGCATGAGCCTTGCCATGGGACCGCTGCCCGCCGCCAATCGCCGCTGTCCGCTGGACATGCAGGTAGAGTCCAGCGAGGCGGCCGGGAAGTACCGTCGGCTGCGCATTACGTATCAGGCAGAGCCGGGCGATCGCGTGCCGGCGTGGCTGCTGTTGCCGGAAAACTCTGCAGGGGCGTCCGCCTCAGCAGGGCCGGCGATGCTGTGTCTGCATCAGACGACCGGCATCGGTAAGGGCGAACCGGCAGGTCTGGGCGGATTACCCAATCTGCACTACGCACACGAACTGGCTGAACGAGGATTTGTGTGTCTGGTGCCGGATTATCCGTCGTTCGGTGACTACCCCTACGACTTCAGGACTCAGGGCAGTCACTATGCCAGCGGTTCCATGAAGGCAATCTGGAACAATCTGCGAGCGGTGGATTTGCTGCAGACCCTGCCGCAGGTCGACCCGGATCGCATCGGCTGCATCGGGCATTCCCTCGGCGGACACAACACACTGTTCACGGCGGCCTTTGACCAGCGAATTCGAGCTGCAGTGACCAGTTGCGGCTTCACCGGATTTCACGATTACTACGGTGGCAAACTGGCGGGCTGGACCAGCGATCGTTACATGCCGCGAATTCGCGAACTGTACGGCAACGATCCCAACCGCGTCCCGTTTGATTTTGCGGAAGTGCTGACAGCGATCGCTCCGCGAGCCCTGTTCGTAGCAGCTCCGGTCAACGACGACAACTTCGACAACGCAGGGGTCCGGAAGGTCGTAGCTGCAGTGACCCCGGTATGGCAGCTTTATGGGGCACCAGCAGCAACAGTCATTGCCGAATACCCGCAATGTGCCCACGACTTCCCCCCGGAAACTCGCGAACGCGTTTATCAGTGGCTGAAGGAAAGACTGGATTGAGAGTTTTCAGTTGTCAGTTGTCAGTTGTCAGTTGTCAGTGTTCAGTGTTCAGTGTTCAGTGTTCAGTGTTCAGGGGGCTGGGTTTAGAAAACGTGGTGTGCAGACCAGAGTTGGGTTGGTGGGGGGCGATTTTTCTTACACCAAAGGCACGAAAAGACCCAGTAGTAGTAGCATCCAAATGCGAGCCATTGGCGTAATCCAACGGGTGTTGCCTTGAAGTGGGCCACCGAACTGGTGCTCGGTGGTTCCGCCCTCGGGAGGGCGAGGCTCCTGACGAGCCGGACGTCAGTGCCCAGTAATCAGTGTTCAGTAATTGCAAAGTCCCCTCGGGAGGGCGAGGCTCCTGCCGAGCCGGACGTCAGTGCCCAGTAATC
>Ga0255094_1001432_pt1 | contig 10325 bp, 9 predicted proteins | sample Colum_Law_RepB_8_2_FD_188434 | JGI IMG/M metagenome (GOLD analysis project Ga0255094, IMG submission 188434) | Freshwater microbial communities from Columbia River, Oregon, United States - Colum_Law_RepB_8d | ecosystem: Environmental > Aquatic > Freshwater > River | place: USA: Oregon | collected...
AGACTGGGGCGATCACGGTGCTCTGCGACCAGTTCAACGGCTTCCCTCTCGGGGGACCGAATGACGTCTGCGTGGATGGCCGCGAACGCATTTACTTCACCTCGCGGCTGGCGAACACCAACCCTGCCACCGGCAACGTCAACGCGGTCTATCGCATCGACCCGGATGGCAAGGTCGCCCGGATTCTCGCGGCTCCGGCCATTGACATGCCCAACGGCCTCGCGGTGACGCCGGACAACCGCACCTTCTACCTCGTCGAGTCGGATGGCCGCACGAATCGTTCACGCGTCATCCGCGCCTATGATTTGCAGGCGGACGGTTCGGTGGCCAAGCCCCGGGTGCTCCATAGTTTCTACCCGGGCCGCAGTGGCGACGGCATGCGCGTGGACATGGCCGGAAACCTCTATGTGGCCGCCGGCCTGCATAAGACGCGCGGCACCAGCGAGACGCTCGACACCCGCCCAGGCATGCATGTGCTCACGCCGGCGGGCAAGTTGGTCGCCTTCGTCGAAACGCCGGAGGACACCCTCACCAATTGTGCCTTTGGCGGTCCTGACGGGCGCACGCTCTATGTCACCTGTGGGCGGTTGCTCCTGAGCCTGCCCACCCGCATCACGGGCAGCCCGCTGTATCGCGTGGCCCGGTAGCGCTGGTTCTCCAAGGACAAAAAAAGCAAGGCACCCCTTGAAAATCGGCAGCGGCAGAAAGGAAACCGCGCCGACTTACAGGAGTGCCCTGCACCCTGCTACCCATCGCGCGAACGGCTCGGAAACCCATTACCCAGCCGTCCGCGAAAATCACTTCTTCTTGGCGAGATCGATCTTCTCGGCCGTCACTTCAAGCTTGTCGCCCACCTTCTTGCAGGTGCCGGTGACCGTGATGTCCTTAACGGTCTCGCAAATCTGGCTGTGGAAACCTTTGCTCACGTCGTTCTGCACGAGGTAATACTTCGTCTTCTTGCCGTCCTTTTCCACCGTCAGGACATTTTGGCAGCTCTCCGTCTCCTTCAGGCAGCATTTCGCGCAGCAGCCCTTGCCGGAGAGGGTGAGGGATTTGCCTTTGCTTTCCGCGCTGGCGTTAAACACCAGGCCGATGGCGACGACTGCGATGGTGAGACCGGTAAGGAGGAGTTTTTTCATGGATGTTGATTGCGTTAAGCTGGCGTCAGTCAACCTGCCCTCCACTCATCGCGCTTCCCCTTTTTTGGCCAGGGCTGACCGGTAATTGTGGTGCAACATCCGGACATCGCTGTGGTCTAGTTTTGCACCGCGACGAGCTTCTTCTTGTCGAAGTCCTTCTTCGGCACCGCCTCCCAGACTTGCACATTGTCCACGAGCAGGCTGCTGCCCGAGACCGTGAACCCGAAATCCTTCTTATCCGTGTCCAGTCCGGCGTGCTCGCCAAACGCCACCACCTTGTCATCCAGCTTCGCCAGCATCCGGTCGCCCACCACCTCGACCAGCAAGGTGTGCCACTGTCCGTCCGCCAGTTTGGCCTCCTTCACGCTGAGCTTGGCCGGCTTCTCCTCGCTCTTCTTGCTCGGCTTGTCGCGCTGCACGGTGAAATCATTTCCCGTGAGGATCACCCGGCCCACGTGGCCCTGCTGGTTGTTCAACGACAGACTCGCGGTCTTGCAGCCGTCGAGCTTGAACGTGAATTGAAACACGGCGTTGCGGTAGGTCACCCGGTTGCGCGTGACGGCGGCGTGGTTGTCCGTCTCCACTTCCGTGCCGCGCAGCGCCCCGTTCGCGAGCGTCCACTTGCCTTTCAACTGGCCCCACTCGGTCTTGGGCGCTTCCCCGGAAAAGTCATCGCTGAACAGCAGCTTGCCGCGCTCGCTCATGGTCGTGGAGAGCTCGGGGAGCTTCTCAGCGGCGGAGCCGACAGAGACCAAAGCGAAGGCGGCGAGGAGAACCAGGAGCTTGTGTAGTAGCATGGAATCGGAGACGGGCCGGGCACGGGAATGGTTTCAGCCGCCTGCCCTGCCGTGCGAGTTCGCGCTCGACACGGGCTTACGAACTGGGGAACTTCCGCCCCGCTGTCGCGGCTCACCAGCTTCTAAAACCGCATGACGACACCGTCATCTTTCACCGACTACTCGCGCTGTTTGAACACGTTCATCGAACACGCGGGGAGAACCGTGCCCGCAACCGAGGAGTTCGGCGCATTGGCCCGGTCGCTCTTTGCGTTGCAGTTTGCCGCCGTCCCAGACTTCCAGCGGCTGTGTGTCGCGCGTGGGGTCACGCCCGGTTCGCTGGCTGACTGGCGGGACATTCCCGCCATGCCCACCACGGCTTTCAAGGAGCTTGAGCTGTCCAGCCTCGCGCCCGCTGAGCGCACCACGGTCTTCCACTCCAGCGGAACGACAGAGCACCGGCCCAGCCGCCACTTTCATAACGCTGAGTCGCTGGCGGTTTATGAAGCCTCGCTGCTCCCGTGGTTTGCGCGGCACGTCCTTCCCAGTGCCGGCGACTGCAAGTCGCCGGCACGTTTCCTTTGTCTCGCCCCGCCGCCGACGCAAGCCCCGCACTCCTCGCTCGTTCACATGTTCGCTGCCGTGAGCCGCGCGTTCGGTGCCCCGGACTCACGCTTTCTGGCGACGACCGGCGCGGACAGCTCCTGGTCGCTCGATTCGGCAGCCGCACTCGCCGCGCTCCGCCACGCCGAACAATGCGGCCAACCGGTCCTCCTCCTCGGCACCGCCTTCATGTTCGTCCATCTGCTCGATGAGTTGGAGCAACGCGGCTTGCGCATCGTGATGCCAGCCGGTTCGCGCGTGATGGAGACCGGCGGCTACAAAGGCCGCTCGCGCGAGCTGCCCAAGGCGGAGTTGCACGCGCTTGTCACCGCGCGGCTCGGCGTGCCGCCGGAGTCCATTATCTGCGAATACGGCATGAGCGAACTTAGTTCGCAGGCGTATGACCGGGCGGCAGGCTCCATGTCTATCCTCTCTCCTCAATCCTCTGTCTTCTCCTTCCCCCCGTGGTGCCGCGCGCTGGTGGTCTCGCCCGAAACCGGCCGAGAAGTCGCCGAGGGTGACACCGGCTTGCTCCGCCTCTGCGACCTCGCCAATGTGCGCTCGGTGATGACGATTCAAACGGAAGATCTGGCCGTGCGGCGCGGCGATGGCTTTGAGCTGCTCGGCCGCGCCGCGCAGACCGAGGCGCGCGGCTGCTCCCTGCTGGCCGCCTGAGACAACCCCGAATGGAAGCCTCACAACACCGCGTCCGCACGCTCTGGCTCCTCGGGGTCTTGCACGCGTTCACGCATGCCTATCACGTCGCGCTGCTGCCGCTCTACCTGCCGATGCAGCGTGACTTGAAGCTCTCCAGCCTCGAACAGGCGACACTGCCGATGACGGTGATGATGCTGGTTTACTACGGGCTAAGTTATCCCCTTGGTATCCTCGCGGACCGCATGAGCCGCAAGAAGCTGCTTGGCTGGGGGTTGTTCATCAATGCACTCGGCTTCGTCGGTCTGGCGCTCGCACCGAACTATGCCGTGGCCTTGGCAAGCGTCGTCGTTGCAGCCATCGGTGGAAGTTGTTTTCACCCGGCGGCGACCGCCATGGTCGCCCGGCTTTATCCCGAGGCAACGGGGCGCGCGCTCGGGCTCATCGGAATCGGCGCGGGCGCGGGCTTCTTCGTGGGCCCGATTTACGCTGGTTGGCGTGCAACACAATCCGGCGACTGGCGCACGCCGATCATGGAGTTTGGCGTGCTGGGCATCTTCGCCGCCGGAGCCTTCGCGTGGCTGGCGGAGGCGGAAAGTGCCGGTGGTTTGCAACCGCCGTCTGCGGCACCCGGCATGCCCGCTGGCGATTGCAAATCGCCGGCACGAGTCACACCGCCGCGCGCCCTCTTCCCCACGTCCGCGCTCTGGCTGCTCTTCCTCGCCGCCGCCGTGGCGTTCGCCCTGCGTGATTTCGCCGGGCACAGCATGGGCAGCCTTGGTTCGCTCTTTCTGCAAAAGGCGCACGGCTTCTCGGTCAAAGAGGCGGGCGTGGCGCTCAGCCTCATTTTCTTGATGGGTGTCATCAGCAACCCGCTCTTCGGCCATCTCAGTGACCGGGGGCGCACGCGATGGACAGCGGGCGTGATGATCCTGGCGGCGGTGGTCATCGCCGTCTTCCCGCACCTCCCGCGCGGCGGGCTGACGGCGGCGCTGCTGGTGTATGGTTTCTTCTTCATGGGTTGCTATCCAATGGTCGAGGCTGCGTTGATGGAGTCCGTGCCGGATGCCGTGCGCGGGCGGGTCTTTGGCCTGTTCATCACAGTGGGCGGCATCTTGGGCAACGTCGCGCATTGGTTTGCCGGCCGCTGGGTCGAGCAGCTCGGCGCGGCGGCGGCGGAGCCGGCGCGTTACCACGGCTTCTACCTGTTGCTGGCCGGGCTGCTGCTGGCCTCACTGCCGGGTCTGCTTTGCTTGCGTGAAATCCGGAATCGGGAACAGTTGAGCCAGACCGCTGCGCCATGAACCTGCCGAATTACTTCCTCGCCGACCTGCCGCCGGAAGCCGATCTCTCGCCGGCGATGATCACGGAGGCGTGCTTGTCACTGAAGCGCAACCGCGCGTACTACCTGGCGGTGCGCGACACTCCCAGCGTCCTGCGCACCCTGGTGCGCGCCGGCGAGGACTGGCTCGAAGCCGACTATCCCTTCCGCAAGTTCGCCCTGGCCGAGGGGCCGGCCCACACGGGCTTCTCCGCCCAGACCATTGCCACCGGCCTCGACAGTTTCTTCCGCCAGCTCACGGGCGAGAATCTCGAAGCCCTTCTTGTGCAGGAACTGGGCACCGCTCAGCGGCTTGATGCTTTTTGTGCCAGCAGCAGTGACAGCCGCACGCGCCGGCTCGCGCTGGGCACCGGGCCGGAGCTCGTCGGGCACATCACCGCCGGCTGCGTGCCGAACGCGGCGTTCATGGCCATCGTGCTCGGCCTGCTCACGCGCTCGGCGCAGTTCATCAAATGCTCGCGGGGCGGTTCGTTTCTCCCGCGCGTCTTCCTGCACTCGCTTTACGGCAGCGAGCCCAAGCTGGGTGCCTGCATCGAGATGGCGGAGTGGCGCGGTGGCTCCGCTGCGCTGGAGCAGGCTCTTTTCGCGCAATGCGAGGCGGTCACTGCCACCGGCACGGATGAAGCCGTTGAGGCTGTTCGCCGCGCGTTGCCGCCGCGCGTGCGCTTCGCGGGTTACGGGCATCAGGTCAGCTTCGGCTATGTGACGCGCGAATCCCTCACGAGCTGGCGGGCGAAGAAAATTGTCGCCGCCGCTGCCACGGATGTTGTCGCGTGGGACCAGCTCGGCTGCCTCTCCCCGCACGTCTTCTACGTCGAGGACAACGCCAGCGGCCTCGCGCTGCAATTCGCCGAGCAACTCGCCGACGAACTCGCGCGCCGCGAAGCCGCCGAGCCGCGCGGCAAGGTTTCCACCGAGACTGCCGCGCACATTGCCGCGCGCCGGGCCATCTACGAGGTCCGCGCCGCGCACGCGCCGGACCAGACGCGCCATTGGTGCAGCCGGGACTCGACTGCGTGGACGGTGGTCTATGAGGCCGAGGCACGGTTCGCATTGTCCTGCCTGAACCGCTTCATCTACGTGAAGCCCGTGCTGGACGTGGCGGAGGCGTTGCGCGGCGCGGACCCGGTGCGCGACCACACCTCGACCGTTGGCCTGGCCGCGCAGGAACACGAACTGGAGGGCCTCGCGAAACAATTCGCCCGTTGGGGCGCGACGCGTCTGTGCCCGCTGGGCCAGATGCAAAACCCGCCGCTCACATGGCGGCACGATGGAAGGCCGTTGATGAGTGACTTGGTGAGATGGACTGACTGGGAACAATGAAGCCAGTTTTCAGTGTTCAGTAACCAGCCGGCTTGGGGAGCACGGTGGACTGAACGCTGAACACTGGTTACTGAATACTTTTTGAAATCGATGAACATGGAACTGCGTAAGAGCTTTCAATTCGAAGCCGCCCACCTCCTCCCGCTGCTGCCCGAGGCGCACAAGTGCCGTCGTCTGCATGGACACAGCTTCAAGGTGGAGATCGTCATCGCCGGCGAGTGTGACCCCAAGCTTGGCTGGCTGATGGACTACGCGGACATCAAGGCCGCGTTCAAGCCGCTCTGGGAGCAGCTCGACCATCGCTACCTCAACGACGTTCCCGGGCTCGACAATCCGACCAGCGAGAATGTCGCGGTTTGGATCTGGGAGCGCTTGAAGCCCGGCTTGCCGCTGCTCACGGAAGTGGTCGTGGCCGAGACCTGCACAGCGCAGGCGGTATATCGCGGCGGAAAGTGAAGCGGACACATCCATTGGCGCTTCTTGGACTGCGGTGGCAAGCGAAGCGCGACACCGCTTTCATCTCCCGCGGAGCGGACTTGAGGCGTTGGTGCGCCTTCCGCTCCGCGGGAAACCAAAGCGCCGTCGCCGCTGCGCTCTGCCGGCGCAGTCCATGACACGCTACTTCGTCACGTCCACGAAGGTCTTCACCACGCGGTTTCCCGCCGTCATGCGGGCGAGGAGCGCAGGCAGCTCGCTCAAGGCGCATTCCCCATCCACAAAGTCCGCCGCGCGGATGACGCCGGACTCGATGAACTCCAGTGCTCGGCGAATGGTCCGTGGCGTGTGGTGGAAGCTGGCCCGCAGCGTCAGGTTGGAATAGTGAATCAGCCCCGTGTCCAGCGAGATGCTCGTGCCCGCCGGGCAGCCGCCAAAGAAGTTCACGGTGCCGCCCTTGCGCACGAGCTTCACCGCCGCCTCCCACGCCTCCGGCTTGCCGACGGCCTCGATGACCGCATCGAAGTTCGGCTTGGGCAGGCGCGCGGTGACGGCCTTTACGCTGTCGCCGTCGGTGCCCACGTCGTAAACCTCGCTGGCTCCCAGTCTGCGCGCCGCGTTCAAGCGCGCCTCCCCGCGTCCGGCCACGGCGACCTCGCAACCGAGTTGCTTCGCCAGCGCCACGAACATCAGCCCAATCGGACCCGCGCCGATGACCAGCACGCGCTGCCCGGCGGCGAGTTGCGTGTCCTCAACTCCCTGCACCACGCAGGCCAGCGGCTCGGTGAGCGCCGCATCGCGGAAGGCGGTGCCGGGCTTCAGGCGCAGCAGGTTCTTGTCCGCCAGCCGCGCCGGCACGACGATGGATTCCGCGTAAGCACCGTTGAGAAAGAGCAGGTCGTCGCAAAGGTTTTCCTGCTCCGAGTCACACGACAAACAGGCGTCGCAAGGTGCGGAGTTCGCCGCGACGACCCGTTCCCCGACACCCCAGCCCGGGTTCCGCGTCTCGATGATTTCCCCCGCCAGCTCATGGCCGAACACCGTCGGCGGCACGAGCATCTTGGCGTGGTAGCCGCGTTTGAAGACTTTCAGGTCGGTGCCGCAGGTCAGTGCTGCGCCAATGCGGACGCGCACTTCGCCCGGCCCGAGCGGGCGCTCGGCCACTTCTTCGAGGCGGACATCTTCTTTCCCGTGGAGGACAGCGGCTTTCATGCGTTCAGTTCGTCCCCCAAGTCTGCAACAACACGCTTGCCTCGCAACGCCTATTTCCCGCAGCGTCGCGCCCGCTCATGGATACCATCAAGCAAGTCCTCGACCTGTTTCTGCACCTGCAGGACCACTTGCACCACCTGACGCGGGAGCACGGCGCGTGGGTTTATGGCATTCTGTTCGCCATCATCTTTGCTGAGACGGGGCTGGTGGTGACACCGTTCCTGCCGGGGGATTCGCTGCTGTTCGCCGTCGGCGCGATCGCGGCCAACCCCGAAAGCGGACTCAACGTCTTTGTTGCCGGGCTGGTCATCTTCATCGCGGCGGTCATCGGCGACACGGTGAACTATTCGGTCGGCAAGTTTGCCGGCGCGGCGCTCTCCAAGCGCTACCCACGGCTGATACGACCGGAATACCTCGCGAAGACCCACGAGTTCTTCGAGCGCTACGGGGGCAAGACCATCATCCTCGCGCGCTTCGTGCCCATCGTGCGGACGTTCGCGCCGTTCGTGGCGGGCAGCGGTGCGATGGACTACCGGCGCTTCATGCTGTTCAACGTGACCGGGGCGGTCGCATGGGTTGTGCTCATCCTGCCGGCGGGCTGGTTCTTCGGCAACCTGCCGTGGGTGAAGAAGAACTTCGAACTGGTGGTGCTCGGCATCATCTTTGTGTCCGTGCTGCCGATGGCGGTGGAAATCCTGCGCGAGTGGCGGAAACGGCAGGCGGCGAAAGATTGATTCAGCCTGCGCCCGAGTGAAGCCGCAGCGAATCTGTGCGGTTATCTCAGTTCAGCGGCTTCTTATGAAAGTCCGTTTTCTTCACCCAGCCGGGGTCTTTGCGCATGGTCACTTGAGGTAGGCCGGATGGATTCGCAGCGGGTTTAGGGGATCTGAAATCCATTCTGCATCGAGCAATGGCCACAGTTTTTGGGCCGATCCAAGAGGGCGGATGATGGGTGACTTCGTAAGGCCCATGTCAAAGCTCGTTTCCGACTTGATTGACTCGATCTTGAATTCCGTGCCTCCGGGCAACACTCCCAAAACCACCACGTCTCCAAAGTGTCTTCTGACGTTGATTTCAGAAACCTCTTTTGGAAGGCCCTGAAGCGTCATGCCCGCAATCGGCAACACTCCGGCGATCTGAGGAGTTGGATTCTTGCCCCTGACGAACTTAATCACGTAACAACTTTCTTTCAGAGTGTAGGAAGTTTCAGCGGACTTCCCTTGAACTGCTTCGTATTGCACTTGGTGCGTGGCGCAGCCACTGAGCAACACGCCAAACACCAAAGCAAATGCTGTAACCTTCATGAGAGTGGTTAGGTTGTCGTTCGTGTGGCCGTGGTCAGTCCAGCGGCTTCTTCTCGAAATCCGTCGCATTCACCCAGCCGGCCTTGAGCGGCTCGCCTTTCATGTAGCGCTCGTAAAAGCCGACGTGGCCTTTGTTCGCGTGCGGATATTTGTCGAAGATGTCCCCCTTGCCTTCCATGCGCGGGTCGCCCTGCTGCTTCAACTCGGCGTGAAGTTGCGCCTTGAGCGCGGCGAGTTGCGCTTTTGCGGCGTCGCCCAACGCGAGGTTCGTCATGCAGTCGGGGTCTTTGCGCAGGTCGAACAGTTCTTCCGCCGGCCGCTTGCCGAAGCAGAGCGCCCACGGAATGTCGCCCGCGCTGAGACGGTGCGCGTCGAGGATGAGCGACTTCGTCGGGCTGGCGTCCACGTTGAGGTAGCCGGTCTCGGGGTTGCACGCGGGCCAGCGGGACGGTTCGAAGTTTTGCAGGAAGAGCACATCGTTCTTCAGGATGCCGCGGATGGGATAGCCCACGTCGCCGGGGCGGCCGATGTCGTGGCGCTCCATGCCAACGAGCACATGGTCGCGCGCGGGATTCACGCGACCGGATTTCTCCGAGCGGAAAATGTCCGTGAGGCTGCGACCCGGACTCGCGGCCATGCCGGTCTTCGCCCACGGCAGGCCGGCCAGCTCGACGAAGGTCGGCGCGAGGTCAACGAAGCTCACGTAGTCGTCCACGACGCGGCCGGGCTTCTGGATGCCGCGCGGCCACATGGCGGCGAAGGGGACATGGTTCGAGGCCTCGTAGGCGCTCCCCTTGCCGCGCGGGAAGGGCATGCCGTGGTCGGCGGTGACGATGACGAGGGTGTTGTCCAGCAGGCCGCGCTTCGCCAGTTCGTCGAGCATCCGTCCGAGATGCCGGTCGAAGTGCTCCACCTCGAAGGCGTAATCCAGCATGTCGTTCCGCACTGTCTCATTGTCCGGCCAGTAGGCGGGCACACGGTCGATGTCCGTGAGCTTCTTGCCCCCCTTCGCCACGCCGGAGCCGAACTCATAGCCACGGTGTGGCTCGATCGCGCCATACCAGAAGGCCCACGGCTTGTCCTTCGTGGTGGTGTCGAGGAAGTCGTTGAAGTTGGCGGCATAGTCGTTGTTGCCGATGCCGGTGGTCGGCGGCGCGGCTTTCTTCGCGTTGAACGCCTTGCCGGTCATCTGCCGCGCCTGGCCCAGCGCATTGGTGGCCACACCCGGACCCCAGCCCTTCATCGTGTGACCGACGGTCCAGCCGTTCTCCGCGAGCGCCTCGCCCCAGCCTTTGAACTCCGGCGGGAAGTAGCAGATGTGGTTCGCCGCTTCCTTGAGCTGCCACGAGTTGCGGCCAGTGAGGATGCACGCGCGGGACGGGGCGCACTTAGCATTCGGGGTGAAGGCGCGGGTGAACAAGACGCCGTCCTTCGCCACGCGGTCGAAGTGCGGCGTCTTCACCCACTTCGTGCCGTAAGCGCCCGCGTGCGCGCCCCAGTCATCGGCGATGGCGAAGAGGATGTTTGGCGGGCGCTC
>Ga0255094_1001443_pt1 | contig 10288 bp, 9 predicted proteins | sample Colum_Law_RepB_8_2_FD_188434 | JGI IMG/M metagenome (GOLD analysis project Ga0255094, IMG submission 188434) | Freshwater microbial communities from Columbia River, Oregon, United States - Colum_Law_RepB_8d | ecosystem: Environmental > Aquatic > Freshwater > River | place: USA: Oregon | collected...
AACCGACCGGGCGCAGACGGCATCATCGCGGCCGAGGCGGCGGCCCGCGCGCGCCCTGACGGGCAGACCGTGTTCGTCACGTCCAACAGCACCCATGCATCCAACCCCGCCCTCAAGCGCAAGCTGTCCTACGACCCCATCAAGGACTTCGCACCCGTCACCCTGATTGGCACGTCGCCGCTGCTGGTGCTGGTCCATCCCTCCTTGCCCATCCGCACTACGCAGGAACTCATTGCCCATGCGAAGGCCCATCCCGGCAAGCTGAGTTTCAGCAGCGGCAGTGCCTCTTCACGGGTTGGCGGTGAGATGTTCAAGTCCATGGCCGGTATCGACATGGTCAATGTGAGCTACAAGGGCAATCCGCAGGCTCTGGCCGATCTGGTTGCGGGTCAGGTCCAGGTGATGTTCTGCGACGCCGGAACCGCCCTGCCCCAGGTGCAGGGCCATCGCGTGCGAGCCCTCGCCGCGACCAGCCTCAAGCGATCGGGCGCATTGCCGGATCTGCCCACGGTGGCCGAATCCGGGCTGCCGGGCTACGAGATGGTGGCCTGGACCGCCGTGTTCCTGCCGGCGGGCACCCCCCCGGTCATCCTCAACAAACTGAACGCCCGCCTGGTGGAGATTCTTCGCTCGCCCGAATATCGGCAACGCAACAGCCCCACCACCGACCTCGCCCCGGGAACCCCGCAGGAGCTCGGCCAGTTTGTCGCCTCCGAAATCGACAAATGGAAACGGGTGGTCACCCAGGCGAGGCTTGAGATCGAATGAAACCATCCCTTGCAAACCTGATCCGGCCGGAGGCTGCATGAACCCGCTTGCAGGCATCAAGGTGGTCGAAATCGGCCAGGTCCTGGCCGGGCCCTTCGCCGGCGCCATCTTTGCGGACCTGGGCGCCGAGGTCATCAAGGTCGAACGCCCGGGCACCGGCGACGATGCCCGGCAGATGGGCCGCGCCTTTCGGCATGGCGACTCGCTCGCCTTTCAGGTCTTCAACCGGGGCAAACGCTCGGTCACGCTCGACCTCAAGGATGCTGCGGGCCTGGCCGACCTGCATGCCCTGCTCGATGATGCCGATGTGCTGATTCACAACCTGCGACCGGGCGTGCCTGCCGCCCTGGGCATCGGTGCGCAGTCCCTGTGCGAACGCCATCCCAGACTGATCGTGGCCGAAATCTCGGCCTTTGGCGCCAACGGCCCGCTGGCTGACCGACCCGGCTATGAGCCGCTGATTCAGGCCTACAGCGGGCTGTCCAGCATCAACGGTGATCCGGATGGCCCCCCCGTGCGCATCGGTGCCTCGGTGTGCGATCAGGGCACGGGCATGTGGGTGGTCATTGGCGCACTGGCCCTGCTGCAGCGGCGTCAGCTCACCGGACGGGGTGGCATCGTGCAGGGCTCGCTGCTCGAAACGGCGCTTGCCTGGTCTGCACAAAAGGGCGATGCCTGGCTCAATGAGGGTGTGCTGCCCGAGCGACATGCCAGCGGCCATCCCGGGTTCGTGCCTTACGAGGCCTTTGATGGCAGCGATGGGCCCTTTTTGATCTGCGTGGGCAACGACAGGCTCTTCGTGAAGTTTTCGCAGGTGCTGGGCCGGCCCGACTGGCCGCAGGACGAGCGGTTTCGAAGCAACCGGGACCGGCTCAGGAACAAGCCCGAACTGCTTGCGCAGATCCGAGCGGTTCTGACTGGCCAACCGCGCCAGGCCTGGCTCGAGGCCCTCGAAGCCGCAGGGGTGCCCTGCGCCCCCATCCACGACCTGTCCGAAGCTCATGCGCAGCCGCAGGTGCAGGCCCTGGGTATCGTGCAGGCCGTGCCCGGCGAAGACTTCCGTCTGACCGGACTGCCGCTCAGCCTGGATGGCCAACGGCCCCTGCTGCGCGCAGGGGCTCCCCGCCTGGGCGCCGACAACGCTCTGCTAGCATCGGCCGATGGGACACAGACTGACGCAGATCGCAACCCGCACGGGCGATGACGGCACCACCGGCCTGGGCGATGGCAGCCGCACCGACAAGGACAGCCCTCGCATCGCCGCCATGGGCGATGTGGATGAGCTCAACTCCACGCTGGGGTTGCTGCTCACCGAGCCCATGCCCGACGCAGTGCGTGAGGCGCTGATCACCATTCAGCACGACCTCTTCGACCTCGGGGGCGAGTTGTGCATCCCGGGTTTCGAAAATCTTGCCGATGTGCAGGTGGCCCGGCTCGACGGCTGGCTGGCCGAGCACAACGCCAACCTGCCCCGGCTGCAGGAATTCATCTTGCCGGGCGGCTCGCGCGCGGCCGCCATCGCGCATCAGGCCCGCACCATCTGCCGGCGAGCCGAGCGGGCCGTGGTGGCCCTGGGTCATGTCGAAGCCCTGCGACCCGTGGCCCGGCAATACCTCAACCGCCTGTCCGATCTGCTCTTCGTGCTGGCCCGGGTGCTCAATCGCCACGCCGGCGGCAACGACGTGCTCTGGGACAAGGGTCGCTACGGCGCCAAACCCGAGGCGCACTGAGGGGAACTGAAGCGCCACCGAATCAGCGCCCGATGCGCATCGCATCGGGGCGGCTCGCCTCCTGGCCGATCCGCCTTACTGCGCGAGCGCCACGCGCCGCTCACTCACTCCATCGGCCAGCGTCTGCAGCACCTCGAGTGTGGGCTCCCAGGCAATGCAGGCATCGGTGATGCTCTGGCCGTAGGTGAGCGGCTTGCCGACCACCAGATCCTGGCGACCCGCCACGAGATGGCTCTCGACCATTACGCCGAAGACGCGCGATTCGCCATCCGACAATTGCTCGGCGATGTCACGGATGACGGCGATCTGGTTATCGTGCTTTTTCTGGCTGTTGCCGTGGCTCGCATCGATCATCAGACGGCAGGCCTGGCCCGAGTTGCCCGCCTCACGGCAGGCTGCTTCCACACTCGCCTTGTCGAAGTTGGGCGCCTTGCCGCCACGCAGGATGATGTGACAGTCCTCGTTGCCATTGGTGGAGACGATGGCCGAGTGACCGCCCTTGGTGACCGACAGAAAGTGGTGCGGCTGCGATGCGGCCTTCACGGCATCGAGCGCGATACGCACATTGCCATCGGTGCCGTTCTTGAAGCCCACCGGGCAGGACAGCCCCGAGGCGAGTTCGCGATGCACCTGCGACTCGGTCGTGCGCGCGCCGATCGCCCCCCAGGCGATCAGGTCGGCGATGTACTGGGGCGTGATCATGTCGAGAAACTCGGTGCCTGCGGGCAGACCGAGCTCGTTGATCTGCATCAGCATGTCGCGCGCGATGTGCAGGCCCTTGTTGATGTTGAACTGGCCGTCGAGATCGGGATCGTTGATGAGGCCCTTCCAGCCCACGGTGGTCCGGGGCTTCTCGAAGTACACCCGCATCACGATTTCGAGCTGATCCTTGAAGCGCTCGCGCTGCTCGACCAGGCGATGGGCGTATTCGAGTGCAGCCTTGGGGTCGTGAATCGAGCAGGGGCCGACCACCACCAGCATGCGATCGTCCATGCCATGCAAGATGCGGTGGATGGCCTGACGCGAGTCGTGCACGGTGCGGGCGCTGCGTTCGCCAAGCGGAAACTCGCGAATCAGATGAGAGGGGGGGGTGAGTTCCTTCACTTCGCGGATCCTCAGATCGTCGGTCGCCGGCTGCTTGCTCATGGATGCTCCGTTTCGGTTGGGCCTGCACTGCATCGCCCAGAAACAAAAACCGCCAGGCTTTGCAGGCTGGCGGTTTGAGAGGGGTGAGGTTCGTCAGGGTTGAACGCGCGCTCGACTCATTCCGCCAGAGGCCGGAAAGCCAAAAAAATAAAACGCGTAAAACCAGTGACGATTCATGACGAAGCGACTGTAGCCCGGATTGGGGGTGGCGCGCAAATCAGCGCGCCAGACATCGCTTCGACGAAGCCAGCCCGGGCCTGAGGCCAACCCCTCAAAACGATGCCACCACCTCCGGTCGGGCCTTGCGATAGGGCAGGGTGCGCAGGTCGCTCGCCAGCGTGCCCGGCGCGTTGCAGTAGAGCACCTTGACCGCAATCTGCGAATACGACGCAAAGAAGTGCTGGGAGGATTTCACCACCACGATGCGCTGCGCGGCCAGATCAACACCCATGTTGGTGAACAGATCGGTGTTGAAGGCCTGCGTGCGGTTGGATGTCAGCATGACCTGCACCCCACCGATGGCCACCACCGCACAATCGCCCAGCGAATCGGTCGAGCCCGAAAGACCACTCTGGCGCGCGTCGTGGCGCAAGGCCACCACACGTACCTGCGCATCCACAGGCTCACCGGATACCGGCGCCACCTTGCCGCCGATTCGCAAGGGCAGGACAGCCCCCTCCCCCGCCTCGAAGGCCAGCGCAACGGCCCCGGGATCCCACAGCGGCCCCAGCACGGCGGCCTGCACATCGCGGGCAATGAGGCGCTTCAGAATGAAGGTGGAATCGCTCGGCGCACCGCCCCCGGCGTTGTCGGCGCCATCGGCGATCACCACCGGGCCCGGGGGTGCAGCCAGGGCCGCATCCAGCGTCTCATCGATGCCCAGGCCCTTGTCCCGAAAGGCTTCGATCACCTGCCTGAACTGCGGGCCGAGTTCGTCGGCCTTGCGCTGCGCGAGCGCCGCATCGCCATCGGTGTAGACCAGCAGCTTGGAGCCGAGATCGGCCACATCGGCCCACGGAAAGCCATGGATGGCGGTGATGGATACGATGCCCTCGTGACCTTCCATGGCCTTGAGACGATCGACGAAGCTGCGGGCGGGCTCCACCGGCGTGCGCACCACACCGATGGTGTTGCAGTCGTACACGCCCGGCACCGGTCGGATCTGCCCTCGTGCCGTGGCCACGCAGGCACGCACCAGCTCCAGCCCACGCTCCACCGCATCGGTATGGGGGTACTCCCGAAATGCCATCAGCAGATTGGCATGGCGCACCATCGCCTCGGTGAGGTGGGTATGCGGGTCGAGTTCGGCCCCGATCACAACCGAGGGGCCCACGATCTCGCGCACCCGGCTGATGAGATCGCCTTCACAGTCATCGCAGCCATCGGCCGCCATGGCCCCGTGCAGGCCAAGCAGCACGATATCGACCGGCATCGCGGCCTTCAGGTCATCGAGCAGACGCGCCCGCAGCGTCTCGTGGGCGTGTCGCCCGGCACGGCAAAGGCCACCAGGCCTTCACTCAGGTGCAGACCGAGTTCGTCCTTGAGCTGACGGGCCGCCCAGAGCGGCCCTGCAAACAGCGTGGGGCGATCCGGATGGCGGCCGGCTTCAAACAGGCCCCAGGCCTTGTAGGACTGCAGCCCCGTGGGCATGGGCGCGAAGGTATTGGTTTCGGTCGCCAGGGTGGCACTGAATACGCGCATGAAAGAACACTCCGGAGCGGGTTGTCAGAGGGCGATCAGGCTCGGCCGCTCGGGCGAGAGCAGTTCGGCCGTCACGCCCAGGGCCTGAAGGTGATCGGGAATGGGCACGCCGCGCGCAAGCGCAGCACAGGCCTCGCCCATGGCGGCACAGGTCTGAATGCCATAGCCGCCCTGCGCGGCATTCCAGACAAAGCCAGGCTCGTCGGTTCGGGCCCCACCCACCAGGCTGCCATCGGCCACGAAGGAACGCAGCCCGGCCCATACCCGGATCGGCCGACGAATGCTCATTGTGGTGGCCTCCTGGATGTTGTGAATGGCCAGGGCGATATCGAACTCCTCGGCCTGCACATCGTGCGGATCAACCGGATCGGCATTGGCCGGTGAGCCCAGCAGCACCCCGGCATCGGGCTTGATGTACCAGGACTCGTCAAGCGCGATCACCATGGGCCACGCCCGGGGATCCGTGCCCTCGGGGGGCGAGAAGGTCATGGCCGAGCGTCGCTTGGGCTGCAGGCCGATCGGCCTGATACCGGCCAGCGCGGCGATGTCGTCGGCCCAGGCGCCGGCTGCATTCACGATGATCCTGGCCTGCCACACCCCGGCGGGCGTGTGAACCCGCCAGGGAGCCGGTGGCGTGGATTCAGCAGGGCCGTCCGGAGGGGGATCCCCGCCCGGAGGCTGATTCCCCTCAGGCGAGTTGGGCTGCCGCTCGATCCGGGTGACCGGTGCATTGCAGACCACGGTTGCACCCCGCTGCCGCGCGCCTCGCAGAAATCCCTGATGCAGGGTATGCACATCGATGTCGCAGGCCTCGGGTTCGAGAATGCCACCCAGTACGCCCTCAGGTCGCAGGACCGGGACCTGAGCCAGCACCTCCTGGGCGCTCAGCCCACGCACCGAGGGCGTGATGCGCTGCATGGCCGCCAACTCCTCGCGCAAAAGCTCCTCCTGCCCAGGCGCAGCCAGCATCAGCGCCCCACGAGGCGTGAGGATGGGAGCGTCCGCAAAGCCTGCAGGCGGCGCTGACAGAAACGGGCGGCTCGCCCGCGACAGGATGCGCACCGGATCACTGCCGTAGGTTTCAGAGAACAGGGCCGCGGATCGGCCCGTGCTGTGATAGCCGGGTTGCGATTCACGCTCGAGCACCACCACGCGGGCATGAGGCGAGGCAAAGTAGGCCGTCGATGCGCCAGCAATGCCGGCGCCGATGATGAGGATGTCGGTCTGCTGAAGGTTCATAGGAATCGGGCGATCTGTTCCAGCGGCTTGCGACCGATGCGAGGCACCTGACAATCGGCGGCCGGATGACCGACCACCAGCAGGATCATGGGCTTGGCATCGCGAGGCACCTGCAGCAATTCATTGAGAAAGCCCATCGGGCTTGGGGTGTGAGTGAGCGTGGCCAGCCCGGCCTGATGCAGGGCGGCGATCAGCAGGCCCGTGGCAATGCCGACCGACTCGGCCACGTAGTAATTCTTCACGCGGCGGCCCGAGGGCGTCTGGCTGTGCTTGCAGCCGAAGATGGCGATCAGGACCGGCGCGGTCTCGAGAAAGGGCTTGTCGGCATCGGTGCCCAGGGGTGCGAGCGCCTCGAGCCACTCCTGGGGTGCGCGGTGCTCATAGAACTCGCGCTCCTCTCGTTCGGCTTCAACGCGAAGCCTCGCCTTGATGGCGGGATCGGTCACCACAACAAACTGCCAGGGCTGCAGATTGGCGCCCGAGGGCGCACTGCCCGCAGCCAGCAGCGCCTGCTCGATCAGCGCCTGGGGGACCGGTTCGGGGCTGAAATGCCGCACCGTGCGCCGGGTCTGCATGTGCGTCTGAAACGCCTGCGCAGCCTGAATCATGTCGGCGTCAGAGCGTCGTGCGTATCCCTTCAGGGGCTCCATCACCGGCGCCTGGCCGATCAGTTCAACCTGAGGCGCTCGAGAACAATCATCACGCATGAAAGGCTCCTTCAAGGTGTTCAGAGCCGAGTGCTCAGGCCCTGCTGCATCCACTGAATCACGCGATCAGGCCGTGCCCCCTACGGTGAGCCCCTCGATGCGCAGGGTGGGCTGACCCACCCCCACGGGCACGCTCTGGCCATCCTTGCCGCAGACGCCCACGCCGGGATCAAGGCGCAGATCATTGCCGATATGGGTGACCTGGGTCAGGGCATCGGGGCCGTTGCCGATCAGGGTGGCCCCCTTGACCGGGTACTGCACCTTGCCGTTCTCGACCCAGTAGGCCTCACTGGCCGAAAAAACAAATTTTCCGTTGGTGATGTCGACCTGCCCACCCCCGAAGTTCACGGCATAGATGCCACGCTTGACCGAGGCCAGAATCTCCTGGGGATCGAGGCTGCCTGCGAGCATGAGCGTGTTGGTCATGCGCGGCATGGGCAGGTGTGCATAGGATTCGCGCCGAGCGTTGCCGGTGACCGGAACCTTCATGAGGCGGGCATTGAGCCCATCCTGAAGATAGCCCTTGAGGATGCCGTCTTCGATCAGGACATTGCGCTGGGTGGCATTGCCCTCGTCATCGATGTTCAGTGAACCGCGGCGATCGGCAATGGTGCCGTCATCAATCACGGTCACGCCGCGCGCTGCAACGCGCTCGCCCAGACGTCCTGCAAACGCCGACGAGCCCTTGCGATTGAAGTCGCCCTCCAGGCCGTGTCCAATGGCCTCGTGCAGCAGCACGCCAGGCCAGCCTGGCCCCAGCACCACACTCATGACGCCGCCGGGGGCCGGCCGCGATTCGAGATTGACCAGCGCGCCATGCACGGCATCGTTGACCGTGCGCTCGATCACCGCATCACTGAAGTGGCTGAAGTCAAAGCGCCCGCCGCCGCCCGCACTGCCCTGCTCGCGTCGGCCGTTGCTCTCGGCAATCACCGTGACCGACAGGCGCACCAGAGGCCTCACATCGGCGGCGATCAGGCCATCGGAGCGAGCCACCAGCACCACATCCCATTCGGCTGCCAGCCCCGCCATGACCTGCACGATGCGCGGATCGCGTGCGCGCGCCAGACGCTCCACCCGATGCAGCAGGTCCACCTTGGCCTGGGCATCGAGCGAACCGATCGGATCATCGCCCCGATAGAGGTTGCGACCCTCGGTCCCGGCCCGCGGCACGCCGACCTTCACCTTGCCGCTGCCGGAGCGCGCGATCGTGCGGGTGGCTCGAGCCGCTGACAGCAGTGCATCCAGGCCAATCTGGTCGGAATAGGCAAAGGCCGTCTTGTCGCCACTGACGGCCCGTACACCGACGCCCTGGTCGATCGAGAAGCTGCCCGACTTGACGATGCCTTCGTCCAGGCTCCAGCCCTCGCTGCGCGTGTGCTGGAAATACAGGTCGGCGTAGTCGACCCGGTGCCGGAAGACCTCGGCCAGGGCCTCGGACAGACGGGCTTCATGCAGATCGAAGGGCTCGAGCAGCAGACTGCGGGCCTGCTCAAGGCGGATGAGGGCGGGGTCGGTGACAGCGTTCATGGGTGCAGTCTAGCGGAGGCCCGGGTCACCGCGATGCAGGCCCGGGTTACATCACGCGGTGAGCGAGTGCCGGCAGCTGGGCGCGCACCTCGGCAATCCGCGCCCGCTCGATGCGCACCTGCACCACCCCTTCGCCCTCAGGCCGACAGCCCAGCACGTCGCCCCAGGGGTCGACCACCAGGGTATGCCCCCAGGTGCGACGGCCGTTCTCGTGCAGCCCGCCCTGGGCGGGCGCCACGATGTAGCACTGATTCTCGATGGCCCGCGCCCGCAGCAGCACCTCCCAGTGCGCCTGACCGGTGACATGGGTAAACGCACTGGGCACCACCGTGAAATCAACCGTCCCGAGGGCACGGTAGTACTCCGGAAAGCGCAGGTCATAGCAGACCGACAGGCCCACCCGCCAGGGCTGACTCTCTCCGATGGTGAGGTCGGCCACGACCGGCGTGCGGGCCGGCACGATGGTGGCCGACTCATCAAAACGCTCCGTGCCCCGGCGCAGCCCAAACAGGTGGACCTTGTCGTAGCGGGCCGCCTGCTCGCCCCGGGGATCAAACACCAGGCAGGCATTCCAGATGCGACGTGGCTCCGGTGACGCCAGCGGTACCGTGCCACCGATCAGCCACAGTCCGCATTCACGGGCCAGATCAGCCAGAAAGGACTGAATCGGGCCCTGTCCTGCAGGCTCCTTCAGATCGACCTTGTCGGTGTCCTTGCGCCCCAGCAGGCAGAAGAATTCGGGCAGCACGGCCACCTGAGCCCCGCCTCGGGCCGCCTCACGGACCAGGCGCGCGGCGGCATCGAGGTTGGCCTGCAGGCTGGCCGCCGAGACCATCTGAATCGCGGCGACCTGAAGAGAATCCGAGGGTTGGGGAGAATGGGCTGCGCTCATGGGGTCCGGGAAGGGTTGTCAGTCAGGGGGCGACGTTCGCGAATGCGCGGCTCCGTCCAGGAGCCATCGATGTCGAACTCCACGGCCAGCGCCTGCTGCAGCGGTTTGCGCAGCACATACTGGGCCGCCAGTGAACCCAGGCCAACTGCAGGGTTGACCATGGCGCCCACCGCAACCGAGGCCAGGTTGGCATTGAACTCAGGCACAACCCGAACCTGCAGATTCTGGGTTTCCTGTTTGAGGTCGGCAGACCCCTGCAGCGTGACGGTCGCTTGGGGGCCGCGCATGATCAGGTCTGAGGTCTTGATGACGCCATCCTGGATGGCCACCTGACCCTTGATCGAATCAAAGGCGAACCCCTCTCTGAACACATCGAGCAGATCACCCGTCAGCAGGCGAGCAATCGCCTGCAGGTTGAGCACGGCCACGAGGCGGGCTGCGCCCGGATCGATCCGCAAAAAGCCGCCATGCCCCAGGGACAACTGCAGCGCGCCCTGCAGACTCGGCAGATCGAGCGCCAGGGGCGAGCCATGCCAGTGAAGGCTGCCGCTCACCTCACCCGCTGCTGCCCGAAC
>Ga0255094_1001445_pt1 | contig 10281 bp, 9 predicted proteins | sample Colum_Law_RepB_8_2_FD_188434 | JGI IMG/M metagenome (GOLD analysis project Ga0255094, IMG submission 188434) | Freshwater microbial communities from Columbia River, Oregon, United States - Colum_Law_RepB_8d | ecosystem: Environmental > Aquatic > Freshwater > River | place: USA: Oregon | collected...
AAGCGGCGCCCAAAAAGGTCGCTAGACTGGAAAGTTTTGGACGCTGACAGGTGGAAAGTTTTGGGCGCTGATTGACATCAAGCACAGTTTTCTCTTGGCTTGAGCTATGCAACAGGAGAAGGAGTCACGCAAAACAACCTGCGGGCGTATGTATGGTTCTCAGTTGCTGCGGCTCAGGGAGATCGGCAAGCTAAATTAGCGAGGGAGACCGCATATTCGCAATTAACTGCGCAAGGCTTAGAACAAGCGCAAGCACTTGCAACCAGTTGCTTTGAATCAAACTTTAAAGATTGCGGCGAATAGCTTAGGCATAGCAGTTTATCAACTACTCAACGATACATTGATGTAAGCGTAGATAAGCTAAGAGCTGCGGTAGAACCCGTGACCCTATAACCTGATAGTTACAGTTTCTTGTTAACGCTGCATAGATCGACATTTAATATGCCTAATTACAGTTATGAGCGTCTTCAACGAGAAATAGAAAATATCGATGCGCATTTAATATCAAAACACAACGAGAGATTTCCTGAAGGTTCTAGGTATCACTTTTATACAGCTCTTAGACCATGCCCATTTGAAGGCAACATTGATAAAGCTCGCGTAATTATTTTGCTCGCCAATCCCCACTATCAGAGCATCTTGACGAGCAAGGATCATGACAGGATCGATGGTTGGGGACTTTGGGGCTTACACCCCGAAAGCGCGTTTTCTAATTGGTGGAGACCGCGATTAAAGTCCTTTATAAGCGACGAGCAAGACGAAGAAGAATGGAAATGCTTATCAAATAAAATTGCGTCGTATCAGGCAATCGCATGGGCAAGCAAGAATTTCTATGACTGTAAAAATCTGCCAAGTAAATCTGTCATGGCTAAGATACTGAACTCCTTAGCCCGAGAAAGACCAGAGCTTGTTTTTATTGTAATGAGGCAGCGATCTTATTGGCTCAATGTTCTTGAAGGCACTGAAGCGAATATTGTTTTTGGAAAAAATCCACGATGCTCATATGTAACAGAAAGTAATATCATCAAAATAGATGACTGGAATCGGATTAAAGCCCTAAGTAGCTAAATGTTTGCGAGTGCGTTTTTAGCAATTTTTAATGACCTTTGTGTCAGAGTATTTCCTTAGATGGCGCGAGTACGTTCTCGCCGTAATTGGGTGTTGCGGCTTAACCTTTTGCCGCACGATGTTTCACTAATTACTAATTAGAGCGAGCAAAGCTCTAAGTTCAGTACGTCATATTTTTGGTACTTCCTACAATCATTGATCTATACGCTTCTATACGGTTTACGATTCAAAGTCTTTCCTTATGAGCACTTCTACTCTGTGTTTTTTATCGACGCAAAAATCTCAAACAGCGATCAAGTTTAATTTTGACTTTAGCTTTGAATCTCTTGCTCATGGCGGTTACGCAGATTCGTTTATTGTCTCGACTGAACAGGGCTTTTCGCCTCTTGGCGCAGCTAGCACTTTCTTACAAACGGACTTAGGGATTTCATACGATGGGGAGATTCGTGAATCTGCTAGATGGAACCAAGATAAGAACAGTGCAGTTTCTTTACTTGTTTACCCGTCGCAAAGACCCAAGAGCATCTTGCGCGGGATTGTGCTGGCACCTGGCGAAAACTGTTTAAGTTATGCGCGGTTTGCTGGAAATTCCTATTTTCGCCCAAAGCCTCATAGGGATTATTACTACAGCGTAAGCTACGAAGCGATCTCGTTTCTTTGCAAAACATTGGGGGCGCGGAATATCGCAATTTCGCATTTGTCAGCTAGCGGAAAGTTTCATGAACACATGGCGGCTTGTCATGTTGAGGCGCTGGGTCATTTTTGCATCGAGTTTCCAGATTTAGCACCCGAGTCGTTTACATTTTGTGGATGTTGCATCAGCAGAGAACAGCTTTTGGGGGCACAAGATTTAGTTAGTTCTGGTATTCAAAGCTCACATCGCTTTATTAAAAGTTCGACAAGCTCACGAGGGCTCGCAAAAGTTATTACGATTGATTGGAGCAAGCACTAACAGGTCAAATTTTGTTTGCGATTTTTAATCTGCTATTTCTAATGTGTACAAAAGTGCTAAGAGTCCAACTTCAAAGACTTTGGCGAATAATAGAAGTTTAGTGTGTAAGAACTTTCGTCACGCAGCTGAATGAAACCAAGTGTCGGTTCAACCTGCACTTCTCAGCCATACCCAAGCGTCACGAAACGATACGATTGAGCAAGGGCGCAAGAGAGGCTAAACCCATGATTTCCCTACCATTTTCATCCAAACGACAAGCAAACCTATTGCACACTTTGTAGCACACCACGTTTTTTAGATCGTAACTTATTGATTTCCTTTATAGCCTTTTCCTCAAGCTAGATTGAAAATCCCTGTGTCGGTGGTTCGATTCCGCCTCTGGGCACCACTTCCCCATATAGATTAATAACTTACAAATTCGCAAACAGCGAATTTTCATAGCACACCTGTAGCACACCTTTTGTCAGGTCGCTCTCAAACGTTTGCGAGGGGAGAAGATATTGTGGCTGTCGCGCGCCAAGCTTAACCCTTCTCGCTCGATCGCATAATGTGGGAGTAGGTGCTCTCGCTAACGCACTTTTGAAAAATTGCATCTGCATGCTCACGTGTCATATGGTATTCATCCTTTAATTTGTCGAGCACTTCCCGCTCTTGCGAAGAAAGCTTTCCATCCTCAAGTGCTTTTCGTACCACTGCCTCGAATATTGCTCGCCGTCTGCTAATTTGGGCCGCAAATGAGTTGGCTACAAGGCCTGTGAGCAAGGCCACAGTACATACTCCCAAGACGGCTGTAGCTGCACCAATTACTTTGCCGAACGCAGTGACTGGAGAAACATCACCATACCCAACGGTTGTCAGAGTAATGATTGACCACCACATCGCTTGAGGAATTGATGAAAAGTCTTCAGGCTGCACCGCCTTCTCAGCATAGTACATTCCCGATGAGGTGAAGAGCAGCGCAATCGCAAGAAGGTATATAGAAGAAAGAAATGCTTTGCGCTCATCGTGGACAGCATCCCAAAGATCCTGAATAGCTGTGTTGTAATGACTCAGCTTGAGTATTCGCAGGACTCTGACTACTCGCAAAAAGGTTAAATTGGCGCCCGGCAAGAACACCTCCAAAAAGAAAGGTAGTATCGCAAACAGGTCGACTAGCCCGTAAAAACTAAAGAGATATCTATATCTTTTTTTGGTTGGCGAATCTGGTCCTGATCTGCATGGGGCAACCCATAACCTCGCAAGGAACTCGATCGTAAAAATAGCTACAAAACTTATCTCAGCATTTCTGAAGTACAACGAGTAGGGTGCAAGTTCTGGCATAGTCTCCAGCACTGTGCAACAAACAGCGAGCAAGGCCATCAATGAAATAAATCGATCTAGATACTTACTGGCATAATCATCACCAACTCCCGGCTCAAGCAAAGTGAACAATCTAAGCTGTATGCGTTGCATCTCCATACCCCCGGGAGGTTAAGTTATCACCTAAAACATTTTTCAATCTAAAGCAACGCTTCAGACAGAGGTCGCTACGCCGCCAGCGCCTGATTTGTCAAGCTGCACAATTAGAATGTATCCGGTGTCATCCCGTCCAGCTTTGAATGCGGCCGCCGCTGGTTGTACAAGTCGACGTAAGGTCCGACGCCAGCCTTGGCCTTGGCGTCGTTCACCGTGTTGGAGGCATGCAGGTACACGGATCCTGCCCACCAACAACGGACAACCTGTTAAGCGATTAAACTACGCGACTGTGATGCCTTGCGCATGGCGCTATGGCGTCGACGGATGCCGCAGGGGGTCATCGTGCATACGGATCGTGGGAGTCAGTACTGTGGCAAGGAATACCAGGCGTTGATAACAAAGCACAAGCTGCACTGTAGCATGAGTGCAAAAGGCAATTGCTACGACAACGCCTGTGCGGAAAGCCATCCACGGTGAAGTATTTGCAGCACGGCAGACGATGAAGGAAACAGTGTTTGAGTACATCGAGGTTGATTACAAACGAACCCGCCGACACAGTACCAACGGCTATCTCAGCCCGGAACTGTTTGAGGCATTACAAGTAGCTTAGCGTGTGTCCGGAGTTGGTGGGCAGGATCACCGATGGCGCGCTGGATTGAGTTAGTCAATAATGACACCTGCCGACGCAATGAGCAGCAATAAAAAATAAAAGGAGCACTCAATGATAATTGCGATTGTTACAATCTTCATCCTCGCTTACGCGGCCATCGCGCTGGAGCATCCGATCCGTATCAACAAGTCTGCTTCAGCGCTGATCGGTGCGGGGCTATTGTGGACGGTCTATGCGCTGGCCGTGGGCGACACCGCGCTTGTCGAGGAGCAGCTCGGTCACTCGCTGATTGAAACTGCGCAGATCGTGTTCTTCCTGATGGGCGCGATGACCATCGTCGAAGTCATCGACGCGCACAATGGCTTTGAGGTAATCACATCGCGGATCCGTACTACGCAGCTTGCATCACTGATGTGGTTGATCGGCGCTGTCACCTTCTTCCTCAGCTCCATTCTCGACAACCTGACGACGACGATCGTCATGATCTCGCTGGTGCAGAAGCTGCTCGATCGGCATGACGACCGCCTGTTCTTCGCCTGCATCGTAGTCATTGCCGCGAATGCCGGCGGCGCCTGGTCGCCGATCGGCGACGTCACAACGACGATGCTGTGGATCGGCGGGCAGATCACGACGCTGGCGATAATCGAGGGTGTGTTCCTGGCATCTCTCGTCAATATGCTGGTGCCTTTGCTGGTCGTCTCATGGATGATTCGCGGAAGGCTGGTAATTGCGCCGCCCGCGGTAAATGCTGGGACGGATCGCCATGCCACGGAATTCGAGCGCAACCTGATGTTCTGGATGGGACTCGGCATTCTCGTTGCCGTGCCGGTATTCAAGACGGTGACGCACCTGCCGCCATACGTCGGCATCCTGTTTGGACTGGGCCTGCTGTGGCTGGTCGGCGACCTCGTGCATCGCGACAAGGATGAAGATACGCGCAAGCCCCTGAGCCTGGTGCATGCGCTGAGCCGCATCGATCTGGGGTCGCTGGTGTTCTTTATCGGCATCCTGCTGGCCGTGGCGACGCTGCAACATACGGGCTTGCTTGCATCCCTTGCACAGTGGCTCGACGCGACAGTCGGGCGGCTCGATGTCATCATCGTGCTGATCGGCCTCGTCAGCGCGGTGGTCGATAACGTGCCGATCGTCGCCGCGGCAATGGGCATGTACAGCCTCGAGCAATATCCGGCCGACAGTTTTCTGTGGGAGTTCTTAGCCTACGCGGCGGGTACCGGCGGTTCCATCCTGATCATCGGTTCAGCGGCCGGTGTTGCCGCGATGGGGCTCGAGCGGATTCATTTCTTCTGGTATGTCAAAAGGATAAGCGCGCTGGCCCTGCTGGGGTATTTCGCGGGGGCGGGTGTTTATCTTGTGCAGTACGCGCTGATGCACTGAGTGGGGACTTTGATGGGGCACAGCCCTGTTGAAGTCCATCGACAGTCGCGCTGGTTTCGGTTGCGTTATTCGCCTGTGCACCTTTCAGGAAGCCCCAGGGCGTCAGCCAGTATTCGAGTTGCTGGCCCCATGCGGCGGTTTCCGGCGTGACGCTCTGCTGGTACACGCCGGCAACCGCCGGGTTGAGGAATAGGTCGGAGACGAAGGTGTCGCCGGTAGCGCGCGCAACAACGAAAGTACGGACAAGATATTTGTGCTCAAAGACTGCGCAATCCCGCAAGCTACATCGAGCACTATTTTGGCAGCGGGCTGCACCCACTGCGTTGGCAGCCTACTGGGCCTTCTGCGCGGCAAGCCCGGCCGGAATCAGCGCCCAGGCACTTTCCAGGCTGCCCAGCAGGCCACGGGCTTCGCGTAGCTTCTCGACATCGTTATCAACATGCGCCCTCACTAGCTGGCGCATGCAATACTCGTAAATGGCATCCAAGTCGCTGGCGAGGTCTCCACCTTTGGCAAAGTCGAGGGTGGTACGCAATCCGAGTAGGATCTCCTGTGCCTTAGTCAGCGCCGCCCCCTTGGGTTCTAACTGCTTTGCTAATAGATAGCGTTCCGCGTCACTTAAGGACCGCATCATGGCTTGAAAAAGTAGGCCTACCAGCGCGTGCTGATCGGAAAATTCGACTGCGGCATCGTAGGTCACGGTGTCATACATTTTCAGGGCATGACGCGAGTAGGCGGTATTCATAACAGGGTTTCCTCAACTTGTTGGCAATGACGACTCGTACTTAAGATATAGATCGGCTGCAGGATGTCGATCTTTAGGTAAAACGCCACTTAGTTTCGCAATACGCTGGTTAGACAAGCGGAATACAGAGTGACATTTGATCCTTGAGCACTCCAAAGGTAATCCCGCACACGAACGGCAGCATCTTTACCTGCCAGTTGTTCTACGGTTGGGGTCTGGAATCCGGGAAGTACTGCAAGGATATCGTCATCGCCAAATAATCGAATATATTCGCCTTGCGCACTATCGATGACGTTACGCCAATTTTTGGTTACGTCCTGATGTGTTGAGCAAAGACTGAACCTTCGGACATGGCGGCAAGGAAGGTGTAGTGTAGCGTCTACCATTTGCCGTCCAACAATATCCCCTTCATCGCCTCCATATTGTGGGCTATTCGCAAGGTAGTCTCATCGGGAATGAAGCGGATCAATTCGCCCGAGGTTTCGTTTTTCACCGTTACCACAAAGCGGTTCGCGACTTCGTCGACCGAAATGTTCAGGCTCTGCGCCGGGGACTGCATGCGAGAATTGATCTCGGAAATTGCTTCCTGCCAGCGCTGCTGCAGCCGTTTCAGATCGGAGGCCGTCTCGTTGCGAGTGCCTTCTGATTCGGCGGCAAGCTGCTGGATACTAACCTGTGGTTGGATCACCGCAGGCTGCGGTACCACAGGGCGTGCCGGCGGAGTGACCGCCGCCGTCAACGATGGACTGCTAGTTTCGATGGTAGCCATAGATCATTTCCAAAACCTACCAATTGCCCCGCGCCATCGACTGCACTGGCGCGGGGGAGTTACTTCGGCAGTTAACTTACTTCAGTAGGGCAAGTACGGACTGCTTGGACTGGTTGGCTTGTGCCAGCATCGCCGTTCCCGCTTGCGAGATGATCTGCGTGCGAGCAAGCTCTGTCGTCTCCTTCGCATAGTCAGCATCCAGCACGCGTGCCCGTGCGGCGGCGGCATTGGTTGAGATATTTGCCATGTTATCCGCAGCGTATGCCAGGCGGTTCATCGTGGCACCCATCTCGGAACGCCCCGCGTTTACCGTTGCGACGGCGGTATCTAATGCACCAATGGCGGAGTCGGCAGCAGCCTGACTGGAAATGTTACTCGCGCCAATTCCGCTCAGGAGCCCGCTTGTACCAGCGCTGATACTGAATGCGTTTGATCCATAAGCCGTGGACGATGCGGTGAATGTCAAGGTCGGGGTCCCTGCGGACCCTTGCACAGTGGCGTTAATACCGGTGACAGTCCCCAAGCCAGTTCTTAATGCAGTGGCGACTGCGTCCCGACTGGCGTTGTTGTCCGCGCCAAGCGATGTCACCGTATGTACAAACGACTTGTCCCCTACGGTTGCGGTAAAGACATCACCGACGGTGATGGTACCTGCGATCGTGAGGGTAGATACCTGCGCTGCACCGGTGGCACCGGGACCCGACGGGGGAGTCGTTGTGTTAACTGCTACGGTGCCCCCCTGAGTCGAACTACCTGCTTGATAATTACCGATAGTCAGGTTAATTGTCTGTGCTGCGTTGGCGCCCACCTGGAATTTGTAGACACCGTTCCCCGTTAGTCCGCTACCGCTGCTGCCGTCAAGCAGGTTCCTGCTGTTCCATTGAGTATTTTGCGCGACACGGTTGATTTCACTACGGAGCAAACCAAATTCCTTATTGAGAGCCTCTCGGTCGGTCGAGGTGTTTGTGTCGGTTGCCGACTGCACAGACAGCTCCCTCATACGCTGCAGCATGTTACTCACTTCAACGAGCGCGCCCTCTGCGTTCTGTATCAGAGAGATGGCATCCATCGCGTTGCGCTTGGCCTGATCAAGGCCCCTGATCTGCGAAGTCATACGCGAACTAATTGCCAGACCCGCCGCGTCGTCCTTGGCGGAGTTAATGCGTATGCCCGTCGACAAGCGTTCCATCGAGGTAGCCATGGCACGGTCATTCCGCGACAGTGAATTAGAGGCGAGGGTCGCCAGTGTGTTGGTATTGATACTGGTCATTTTATCTCCTGACGGGCATTGCATGCCCGCTACATTGATTTGAAAAATACGGATCTACTGCACTGCTGCAGTGTGCGCACCGCGTGCTTGGTGCTCCACTTACTTCATAGGTCGGAACCTGCTTGCCAAGCTTTAGGGCTGCCGGGGGGTTTTTTTCAAAGAGCACCTGCACTCCCGGCGCAACCTGAGTCGGCACTTGTATCGTTAACTGTAGTATTCCGCCCGCACCCTGCTGCCCGGCGGATACCGCTTGTGGCTCAGAGCACAGCGCGAGCGTATAATTTAGCGCCTCCAGTTCATGGAAAAATTCACATGCTGCGTTCTTTCGTGGTCGTGCTGCTGCCACTGTTCTTCTGTCTGCCGCTGTTCGCCCAACAAGCTGCCTTCGACGCCGGCCTTGCTGCCAAGGACCGCGGCCACTACGCGACAGCCATCCGTGCCTGGCTGCCGCTGGCCGAGGCTGGCTCGGCGGAAGCGGCCAACAATATCGGCCACATGTATGAAGAAGGTCTCGGCGTGGCACAGAACTATGGGGAAGCCATGGACTGGTACCGCAAAGCGGCGCTGCAGGAACTGGCGCAGGCGCAGCACAACACAGGCCTGCTCTACTACAACGGCTACGGGGTGGCGGCCAACCCGCGCGAAGCCATGCGCTGGTTCCGGCTGGCTGCCAACCAGGGCCTTGCGGCCAGCGAGTACATGCTTGGCCTGGCCTACCAGAGTGGCGAGGGCGCGGAGCTGGACTACACCGAGGCGCGGCGCTGGTTTCTGCTGAGTGCACGTCAGGGCTATGCCGATGCGCAGATGATGTATGCCTATATGTTGCTGGCTGGAGATGGCGACAGCGAGCGCGAGGCAGCACCGGCACGGGCCTATGTGTGGGCGCAGGTGGCGGCGCGCCACGGCCAGCAAGGTGCCGATGACATCCGCGCGCTCGCGGTGATCCTTATGGATAACGAGGAAGTGCCCGAGGCTGATGCCCTGGTGGAGCTATGCATGAGCCAGGGACTGGCGAGTTGCCCGGAGTAGGCCCCGCCTCAGTTGTTCACGATGATCTCGATGCGGCGGTTGCTGGCGCGGCCCGTCAGCGTGCTGTTGTCGGCGATGGGACGTGTTTCGGCCAGGCCCAGCACGTTGAGCTTGCCAGCTTCAACGTAGTCGCCGTTGAGCAGATAATCGGCGACAGCGGCCGCGCGTGCGGCCGACAGGTCCCAGTTGCTACGGTAGCGGCTGCCCAAACCCAGTGCCACATCGTCGGTATGGCCCTCAATAGTCACAAGACCACCGGCACCGGCTAGCGATACGCCTATGCGGTCCAGAAGTGCTTCGAACTCCCCTTTAAGCGCGGCCTGGCCGCTGTCGAAGGAGCCCTGCTCGGCAAGACGTATCAGCACCTTTTCCCCCTCGCGTTCAACCTTAGCCAGTCCATCAGCAATCTCCTGGGAGAGGCTGGCGCGAATCTGCTCATACTGGCTTTGCGCCAGGCTTTCCTGCGCCACGCCCTGCTCGGCCGTGCCATCGGCGTTAATCGCACTGGCTCCGATCATGCTGCTGTCTATCACTTCGATATCGGCCGTGGTGCGGGTTTGCGCCGCCGCGACAGCGGCAAACACTTCCAGCTGGTCCTGGCTCACCTGGCCGCGCGGATTGCCGTCCTGCTGTTGTTGATCAGGGCTTTGCTGGTTTTGCAGCAGCTCCACCTGGATCTTGCTGTCGTTGCTCGTGACGCGCACCTTGCCTTCGGCGATCTGCTGGGCCAATACCTGCTCCAGTGCTTCCTGGGTGCTCGACACCGGACGTTCACCGGCACCCACATCAGTCCGCAGTTCTTCCTCTTCGGGCTGCGGCACGTCGGTGCGTTGTTCCTCAACCGTGCGCAGCGCGGTGGGATCCACCTGGGCCGACTGGTACTGGGTGACCACGATATTGTCGGCCCAGGGTGGTTCGATCACAGGGATCATGTTCTGCAGTCCGAATTGTTCGCGCATGGAGCCACTGACTTCCTTGTACTTGGGAA
>Ga0255094_1001450_pt1 | contig 10268 bp, 7 predicted proteins | sample Colum_Law_RepB_8_2_FD_188434 | JGI IMG/M metagenome (GOLD analysis project Ga0255094, IMG submission 188434) | Freshwater microbial communities from Columbia River, Oregon, United States - Colum_Law_RepB_8d | ecosystem: Environmental > Aquatic > Freshwater > River | place: USA: Oregon | collected...
TGGCAGGAGCTGCCGGGGGCGACTGTTCGTTCCGGCCGAGCCGCAAGAACCTCCCCACACCGCCGCCACCCCCTTGGGAGGGCGAGGCACCTGCCGAGCCGGACGATCCAGCGGACTGACAGGGATTCGGCTCTGCAGGAGCTTCGCCTTCACGCAGGGGTCAACACCCGTGGCAAGGCAATCGCAGCCGCGCGCAGGATTTCGCGTTGATCCGTATTTTCTGGACCGACGCCACCGTGAGAACAGCCCTGATGCGAATAGCAACAAAAATCCGAATGGATTCCGGCAGTGAGGGAAAAAACAACGTTTTTTCAGATTATTTCGCTGTCCAATTCGCGAAAGAGAGCTCTTGGCGACATGCACTGCGCGGTGTGAGGAAGTCTTTTAAGCACGAAAGACACGAAAAGAACCAATTGTAGAAGCATCCTAAGGCGAGGCGTTGGCGGAAGCCAAAGGGTGTTGTCTTGAAGGGGGTGGCACCGAACGGATGCTCGGCGGATTCACCCTTGGGAGGGCGAGGCTCCTGCCGAGCCGCGGGATCCAGCGGCCTGTCAGGTTTCTGGCTCAGCCGGAGCTTCGCCCTCGCAAAGGAAGCAACCCCTGACGTCGGAAACCCTGTTTGCGGGGTCGTCTCGATAGCCGTAGTCTGGGCTTTAGCCCGGGCACGAACTTCTCGGCATCCTTGAGATTTTCGGTGTTTTTCGGGGGATGGGGCCGAGCAGGAATGCTCGGGCTACCTTTTGTGCTCGGCGTCTGGCCTCGACGCGCTGGATACGTTGATCGCCCTGCCGACTGACCGGCACACGACCAATGTGATCGCTTCTCAAGCGGCTCCAGCTCGGAGCGCGAACAAACCGGATCACGACACGGAACCCCGCCCCGGTGGCGGTATTCACGTCACCGAAGCCTTGGAGATGACCGTGCTGAGCCAGAATCCCACAACTCCATTGAGTGCGCACCGACGGCACCGAGGAGCGTTGCGCTGTGGCGAGCCACAGTCACCCTAATACGAGTCAGGCATTGTCTCGATAACGCCGCAGAGCTGGTTCCTGAAACCCCACCAGCGGCATCCCAAACGCCGCTGCGATTCACTCACTTGGGTTGCCCCGGCACCTACGACCCGTATGTCCCTGCTGTACGGTCACACCTATTCTGCATCACCGCATCGAACGCAGCCACCAGTTGGTCCAACGCAAGAAAGCGGTCGAGCTTCAGCATACAGGCCGACAGGCCTGCGAATGCTGCGGATTTGACTTCGCCACCAACTATGGATCGGCCGGCGTTGGCTTATGCGAATGCCACCTTTCCCAGCCCCTGCACACGCAGCAACGGGAAACGATCAGCGCACTCAATGACCTCGCCATCGTCTGCGCCAACTGCCACCGCATGCTCCATCACACCCCCGACTGCTGCCTGCACCGGCTGCGGCAGATACTTGGCAGAACAGATCACTCCCACAATAATTCAGGTCGGACCATCTAACAGCAGCATGCCGCGGACGGCGATGTGCACCACCGCTGATGCTGCGCGTTCGGAAAAAACGATAGAGAGTATCCGAGAATGGCGGGACTGTATTACAACAGGCTGAACAGCTTTATCGAGGCTGATCCGAACCACTTACTGGGTCTTCTGGTGTCCGGTCTCGCAGACCAGGGCTTCGATACAACCAAGCTCACCGCAGCATCGTGGCAACAGGAGATTTCCGAACTTCACGAATCTCTGCGGCCGTTACCTCAACTGATTTCTTCCAACTGCGATATTTACATCCTGCTTGAATATGTCCTGCCGATCATCGGACAACGACTGGACTGCGTCCTGTTGATCAATAACATGATTTTCGTGATCGAGTACAAGGGAGGATGTTCTTCCAACTCACGTGCAGCCCTTCATCAAGCGAAAGAGTATGCGCTCAACCTTCGCGATTTCCATGAGGAATCGAGGAATCAGATTATTGTTCCAATCGCTGTCGGGGCATTTAAAACAGCCATTGCCTTTGACGAAAATGCCGTCCCCATGCAAGGCACATCGGTTTCGCCAAATGATTTGGCGTCTATTATTGCGCGGGCACATCGCAGGTGGGCAAATCTCAACACACGCATCGATCCGGATGCATGGAACAGATCTCGCTATTTCCCCGTGCCATCGATTATTGAAGCGGCTTCAGCGGTCTATCTCGACCATGATGTAAAGGATTTAGCGTACTCACGTTCTGGAATCGACAACCTTGAGGCAACGCAGAATGCCATTGCCGAATGCGTTCGAGATGCCCGCACAAGAAACGTCAAAAAACTGATCGTGGTTACTGGTGTGCCAGGTTCTGGCAAGACACTTGCTGGCCTGAATGCCGTGCAACTTCTTCAAAAAGAGCTGAATCTGAAGGATGAGCAGGCGTCGTTTCTTTCCGGGAATGGCCCCCTCGTGGAGGTCCTCCGTGAGGCGCTTAAACGAAGCGTTGGACGGCGAAAGAAGGGTGTCGCTCGATCGGTTCAGTCAAGAATACGAGAAATGCACAGGTTCGTACGCGACAGTTACGATGATGCCCGTCCACCGGTCGACAAATTGATTGTCTTCGATGAAGCTCAGCGTGCGTGGACAGCAGAGAAAAACAGGAAGAAATTCGGCCGTGATATTGCCGAACCAGAGATGGTGCTGGAGATCATGGGGCGTCACACGAACTGGGCTGTCGTTGTGGCTCTGGTTGGCGGAGGGCAGGAAATTCACGGTGGCGAAGCAGGCCTCGCGGCCTGGGGTGATGCAATCGCCAGGCACAACGACTGGGAGGTGGCTACATCGCCTGAGGCGCTGCACGGTGGGCACTCAGTCGCTGGATCGAGGCTCTTTCGTTCGCCATGCTCGCACATGGCACGCATTGAAGAAAACCCTCAACTTCATTTAGCCATCTCAAAACGATCTTTTGAGACCGAAATCACTGCCGCATGGGTAAACGCAGTGTTAGATGGACGACAGGAGGATGCATCGAGCCTAGCCGATTCTGACCAACTACCAATCTACCTGACTCGTGACCTGAACGCCGCCAGATCGTGGCTGCGAAAAGAATCGCATGGGCATCGCAGAACCGGTCTAGTGGCCAGTTCGGGGGCTGCGCGACTACGCGCTGAAGGAGTGGAGCCCCCAACGTTCAGTTTTCTCGGTGGCATTGATTATCCGAAGTGGTTTCTCGAACCTGACGGTGACCATCGGTCATCGAATCAACTCGAGGTTGCACTCAGCGAATTTGAACTGCAGGGCCTCGAATTGGACTTGGTTGGTCTCCTTTGGGGCGGAGACCTGTTGTTCATTGACGGGCAAGTTGTCACGAGGAGACTTGCTGGTCAGAAATGGAACGCGGTCAGTGGCACAGGTGATCCTCAGTCCTCAGCGGACAACCCCCGCACGCGCATACTCAACAAATACCGAGTACTGATGACCCGCTTTCGCAAGGGCATGGTGATATTCGTGCCCACTGGATCGCTCGAGGACCCCACACGATCCCCCGATGGATTCAACGCGACATACACCTACCTGCTTGATTGCGGGGCAAAGCCACTTGACTCCGCAAATACATGATGGCCGCACCCAAATCGTAAAAAGCCTGTTCACCAGAATCTGTGGGTGACTACTGGAGTCGGCAGTTTCTCAAGCTGTATGCAGCGGTGCGACTTCCGCCAATGTGAACCACTATGATTGCAGCCCCGAACGCATGGTGCGATCTGTCCACGTATCGAGGAACTTTCCCGCCCATGCCGGAAAGCTGTATTCCCGGAATCCGCGAAAATCATCCCGTGACAGCCATGCTTGCACCGTCTTCAGGTTGTGCTTCCCCACATCTCAGCAGTTCGAACACATCGAAGCACTGTTTGACATGACGTGTCACATTCGGCCGCCGCTCCCGGCCAGCTCAACCGCTGCCCCCACTCGGCCAAAAACCTGCAACACGTCAGTGTGAAGTGATGATTCCCATCGCTCCACGGGATCGCTCAACCACAATCCGTCTGCAGGGTCGCCAGTCGAAACGCCGCATGACGCAGGCAGCGACCACGGAATTCGCGACCACGGAATTCCCGACCACGGAACAAAATCAAACAGCCGCGATTTAAAAGAATGCTCACACACGGCGCCTTTCCGGCCGCAGTTCCCACTCATTGGAGAGGAACCCTCTTCAGGACAACGGTGGACGTCAAAACACTGGCCTTCCTGACACAACCTCACATTTTTGTACACGTAACCCTTGAATCTCTGGACCTTGCTCAGGATCCTTTGCAGTTGCAACTCGTGGGCCTGGCGTCATGGACTTTTGTTTGCAGCTGGATCAAGACAGACCTGCGAGACATTGTCCTTCCGGAACAAGGGGAGGCCATAGTGCTGGACCGCCCATGAACGGCCCGAGCCCCGTTCGCCGAGCCAGAGAGGAGCTTTCACACCGCACTTTTTACCCACGGATTCGGGTTCAGAGCTTGAAAAAATGTATACGCTCCGACCACCAACAGAAGAGCAACTGAGAATCCTTGACTTCATTCAAACTGAAACCATGAAGCTCGACACGCTGACAACCGAAGCGGAAAGAGCGATCGAAAACCCAAAAGAACTTCGCGCCGCTCTGCCCTCCGCAGCCGTCACGGGTAGGATAGATGTGCGTCGACTAGTTGAACCGGAGGTTGCATGATTCCGTCCTCGGTCAAGTTCAAAGGATACCGCTGCTTTAGGGATCATTGGGCAGGGTTTTACGAGTTTAAAGCGATAAACGTGATTGTTGGGCGTAACAACACGGGCAAGTGACAGTTGCTTGATGTTGTGGAAATGCTGGTAAAGAACGAATCCACGAGGCTGAATGCACAACTTCAGTTTCGTGCAAGACTCTCGGAACAGTTTTTGAAATTGGCGTTTCCTGAGAACAGATCGGGCGGAAGCTTAGGAGCAGGCTACCACTGGCGGGATCATGGTCGGCATTTCGTTGACTCGGAAATCGTGTGGGAGGCAACGGGCTCATCGGTCCAGCTCTACCAAACAGCGGATTTCATACCGGCACAACGAGGACAGATCACCGTTGCCAATGCTCGGCATAATGCGATCCAAGAGCACCTATCGTCCATCAAATGTCATCTAAGTGGAAGATTTTTCCGGCGCATCGCGGCAGACCGTGATATCCGAGCAGAAAAGACGGCCACTACACTTGGACTCGGTCCGGACGGGGTCGGTGCAACCCACCTGATCCAACGTTTCTTAACCAATGAGACATTTGATGCGGATCTCATTCAGGACAAACTGCTGTCCGCTCTCAACACTATCTTCGGGTCCGATGGCAATTTTTCGCGAATTGAAATCCGGCAGAGAGGTAATATTGACGCGTCTGAAGACGTAGCCCTTTGGGAGGTATTCCTGCGTGAACCAAGCAAGGGACTGAATGCCCTGAGCCGCTCTGGCAGTGGATTGAAGACGATCATTTTGGTGTTGCTGAATCTTTTAGTGATGCCTGTTCTGGACAATCAGTTGGCATCTCGATACGTGTTTGGGTTCGAGGAACTCGAAAACAACCTCCACCCAGCCTTGTTGCGCCGTCTATTTAGATATCTCGCTGAACATGTAGCCGAGAATGGCTGCACGTTGTTTCTCACCACTCATTCGAATGTCGCGTTGGATTTCTTCGGAATGCGTACTGACTCGCAAATCATCCAAGTGAGTCACGATGGTGAGTCGGCTACTACTCGAACAGTGATGGCTCATTTTGATCGAGTTGGCCTGCTGGCAGAGCTAGGCTCACGCCCATCGGACCTGCTACAGTCGAATGGTGTTCTTTGGCTTGAAGGGCCAAGCGACCGAATCTACTTCAATCGATTCATTCAACTATTTTCAGGTGGATCGCTCGAAGAAGGACGCGACTACCAGTGCGCTTATTATGGCGGATCTGTTCTGGCGAAGACTGAGTTCAGCGCACCTGAAGATGCAGATGAAAAGCTGGTGAATCTGTTGCGACTGAACAACAACATCGCCGTTGTGTGTGACGGAGATCGAACCGCAGCGGACGGAGAAGGTGCACAACTGAAGGGTCGAGTGCAGCGTATTGCACAAGAGGTGGCTTCTATTCCAAAGCACTTTTTCTGGGCGACGGAATCGAAAGAAATCGAGAACTATATCCCTGGTTCTGTCTGGAGTTCAGTTTACGAGATTCCCGACATTCCTGATCCAGGCACGTTCGACAAGTTTCCGGCCGGGAGTCTGCAGGACGATTGCTTTGTGGCAACACACTGTCGTGTTAGGTATTTTGATAAATGCAAGTTCGCAGCAACTGCCATCCCGCTGTTGACCGTTGAACTACTAAGCCACAATAGCGAGTTCGCCGCAAAGCTCGTGGATTTGGTGAGGACTATTAGGGAGTGGAATCGGTAGAGAAGTGCAAAAAGGGATGCGAAAAAGGGTTCCTCCGGCAACTTCGTAGCAACACGCCGATTTGACTGCTTTGTTCAAAATGCAACGATCCGTGCTTTGGGAGTCGGATCTATGGACGTGTCGTCTCGTCACTGTCATCAGTTGGCGGGTTTGAATTCGGACTGGGCCATCTCTCATGTGCAGTTGGATGTGCAGAGGCAGACGCTGACGTTGTCTCTGGAGTTCGTTGGCACTCGTGTGGTGTGCCCGGAATGTGGGGCTGAGTGTTCCATGAAGGATCATGCAGCTGAGAGAATGTGGCGTCACGTGGATGCGATGCAGTTTCAGTCGACGCTGACCGCCCGGGTTCCTCGCTGCTCATGCGACCGGTGTGGCGTCAAAACAATCTCAGTTCCGTGGGCGAAGAAGCACAGTCGCTTCACTCTGTTGTTTCAGGCCTTCGCGCTGATCGATCAAAAGAGCTTCGGCGCAGGTCAGGATTCCTTGAGTGTGATGACAGGCATCGATCAATCTCGTGTTCTGGAAGCGACGCCGGATCGTACGACGGAGGCTGCCGATCAATTGTGGAAAACCGTGTCCGATGAGAAGCGGAGCGAGGTCAAGGCAGTCTGCATGGATATGTGGCAGGCCTATGAGGCAAGCACGGAACATCGAGAACTGCAGCAGGCCGGTGATGATCGGCTGAAGGGCGTTCGACAGTTTCTGCTGTTCAGTTCGGAAAATCTGAGTGAAGAGAAGAATGAAGAGCTCGTCGCAGTGCGGGAAGCACACTGGCGACTGGTCGGGCGTGGAGTTTGAAGGAGTTATTCCGTTTCTTCTGGCAGGAGACCGACGCGGTTGGTGGCCGAGCATTCTTTGAAACGTGGCACGCGTGGTCGATTCGCCGCCGGCTGGATCCCGTCAGGAAGGTCGGGCGGATGCTGAAGACCCGCCTCGAAAGAATCCTGACGTGGTTTGCTTCGCCAATCGGTAATGCAGTCGCCGAGGGATTCAACAGCCGGATTCAAGCGATCAAGTCTGCAGCACGATGCTTCCGGCTCTTTGAACACTATCGAATTCAGATTCTGTTTGAGTGCGGAAAACTGAGCTTGAAACCCAATGAAAATTAGCCACGAAAATCTCAGAAGAACCTTTGCCGCAGGTGTTGACAGAGAGTGGTCCACGCAGAACCGCGACGACCCTCGAAATAGGGGGGTTCTGGCGTCAGGGTTTTCTGCCTTTGGGAGGGCGAGGCTCACGCTGAGCTGACTAGCTGTCAGTCTGCTGGATCGTCCGGCTCGGTGGGAGGTTTGGCGTCTCGAGGTTTGACCGGCTCGGCGGGAGCCTCGCCCTCCCGAGGTTTGTGCTGCTCGGCGGGAGCCTCGCCCTCCCGAGGGGGTGGAAGCGTGCGGCTCGGAGGGAGGCGCGGACTCCCGAGGGTGCCGGTTCGGCTGGAGCCTCGGGAGTTTTTCAGCGGCGCTGGCTGCAGGTCATTTTGCGATGACGCGGGCCATTTCCAGAACCTTGTTGGAGTAACCCCACTCGTTGTCGTACCACGCGACCAGTTTCACGAAGGTGCTGTCAAGGGCGATGCCGGCTTCGGCGTCAAACACACAGGTGTGACTTTCGCCCACGAAGTCGGTGGAAACCACCTTCTCGTTGGTGTAGGCCATCACGCCTTTCAGCGAGCCTTCTGATGCGGCTTTCATGGCCGCACAGATTTCTTCGTAGGACGCACCCTTGTTCAATTCGCAGGTCAGGTCCACAACAGACACGTCCGATGTGGGAACTCGGAATGCCATCCCGGTCAGCTTCTTGTTCAGCTCGGGAATCACGACTCCCACTGCCTTCGCAGCACCTGTTGACGAGGGGATGATGTTTTCAAGAATCCCGCGACCGCCACGCCAGTCCTTGGCACTGGGACCGTCGACGGTCTTCTGAGTGGCCGTGGCGGCATGCACCGTGGTCATCAGACCACGCTTGATACCAAAGGTGTCATTGACCACTTTGGCCAGTGGTGCCAGACAGTTGGTGGTGCAGGATGCGTTGGAGATGATGGTCTGGCCGGCGTAGGAACCGTGGTTCACGCCGTAGACAAACATCGGAGTGTCGTCCTTGGAAGGAGCCGACATGATGACCTTTTTGGCACCGGCCTTCAGGTGCGCTTCAGCCGAAGCCTTGTCCAGAAACAATCCGGTGGATTCCACCACCACGTCAGCACCGACAGCGTCCCACTGCAGCGTGGACGGATCCTTCACAGCGCTGAGCCGGATGGTGCGTCCGTTGACCACCAGATTGTTGCCCTCGGTGGAGACGTCGCCTTTGAAACGACCGTGCACTGAGTCGAACTTCAGCATGTAGGCCAGATAGCTGGGTTCCAGCAGGTCGTTGATGCCGACGATTTCCACGTCGCTGGAGAAATTCTGAATGGCAGCACGGAAAACCATGCGCCCGATGCGTCCGAAACCGTTGATACCAATCTTGATCATGGACCGTGTTACTCACATTTAACGAGACTCAGAAAGCAGATTCACAACGCCGGGAATTCTAGCGAAAGCAATGGGAAACGCAAAACAGTTGGTGGTTTTCGAAGGGGATTGCCACGGATGGAGCGAGTGTTTTTCAGGGCGCACGCAGGCATTCGTCAAGGATGGCGTGGGGTGATTCGGCGCGCTGTGATTCGGTCGAGCGGTAGCAGGCGTCGACCAGTGCCATCGTCAGCAGGTTGCGACGTCCGGAGATTTCCGGTTCCCGCTGCTGTTCCAGCGCACAAAGCAGCTCGGCCATGGGCCCGATAAAGGCGTCCGGAAACCAGACGGAGTCCCACTGCGGCGCATGCCACGCGCCGGCGTCAGAAATGGTGGAATAACGCAGTGTGCTGGGAGTTCTTGTCGGATAGTCGGGCCAGCCAATGGTGCCCACGGCGAGGCCCTCCGTCCCCTCGACTCGCCAGCGAATTCCAATGTCGCCGCCACTGCCTTCCCGCGCTGGTCCGGTCCAGACATCATCCCAGATGGACGCACGCACAGAGCCGGGAAATTCCAGAATGCACAGAGCGATGCCGTCGGTGTGCGCAAAGCTGCGAGCCGTGCGGGGGTCCGGTCGCACACTGGCATAGACACGCTCAGGATCACCCAGCCAGAACCGCAGCGTGTCCAGATGATGGATGCTCATGATCCGCAGCGTGACCCAGCCCTGACGTTCCTGCCACGGCATCCAGTGCGGGATGGCACGCATTTCGATGGTGGCCAGTACCGGTGTCCCCAGAGCCTGTCGGCTGAGCAGTGCATGGCAGGCACGCACGGACTGGTCGTACCGCATGTTCTGATTGACCGCCAGCACGACGCCCTGCTGTTCACAAAGCTGCACAAGTTCCACGGCTTCACGACAGTTTGTGCCGAGTGGTTTCTGGGCGAGGATGCCGCGGAGTCTGTGGGGAGCGCGAAGTGCCCGGCGGATCACATCGGCCTGGCAGTCCGGTGGCACTGCCACATCCAGCACCTGCACTTCCGGGTGCCCGACGACTTCTTCCACGGTCTGGCAGACGGACGGGATGTGCCAGCGGGCTGCGGCGGCTGCGGCGGTGCTGCGTGTGCGTGAGGTGATCGCCACCGGTCGCAGCTGATGTCGTGCATAGGCGGCAAGGTGACAATCGGCCATGATGAAGCCGGCGCCGATGCAGCCGATACCGACGGTTCGCTGCTGCGGCAGGACCGGCTGCACAGACTGCAGCACATGCTGTTCAAGTGATTGAAGGTGCGAGGTGGTCATAGCGGGTATTTGAACAGTCGTCACGACCGATGAAAAGCGGGCAATCCGGAAAACTCGGACTGCGAATGCCGGCTGCAGCCCGGATTTCCCTGGTGTTTTCCCGGTCGCTTTGCGACACTGCAGCGGCTGTGAGG
>Ga0255094_1001451_pt1 | contig 10259 bp, 9 predicted proteins | sample Colum_Law_RepB_8_2_FD_188434 | JGI IMG/M metagenome (GOLD analysis project Ga0255094, IMG submission 188434) | Freshwater microbial communities from Columbia River, Oregon, United States - Colum_Law_RepB_8d | ecosystem: Environmental > Aquatic > Freshwater > River | place: USA: Oregon | collected...
GTGCGGCTTGACCTCGCACAGTTCGCTGACCTCACCAATGGTGAAATAGCGCTTTGCGGGGATCTCAGGCAGTTCAGCGTTATGACTTGGTTCCAGCATAGCTTTCCACCTTTGCTTTCAACTTTTGGCCTGGCCGGAAAGTCACTACCCGGCGGGCCCGTATCGGGATTTCCTCGCCGGTTTTGGGATTACGACCGGGACGCTGGCGCTTGTCCCTCAGGTCAAAATTGCCGAAACCGGACAATTTGACCTGCTCATTGGCTTCCAGCGCTTTGCGCACTTCTTCAAAAAACTGCTCTACCAATTCCTTGGCTTCCCGCTTGTTGAGCCCCATCTCATCGAACAGTCGCTCGGCCATTTCAGCTTTGGTCAGGGCAACAGGAATGGCTTCAGTCATATAACCTTCTAGGGGCAACTTGCTGCTGTTTAACAGCGGACAAAGCTTGGCAGCGTGGCGTTTCCAAACTTAAGAAACTACCTTAACTCTGCATTAAATTTGGCTTCTAGTGCCTTGATACAGCTATCAATTATCGGGTTTATATCGTCATCGGCTAGCGTGCGCGAAGCATGTTGAAAGGTCAAGCCCAAGGCCAGACTTTTTTTGCCATTGCCGATGTTTTCCCCTTGATATACATCGAAAAGTACGAGGCTCTGCAGTGAATCACCAGCGGTTTGGGTCAGAATATCGAGCACCGCTTGTGCAGAAACTTCCTGCGCCACAACAACAGCAAGGTCGCGCCGAACCTGCGGAAAGCGTGACAACTCGCTGACAATCGGTATCGCAGCCATCCGCAACAGCGCAAAATCAAGCTCAGCAAGGTAGACTTTTCCAGGTATATCAAGTGATTGCTGCAATAAAGGGTGTAATGCCCCTACCCAGCCGACAACCTGCCCCTTGCGTTCAATTCGGGCAGTTTGGCCCGGCTGCAATGCTTTGTGGACCGCTTCCTTGAACTCGAACTCGGTTCTGACATTGGTCAATGCCAGCAGCTCTTCTATGTCACCCTTGATGTCGAAGAAGTCTACAGTTTGGGAGCTGGTAGCCCACTGCTCTTCGGCGCCGGCTCCCCACAAGATACAACTTACTTTAATTTTCTGCTCTATCTCATTGTTTTTATTTACAAATGAAAGCCCACTTTCGAATGCGCGCAAACGAGTAACTTGTCGATTCTGATTATGCTTGAGCGTCTTCACAAGACCTGACCATAAGTTGGTCCGCATAACTGCAAGGTCCTGCGAGATAGGGTTGGCCAGTGCGGTGGGCTTGCCACCTTCGCCGAGTACCTCCTCCAGCTCGGAATCAACAAAACTATAAGTCACCACTTCCTGATAGCCCAATGCAGTCAAGCGGGAACGCAGCTTGCGCATTCCAATCTGACTCTCTACCTGCCCGCGCAATGGCAAGCGGGCCATCGGGCTGTTGACAGGCAAATTGTCATATCCACTGATCCGGGCCAACTCTTCGATAAGATCGGCCTCAATACGGATGTCAAAGCGCCAGGAAGGCACACTGCAGGACCATCCTTCGGCACTGACCAACTGCGGCACAATCCCCAGCCGGCCCAGTATTTCCTCAACGGTGTTGTCTGACAGGCTGGCACCCAGCAGACGTTGGATGCGATCACGGCGCAACGTGATGGGAGCAATTACCGGGACTGCAGCTTCCGCTACGATCACCGGACCCGGCTGCCCTCCTACCAGCTCGAGGAGCAGTTGTGTGGCCCGCTCCATTGCCAAGGCTGGCAGGTTGAAATCGACACCACGTTCATAGCGATGCCCGGCATCGGTATGCAGGCCGTAACGACGTGCACGACCGGCTATTGCCAATGGGGCAAAAAAGGCACTTTCGAGGAATATGTCGGTCGTAAGTTGACCAACCGCACTCGCCTTGCCCCCCATTACTCCAGCCATTGCGATTGCGCCAGCCTGATCCGCAATAACTAGTACATCAGGGTCAAGTGCGACTTCCTTGCCATCAAGCAAGATCAGTTTCTCATCTATCTTGGCACGGCGAACGCGAATGTCGCCCTGCAGCTTGTTGAGATCGAATGCGTGCATGGGCTGCCCGAACTCCAGCAACACATAATTGGTGACGTCGACTACCGGCTCGATGCAGCGCAGCCCGCAACGTCTCAGCTTTTCCTGCATCCACAGTGGTGTTTCAACGTCAGTCCGGATATTGCGGATTACTCGCCCCAGGTAACGCGGGCAATCTGCTGCAGTTTCCAGCGTCACACCCTTGGTATCGGGCACGGTAGGGACCACCGGCGTGATGGCGGGTCCTACTACTGGCGTAAGAGTCAACACTCCTACTTCGCGCGCAAGTCCGGCAATACTGAGGCAATCCCCACGGTTCGGGGTCAGGTTTACTTCAGCCAACTGGTCGTCAAGCTGCAGATAGTTGTTCAGGTCGACACCAACAGGAGCTGCGAGAGGCAACTCCAGCAAGCCTTCGGCTGACTCTTCCATTCCCAATTCAGCGGCTGAGCACAACATGCCATGTGATTCAACGCCACGTAATTTGGCGCGCTTGATCGTGAGTTCGTCGCCAAGTTTGGCGCCGACTTTTGCAAACGGAACCTTCAGCCCAGCGCGCACGTTGGACGCGCCACACACCACCTGGAAAGTTGTCGTACCATCGGAAACGGAGCAGACATTGAGCTTGTCGGCATCAGGATGACGTACAACTGCAAGCACTTCCCCGACCACTACATTGCTTACAGCAATGGCGGCAGGTTCGGTTGCTTCAATCTCCAGTCCAGCCATCGTCAGCAGGCGCATCAACTGCTCTGAGCCAACCACCGGATCTACCCATTCCCGCAACCAGCGTTCACTGAATTTCATTGCATGTTTCCCGTGGACACCTAGCTGAACTGCTGCAGGAAACGCATGTCATTCTCAAACAACAGACGTAAATCCTTGATCTGGTAACGCAGCATCGCAAGGCGATCGACGCCCATGCCGAACGCGAGGCCGGTGTATTTTTCGGGATCTACATTGGAACAGGCCAGCACATTGGGATGCACCATTCCGCAGCCCATGATTTCGAGCCAACCTGTTTGCTTGCAAACACGACAACCCTGGCCTTTACAGGCCACACACTGCACATCGACTTCCGCAGACGGCTCTGTAAACGGGAAATACGAAGGCCGGAACCTCACAGCAAGTTCCGCTTCGAAAAACGCCTGCAGGAATTCAGCAATCAGGCCCTTGAGATCGGCAAAACTGACATTTTCATCAATCAGCAAACCTTCTACCTGATGGAACATCGGTGTATGCGTCATATCGGAATCGCAGCGATAGACGCGGCCCGGGCAGATTATGCGGAATGGCGGCTTACGGCTTTCCATCACTCGTACCTGCACCGTCGAAGTATGGGTTCTCAGCAAGGTAGTTGCATCGAAGTAGAATGTGTCATGCATGGCACGCGCAGGATGGTGCGCCGGAATATTGAGTGCACCAAAGTTATGGTAGTCGTCCTCAATCTCGGGACCCTCAACCACCTCAAAGCCTGATGCACCAAAGATGTCTTCGATTCGCTCTATTGTGCGTGTGACAGGGTGCAGGCCACCGGCCCTGCGGCGGCGGCCTGGCAACGTTATATCAACTTTTTCCTGAGTCAGTTTACGTGCAGCTTCGGCCTGATCGAGCTGTTCCCTGTGAAGAGAGATTGCTTCTAGCACCTGCAGCTTGGCGACATTTATGGCAGCACCCGCAGCAGGACGCTGATCCGCAGGCAATGCACCCAGCGACTTCAATTGTTCGGTGAGAACACCTTTCTTGCCAAGATAATGCACACGCAACTGGTCCAATTCATCTGCAGAACCGGAAGCAGCTATAGTATCGAGAGCCTCCTGTACGGAGGTAGCAAGGGTATCCATCGGAATTCCAGCGATTCCGCCACCGATTCACCGGTGGCGGGACCGAACCACATCAAGCCAAAGCGGCCTTGGCTTTGGCGACAACTGCTGCGAACGCATCCTTGTCATGCACAGCCAAATCTGCCAGTACACGACGGTCAATTTCAATACAGGCTTTTTTCAGGCCGGCAATCAACTGACTGTAGGTAATGGCATTCACGCGAGCCTGGGCGTTGATACGGGTAATCCACAATGCACGGAATACACGCTTCTTTACCTTGCGATCCCGATAGGCATATTGGCCGGCTTTGGTTACTGCCTGCTTGGCAACCCGGAAAATACTGCGACGGAAGTTGTAATAACCTTTTGCTTGCTTAAGGACTTTCTTGTGCCGACGGCGTGCGGTGACGCCACGTTTTACACGTGCCATTGTTACTTACCTCAATGAATTTGGTTGGATATCAATCTTCACGGAACATGCGTTTTACGCGGCCCACATCGGACTTGTGTACGGCCGAGGTGCCACGCAGCTGACGCTTACGTTTCGTGGTCATTTTGGTAAGGATATGGCTCTTGAAAGCGCTTTTGCGCTTGAAACCGGATCCGGTTTTCTTGATGCGCTTTGACGCACCACTGTGAACTTTCATTTTGGGCATTGTCGTACTCCGCATTAAGACCAGTCACTACGGAGACCAGTCTTCAGTTTGATTGATAGCAATAGCTCACCCTCCGCTTCTTGCGGGTCGACCAAGTCAACACACAGGAAAGGTTTGCGAGTTACGGCTTCTTCTTTTTACCGGGGGCCAGCACCATGGTCAGTTGACGACCTTCCATTTTGGCTTCCTGCTCTACTGTTCCGAATTCAGCAAGGTCCACTTTCAGACGCTGCATCATTTCGGCCCCGATTTCCTGATGTGCCATTTCACGACCGCGAAAACGCAGAGTTATCTTGGCCTTGTCACCATCAGTAAGGAAACGGATCAGGTTGCGTAGTTTTACCTGATAGTCTCCTTCTTCCGTCCCTGGGCGAAACTTCATTTCTTTTATTTCAATTACTTTCTGCTTCTTGCGATTGGCAGCACGCTGCTTCTTCAGTTCGAAGACATGCTTGCCATAGTCCATGACTTTGCAAACGACAGGATCAGCTTCAGGCGATATGAGAACCAGATCCAGTTTGGCAGCGCGAGCTGTCTCCAACGCTTCCTTGATGCTGACGACACCTTTCTGGGTTCCGTCATCAAGGATCAGTCTTACCTGTGCCGCGTCGATCTCCTCATTGATGGGAGAGCGTTTGCTTTTGTCATTTTCCCGCTTGTTAATAGCCATTACCTCGCCTTGAAAATCTTTCTGGACAACCCGTTCGATCCAGTCGCTTACTCTGGCAGCCGCCCCAAACGCGCAACGTCCTGCTGTAAATGCTGGATGAAGCTGTCAATGGTCATGACCCCGAGGTCTTTGCCAGTCCTGTCACGCACTGCGAGAGTGCCCGCTTCCACTTCCTTGTCGCCAGCTACCAGCAAGTACGGAATACGCTGAATCGTGTGCTCGCGGATTTTAAAGCCGATCTTTTCATTTCTCAAGTCAGCTTCCGCGCGGAAGCCGTTGTTTTGCAAGGATTTCACAACACTTGCACAGTAGTCGGCCTGTTTATCAGTGATATTCATCACCACTACCTGCTGGGGAGCCAACCAAGCGGGGAAAGACCCCTCGTAGTGTTCGATCAGGATGCCGATGAAACGCTCGAAGGAACCAAAAATAGCACGATGCAACATCACAGGCACATGGCGGGTGTTGTCCTCAGCCACGTATTCGGCGCCCAAACGACCTGGCATCGAGAAATCTACCTGGATCGTGCCACATTGACGGTTACGCCCCATGCAATCTTTCAGTGTGAACTCAATCTTGGGCCCGTAGAAGGCTCCCTCGCCCGGCTGCAGATCCCACGGCCGGCCGGTATTATTCAGCGCAGTTTCCAGCGCCTTCTCGGCTTCATCCCAGATCTCATCAGCACCAACCCGATTTACCGGGCGGGTGGACAGTTTGAGTGTGACATCGGTAAAGCCGAAGTCGTTGTAAACCTGTTCTACCAGGGCAATGAAGCTGGATACCTCAGACTGGATGTCTTCGCGCGCGCAGAAGATATGGGCATCATCCTGTGTAAAGGAACGAACACGCATCAGTCCGTGCATGCTGCCGGATGGCTCATAGCGATGACAGGCGCCGAACTCGGCAAGGCGCAGCGGCAGATCACGGTAACTTTTAAGTCCCTGATTGAATACCTGTACATGACATGGGCAATTCATCGGTTTGATCGCATACATGCGGTTGTCTGACTCAACGCTGAACATTTCGTCCTTGAATTTCTGGGCGTGGCCGGATTTTTCCCACAGTGTGTAATCGACCAATTGCGGCGTATTGATTTCCTTGTAGCCGTTGATTTTCCAGATTTCCTGCATGTAATGCCTGATGATCTGATAGATGGTCCAACCAGCGGGATGCCAGAACACCATACCGGGAGCTTCTTCCTGGAAATGGAACAGATCGAGCTTCTTGCCGATCTTGCGATGATCGCGACGCTCGGCTTCCTCAAGCATGGTCAGATAGCTTGTCAGCGCCTTTTTGTCTCCCCAAGCGGTGCCATAGATGCGCTGCAACATCGCATTGCGTGAATCACCACGCCAGTACGCACCAGCGACCGACATCAATTTGAAGGCCTTGATATGGCCGGTAGATGGCACGTGCGGCCCACGGCACAAATCAATGAATTCGCCTTGACGGTAGAACGACAACCCTTGTTCAGATGGAATACCGGAGATGATCTCGACTTTGTATTTCTCACCCATGCTTTCAAACAGGGCTACAGCATCATTGCGCGTCATCAATGAACGATCGACACGAATATCGGCACTGACCAAACGCTCCATCTCTTTCTCGATGGCTGCCAGATCTTCTGGTGTGAACGGGCGTTCAAACGCAAAGTCGTAAAAGAAGCCGTTTTCGATTACAGGACCAATTGTTACCTGCGCGGCCGGGAACAAGTTCTTCACTGCATTCGCCATCAAATGCGCGCAGGAGTGGCGGATGACATCAATACCGTCAACGTCACGCACAGTGATAATGCTGACTGCAGAATCCCGCTCTATCAGAAAGGAAGCATCAACCAGCTGACCGTCTACTTTCCCGGCGAGCGCCGCTTTGGCCAAGCCGGGACCGATGGATTCAGCAAGCTGTTGTATGGATACGGCGGCAGCAAATTCACGCTTGCTGCCATCAGGTAACGTGATAGCAATCATTTTTGTATGTCAAAAAGTGGTAGGCACGACCAGGTTCGAACTGGTGACCTCTACCATGTCAAGGTAGCGCTCTAACCAACTGAGCTACGCGCCTGCTTCAACTCGGAATTACCGTCCACCGGGAGGAATTTCCCTGCCGAACGGGTTGCCTCATGAGCAAAAAGGTTCGCGATTATATTGGGCAAGTGGTGAAACTACAAGGAATCGCCAGACTCTTGACACTGATTGCACCAATGCCTCCAAACACCCAGCCTACAGCATCAGCAGTGCCTGATTAAGACGGGCCAGTTCGTCCCGAACAGCAGCAGCTTCTTCGAATTCAAGGTTACGGGCATGTACGTGCATCTTGTCTTCCAGTTTGCTTATCTGCTGTTTCAACTCGGCCCCGGAAAGCATGATGTTGCGCTTGTTGCCCTTTCCCTTTTCTGCGCGGCCAGCCCCGGCGTTGGCCCTGGTTGCAGCAGGCTCGGATACTCCTCCCAGTTCCAATGTCTCCGAAATCGCCTTGCGCACGCTGCGCGGGGTTATGCCGTGCACTCGGTTGTATTCAGTCTGTATCTGTCGACGTTCGAGCGTGACTGCGATAGCCCGCTCCATCGAACCGGTCATCCTGTCGGCATAAAGGATCGCCTTGCCGTTGAGATTGCGCGCCGCCCTGCCAATGGTCTGGATCAGCGATCGCTCGGAACGCAGGAAGCCTTCCTTGTCAGCATCAGTAATTGCCACCAATGACACTTCCGGTATGTCCAACCCCTCGCGCAACAGGTTGATACCCACCAGCACATCAAAGACTCCGAGCCGCAAATCACGCAGGATTTCCATACGCTCAACAGTATCGATATCAGAATGCAGGTACCTCACCTTGATTCCGTGATCGGCAAGATAGTCGGTAAGATCTTCTGCCATGCGCTTGGTCAACACTGTTACCAGCACCCTTTCGCTCACAGCAATCCTGCGTTTGCATTCAGCCAGAAGGTCATCCACCTGATGCAGCGCCGGTCTCACTTCTGGTTCCGGATCGATAAGGCCGGTGGGGCGCACCACCTGCCGTACCAGTTGTCCCTGATGCTGCTCCTCATAGGCGCCAGGCGTGGCCGAGACAAAGATCAATTGCGGCGCCAATGCTTCCCACTCTTCGAAACGCAGTGGACGGTTGTCGAGTGCAGACGGCAGTCGAAAACCATATTGCACAAGTGTTTCCTTGCGTGATCTATCTCCTTTGAACATCGCGCCAACCTGCGGGATTCCCACATGGGATTCATCCACCACGACAAATGCATCCACCGGCAAATAATCGAATAGTGTCGGCGGCGGTTGACCAGATTCCCGCCCCGACAAATAGCGCGAATAATTTTCGATACCTGTGCAATAGCCCAATTCCTGGATCATCTCCAGATCGAACTGAGTACGCTGTTGTAAACGCTGGGCTTCAACCAGCTGGTTGTTTGCTTGCAGCACCAGCAGACGTTCACGCAACTCCACCTTGATCTCTTCGACTGCACGCAGCATCCGGTCGCGCGGCGTTACGTAATGCGACTTCGGAAATACTGTCAGCTCGCGCTCCCGGCTCTGGATCGCACCGGTCAACGGATCGAAATACGCCAGACTTTCAATTTCGTCATCGAACATTTCCACACGAATTGCACTGACATCGGATTCGGCCGGAAAAATATCAATAACATCTCCCCTAACACGATAGTGCGCACGATGCAGATCCATCTCATTACGGGTGTATTGCAGCTCTGCCAGTTTTTTCAACAAGGTTCGCTGATCAAGTTTGCTGCCAACCTTGAGCTGTAACACCATATCGAGATATGCAGTCGGATCGCCCAGACCGTATATGCACGACACTGTCGCCACCACCACTACATCCCGGCGCTGCAATAGCGATTTCGTCGCCGACAATCGCATCTGTTCGATATGCTCGTTGATGGTGGCATCTTTTTCGATGTAGGAATCAGACGACGGCACATAGGCTTCCGGCTGGTAGTAGTCGTAGTACGAAACAAAATACTCAATGGCATTCTCCGGAAAGAATTCCTTGAGCTCTCCATAGAGCTGGGCTGCAAGAGTTTTGTTGGGAGCCATCACCAGACACGGCCGTTGTGATTGCGCAATCACGTTGGCAATCGTGAAGGTTTTGCCAGAGCCGGTCACACCCAGCAGGGTCTGCGCTGCCAGACCATCGGAAAGTCCATCCAGTAATTTCTTGATAGCCTGCGGTTGGTCGCCTGCCGGGGGGAACGGGGAACGAAGGTTGAACTGTTGACTCATGCTGCAGATTCCCACGCGCATCCAAAAACGGAATTCTAAGTCACTCCGCGAGTCAGGTCATGACAAGCATTGGAGGGACATGTGGCCCGGGTTTTTCGCTGAAGGCCGGTTGACCTCCCTGATATTTCTCATTACCATGCTCCGCTCTGAGATTGCTGCAATCGCCGTGCATTTCTGCAAGTTAGCGCTGCTGCCCAATAGCTCAATGGTAGAGTAGGTGACTGTTAATCACTTGGTTCCTGGTTCGAGCCCAGGTTGGGCAGCCAATCTCATTTTCGTTTACGACTCGAGTTGTTCCGACAAGACCTGCGCACTGGAATTGAGTGACTGGATCGACTACCGCGGGCACTTCTGAACTCTATCCTGCTTTGCTTCTCGTCCTTCCTCCAAAGTTCTCTGCTTGATCCATGATGCATTTGCTGTGTTGATTGTTACGCTTTGAACAAGGGGAGCACATTGGCTTTGCGGGATTCAAGCGGATGGCCAGAAATTGCAATTTCGAATAGTGGATCACACGCTGCTTCTTTCGAAACAAAGCCGCCAATAGCTTCAGACAACACGTCACGAATTAAGCTGTGGTCCATTTCCAGACAGGCCGCATCAAGTCTGGCCAGCAATATTTCGAGTTTCTCCCACGACAGGAAATCCTCTTCTGCCCGCATGATCTTGGGATGGTCGGTACCGGTTACCTGTTCGCCTATCAGCAGCTCCTCATACAGTTTCTCGCCCGGACGCAGGCCGGTGTACTCAAGAGCAATATCGCCATTGGGTGTACGCTCGTCACGCACCATGAACCCCATCAAATGAATCATTTTGCGTGCGAGGTCAACGA
>Ga0255094_1001454_pt1 | contig 10241 bp, 6 predicted proteins | sample Colum_Law_RepB_8_2_FD_188434 | JGI IMG/M metagenome (GOLD analysis project Ga0255094, IMG submission 188434) | Freshwater microbial communities from Columbia River, Oregon, United States - Colum_Law_RepB_8d | ecosystem: Environmental > Aquatic > Freshwater > River | place: USA: Oregon | collected...
GAATGACGGAGATAGTAGCGCAGTCCATGAGCTTTTAAAGGCGCATATCAGCTTCGTTACATTCTCCACCCCTACATTCGTTAAAATTGGGGGAGATGGGTTAAATATTTTGCCTGCCTAGGTTGTAAATCACTTCGATTGCCGCTATAAATTAACCAAGTTATTTAATTAAATTTATTTTGCATTAATTGATTAACATCCGATTACTGCCACTTAAATTTAGACTATTGTTTAGGAAATCTTTTATGAACCCACTCAATATTTTTAATTATGCCTTTGCCCACAAACATAAAAAAATTACTTTTAATAGTCCCAATTACTCCAAGCTAGAAATCCTTGGCCTTGAACAAAGAATTACTCCGGCTGCAACCTCCGGGTCCAGTTACAGTATTATTCTTGAGCCTAATGATATTGTAACTGGTGCACGCGGATATGATGCTACCAATGTTTTGCTTACAGGCAGTTATTTGGGTAATGGGGCTATTAATGGCTTGTGGTGGAAGGGTTCACTTGAAACTGGCGCCGGTACAACATATCAATTTAGTCCAGTGGTTCCCGGTCAAACCATAACCAGTTCGCTTTACTATGGGCCAAATACCAATCTTTTTGATCCTACTTTAGGCGAGGGAAATATCCGTATTGTTGGCAGTTATAAATATTCTGGAAGCACACATGACCACGGTGTGATGTATACAGGCCCCCTCAGTGGCACTAGTAATAGTGCAAATTGGACCGGCAATCTTGATGTTCCGAGTTTGGTCGCCGGGGGAGTTGTGCTTAACACTATTCCACATAGCACCATGGGAAATTTTGTTGTGGGTAATTATGATTTGGCAAGCAGCCCCACCACTACAGGTAATGCTTTCATATATAATATAAATGCCAATTCTTGGACTGTATTAGATATTAATGGCAGTAAAACCAATGACACGACAGTTTATGGTATTTGGCAAAATGGAATTGGTAGTACTTCCTATACCCTTGCAGGGGGTTCGAATAGTAATGGCACAATAACTGCTTTTTTGTTAGATTTTGATAGTACGACAGGCGCATTTTCAAATCTGACCTTTTTCCCCGATAACATCAGCACAGGCTCTGCCACACATTTTGAGGGAATAACCGGCCGTAATGGTGGTTATAATTTAGTTGCTACAACATCGAACGGGCCTGCTTTTGTTACAGTGGCTCGCCTAAGTGACGGTACATTTGGTACAGCCACCTTTACCCCTATTGATTATCCGGGCAGCACAATTTCGACTGGCAACACTGTCTACCAAAATTATGCCATGGGAATTTTTACCTCCTCTGGTGGTGGGTCAATTGTTAATAGCTATGTAACCCAGGTTCCCGGACCTATTGCCTCTTCCCCCTTAGTCACAGGAACACCAGCACTTGCTTCTTCTGGTTCCAGCACGGTCTCTCTTTACGATCCCGTTACCGGTCAACCAACCGGTACCGCTGTACCTTTCCCCGGATTTACTGGTGCCATCCATGTGGCATCAGGCGACTTTAACAACGATGGCGTTGCAGACATCTTCGCAGCGGCAGGCGAGGGCGGCGGCCCCGCTATCGCAATCCTTAATTCTCAAACCGGCGAAGTCTTGGAAAGTTTCTTCGCTTTTGATCCAGCCTTCACTGGTGGTGTCTTCATCGCAGTACAAGATTTCAACGGTGATGGGATCTTAGACATCATCGCAGGCGCAGGCACTGGCGGCGGCCCAGAAGTTCGTATCTTTGATGGTTCCAACCTTAGAGTTCTTAAATCCTTCTATGCCTATGCTGAAGATTTTACAGGCGGCGTCAGGGTTGCTACCCTCGACTTCAACAACGATGGCATCTTAGATTTAGTTACCGGCGCAGGCCCTGGCGGTGCAGCTCATGTTAAAGTCTTTGATGGTGCAACCAACTCTATTCTTAGCCAATGGTATGCCTATCCTATATCCTTTACCGGCGGCGTCTTCGTCGCAGTGGGCGATATCGGTAACGATGGAACCATCGAAGTCGTCACCGGCGCTGGCGCTGGCGGAGCACCTGTCGTTGCAGTCTGGGATCCCTACACTGGCGTATTACTTGCCCAGTTTTATGCCTATGCAGAAGATTTCACCGGTGGCGTTAGAGTTGGCGTTAGCGATGGCAACGGCGATGGCATTCTTGACATAATTACTGGCGCTGGCCAAGGCGGCGGCCCACAAGTTAATGCCTTCAGCTTCCCAGCTTTGGATCTGCTGTTCTCCTTCTACAGTGGCGATCCAGCCAACACCGGCGGCGTCTTTGTGAGCTAATAGAAACAAATGCCCTTAAGCCCATCCACTGCGCTGGATGGGTCTTCTTAACTCTCATCAATCAAAAATAAGCGACCCATGGAACTCAGTCCATGGGCTTTTTAATACATCCTTCAACTTCATCACATAATACACAAACAGAAAACAAAGAGACCCACGGGCCATGATGATCCGTGGGCTTCTTAGAATTTTACTAGAAGAGTTTATTACCTGATGGCTTTGATATCGAGTACATGGGCGGAAGCCATGCCGTTGCCAAAGGTTTTGAAATCTTTGAATGTCCAGACGACTTTCTTGTCGCGAGTGATTTCAAAAAGCTGTGGGTTTTCAGGGCCGGCATGGCAATTGCCGACAATGATGTTGCCATTGGGCAGAACATGAAGCGTAGTAACCCAAGCAAGCTTGATGCCTGGTAATTCGGATTGATCGATTTTCCAAACGATCTCACCCTTGGGGTTAACTTCAAGCACACGGTTGTTGTTGCCGCCTGCGATGAGGGTGTTGCCATTGGGCAGGCGAACTGCGCCAAAGACTTCGTTGCCGTGGCCTTCGACGCCGTGGCCGGGTGAGCGGGGTCTGCCGCCGAGTTCCATTACATAAGTCCAGACAACCTTGCCTGAGGGTTCGTACTCGCGGATTTTGCCATCGCCTTCATGGCAGACGAGGTAGTTGCCGTTGGCAAGTTTGCGGACCATGCGGGTATCGCGATGTGAGCTAGGTTTTTCAACGGTGAGAGGAACTTCCCGAACAATTTTGCCATCCTTATCGACTTCAATGATCCTGCGATTACCTGATTCAGCAATCATAGTGAGGCCATCTTCGAGGCGTTGGAAGGCATGAATTTCGACGCGATCTTTGCTACCTTCTTTGGGTTTGCATTCGAACTGCCAAACTATTTTGCCATCTTTATCGACTTCCCCAACAGTGCTTTTGGGAAGAGTTAGAAGGACATTGCCATTGGGGAGAAGGTGGAGATCGTGAGTTTCAGCCTTGTTGGCGTATTCCCATTGAACTTTGCCTGTGGCATCAACGATTGCAACTTTGCCTTTGTCGCCTGCGAGAACTCTATAAGCAGGGTCTGCAGCAAAGGCCATAAATGAAGATGCAAATAGACCGAGGATTGCGAGTTTGAATTTCACGAAAGAAGCTCCTTGTAAAAGATGGTTAGACTAAAATTTCTTTGATGGGTTCAGCGCCTTCGACCCCAACTAGTTTTTGATCGAGGCCGCCATAAAAGTAGGTTAGTCTTTCAGGGTCGAGTCCCATGCGATCAAGTACGGTAGCATGAAGGTTCTTTACATGGAAAGGCTTTTCGACAGCTTTGCTGCCTAGTTCATCGGTGGTGCCCACGGTAGTGCCGCCTTTTATGCCGCCGCCCGCCATCCACATGGTGAAGCCATAAGCGTTGTGATCTCTGCCGCTGCCCTTGGCGTATTCTGCGGTGGGTTGTCGGCCGAATTCTCCGCCCCAGATGATGAGTGTGGAATCAAGGAGGCCGCGTTGTTTAAGATCGGCAAGCAGGCCAGCGATTGGCATATCGGTTTCGCCTGCGTGCAGGTTGTGATTTTTTTCGAGATCGCCATGGGCATCCCAGTTGTCATCGTTATGCGCGCCGCCTGAATAAAGTTGGATGAAGCGAACGCCTCGTTCTACAAGTCTGCGAGCGAGTAGGCATTGCCTGCCGAAGACTGCGGTTTTGGGATTATCCATGCCATAGAGAGATTGAACTTTCTGAGGTTCGTTAGAAATATCGGTCGCTTCGGGGGCGGAAGATTGCATGCGATAGGCGAGCTCGTAGCTTGCAATACGAGCGTTAAGAGCGGAGTAATCTTTGTTTTGCAGCGCATGTTGGGAGTTATACTGCGAGAGGGTATCAAGAATTCTGCGTTGTTGTGGATCGGTCATGTCGGAACGTCTGGAAAGATCGAGTATGGGCGAACCTTGGGATCGGAAGAGTGTGCCCTCGTATTGGGCGGGCATATAACCGCTAGACCAGTTTTTTGCACCACTGATCGGGCCACCGCGTGGGTCAAGCATTACAACAAAGCCAGGCATGTTTGCGTTTTCAGAGCCTAGGCCATAGTTAACCCATGAACCCATGCAGGGTGCGCCTGATTGCACTTTTCCAGTATTCATTTGGATCATTGCGGATCCGTGAATAGGTGAATCAGCAGTCATGGAGTGGATGAAAGAGATATCATCGACATGCTTGGCAAGGTTTGGAAAAAGGTCGGACACCCATTTGCCAGATTGCCCGTACTGATTGAATTTCCAACGTGGTTCGACGATACGGCCACTGGTTTTTTTACCACCTCTGCCGAAGGTTTTAACCTCGATAGTTTTGCCATCCATACCGTTCATTGCGGGCTTGTAGTCGAAGGTGTCCATATGGCTTGGGCCGCCATACATGTAAAGGAAAATAACGCTGGTGGCCTTGGGGGTGCGATGAGGTTTTTTAGGAGCGAGAGGGTTGAAGGGTTGTGCAGCTTGCGCTTTGAAGAAGGAATCTTCAAGCATGCCTGCGAGCGCGACGCCAGTAAAGCCAGCGCCTGTCTGCCAAATGAATTCGCGTCTGGTATTGCCACAGAAGTTTTTCATGGATCACCTATAAAGTTTGTCGTTGTGTTAGTTAAGGAAGATAAATTCATTGAGGCTGAAAGCAATGAGGCAGAATCTGCGGAAAGCGTCTTCCTCGCTGAGAGAATCTTTGTTCATGGAATCTTTGATAAAGGTTGTACCTCGGTCGATTTCATCTTGATTGGGTTGTCGTTGCAGAGTTCTGCGAAGGACCTCGTGAACTTTAGCGGAAGGAGAAGAAGGAGATTTCTTGGCAACATCTGCAGCAAGCACCTTTGCTTGTTCGCTTGCAAACTCGCTGTTGATGAGGGCGAGGGCTTGTGCGGGTTGTGTGGTGGTGAAGCGCGAAGGGCATGGCGAATCTGGGTCTGGCGCATCAAACACTTGAAGAATGGGCAAAGCCAGCGAGCGTTTGATAAATACAAATACACTCCTAGAGGCGGCTTCTTCGGGTGTGGATTTACCCCAACCGCTGCCTGGTACGGATTGCCCTGCGAGCACTTCTCTTGGAATTACAGGGTAGACGCTAGGGCCATCGACCTTTTTCAAATTCAAGTTACCACTGACGCCGAGGATGGAGTCGCGCAGTTCTTCTGCAGTTAATCTGCGTAAATCAAAGTGTGAGAGAAGATCGTTTTCAGGATCTTTCATCATTGCTTGGGGTGAAACTTGAGTGCCCATTTTGAATGCATTGGAAGTAAGGATCATGCGTTGAAGGGGCTTGATTTTCCAACCGTTTGCAACAAGTTGAGATGCGAGGTAATCCAGAAGTTCGGGGTGGGTGGGTGGTGTGCCCATGTAGCCGAAGTTGCTGGAGGAACGAACAATACCTCTGCCGAACTGAAACTGCCAGAGTCGGTTGGCCATGACTCTAGCGGTGAGGGGGTTTTCATCGCTAGCAATCCAATCAGCGAGTACGGCCCTTCTGCCCGAGGATAAAGCTTTGGCATCTGGATCTGGGATTTTGGGTTCGGGAGAGTTATTTGAGATCATAACAGTAGGAAACCCGGGTTCGACTTTATCGCCTTTTGCAGCGGGCATACCACGGGTGAGGATAAAGGTTTCTCTTGCCTTGGGCCCTTGTTCGATAACCGCAAGAGAAGTTTCACGGATCAGAGGTCGGGTCTTTTTCAGCTCTTCTCTTTTTGCGATGAGATCTTTCCAGCGTTTGTATTCTTCAGCAGTAACAAGCTTGCCTAGATGTTTTTCAAACAGAATGGGTTTGTGAACATCTTGTTTGAAATCATCATTCTGCCCACCTGGAAGCTTGGCCCTGAAGTCATCTTCGATACGGCCTATCTGCCTGTTGACATCATTGGAAGCGCGTTCGTGTTCTTGGGCTTTGATTTCAAGTTCTTGAAGTTTCTTAAGATCGGGTCTTCTGCCTGTGCTAATAACACTTTTAAGATCTTGAATATCACCATCAACGACTCTTTGTGATGCGGGGCCATTGCCATAACCATTGATGCCATGAAAGAAAGCCATGAAGCGGTAGTAATCTTTTTGTGGGAAGGGATCAATTTTATGATCATGGCATCTGGCGCAACCAATGGTGGTGCCAAGAAAAGTTTGCCCAGTGGTAGAAACAATATCATCGAGCTGATCAAAATATGCAAGCTCGCGATCAGCGGGTTCATCATCCCAGATGCCCAATCGATAGTATGCGGTTGCGACCAAACTATCTCTGCTTACTTTTTCAATTTCATCGCCTGCGAGTTGTTCCTTGATGAATTGGTTGTAGGGTTTGTCTGAGTTGAACGATTGGATTACATAGTCGCGATATTTCCACGCATTGGGTTTGGTGCCATCGCGTTCGAAGCTGTTGGTTTCTGCATAGCGGACAAGATCAAGCCAATGGCGCGCCCAGTTTTCGCCGTAATGCCTGGAGTTTAAAAGAAGATCAACTCGTTTTTCATAAGCATCTGGTGAAGTATCTTTAAGGAACGATTCTGTTTCTTCGATTGAAGGAGGTAGGCCTATCAAATTGAAATATAGCCTTCGCAACAGGGCGGTTTTCTCTGCAGGCAAAGCTGGAGTTAACTGATTTTGTTCGAGCTTTGAAAGGATAAATGCATCGATGGGATTTTTGACCCATGATTGATTCTTCACTTTGGGAATGGTTGGATTTTTGACAGCCTTGTAGGACCAGAAATTTCGGGCCTCGGCGTCCACTTTTGGCGGGCCATGCTGCTTGGCTACAGCTTTGCCGCCGGAATATGGTACACCGGATTTAATCCATTTTTCTAATATCTCGATTTGCGATAAGGGGAGCTTGCCCTTGGGGGGCATTTTCAGTTCGCCATGGCGGATGGCATCAATCATCATGCTGGTATCTGGTTTTTCGAGGGAGACAACTGCGCCATTGTCGCTGCCTTTGAGGAGTGCTTCGCGGGAGGACATATCAAGGCCTCCTTTGACTTTTTTTTCTGCACCATGGCATGAAAAGCAATGTGCTTGAAGAATAGGCAGAACTTCTTTTTCGAATAAATCTGCTGCAGGTTTGGCAGGCTCTGCTGCGAGACTAATGGTGCTAAAGACGCAGGCGATTAGCGGTGCCAGAAATAAACAATTATGTAAGAAACGAGCCATAAGTTCTCCAGGCAGGTATGCAAACAGCTACTGTATACCATTATTTTACCAAAAATTCACAAACTTGAAACCTCTATTATTTCTTGAAAAACAGCCATATTAATTAAAACTTCACATGGATTAAGCTTTTTATCGGAGCAGTGTTTCATAATCTTTTAATATGTTGGTTTGGTATTTTGATACTACTTGATGCGATTGACTAATGCCCCAAAAAAGCCCTAATCTGAAACACAAAAGCCAAAACCGAGCTGGCTTGCTCAGGCATTTGAATACTCGCGAGGTATTAGCGATGCTCCTAAAGCATGGCGGGCTTTCGCGTGCAGACCTTACAAGATTAACCGGAATCAGCGGCCCGACCATAACCCGAACCGTTCAAGATCTTCTCGATGCCAAATTGGTAGAAGAAGGTGAACCCTCTAAGGCGATGCTGGGCAGGCCGGGTAAAATGATACATCTTGCAACTGCCAAGGCCGGGGTCATGGCCCTTGTTATTGGACAGGATGCTTGCGAAATATCAGCATCCGGCCTTGATGGCAAGTTGCAGGGCAATTTAGATCGGTTCCCTATGCCAAGGTCTTATTCTGAATTTCTCAGTCTTGTCAGCCAAAAGCTCAAACTTGCAAAACCCAAAAATGGCGTCAAGTTGATGGGGCTTGGGGTTAGCACGCCTGGCCTTTTCAATCAACTAGAGCATAAAATATCTTCATGCCCATCCATTCCGTTTCTCGAAAATCAAATGCTTGCAAAAGATCTCGAGGCCAACACTGGGTTCGAAACTTTTCTGCTTCAAGAAATGCATGCACTCTGCTTGGCTGAATCCATCTTTGGCGAATCACGCAATCTTTCTAACTTTGCTGTTATCGATATCACCCATGATTTTGGTCTAGGTATTGTTTCTAATGGTCAGCAACTTCAAGGGCATTTGGGCCTTGCGGGAAATCTCGGAAAGCTTCCCATCGACAAAAATGGCGCAACCCTCGATACAGTCGCTACGGATGATTTCTTTTGTAAAACTATAGCTAGGCTTGCTGATTCCAAGATTGATATTCAGGGTGCGATTAATCTTTTTCGTGGGTGCGCAGTCGATGCGATGAATGAAATCAATCTCATGATTGATCATATTTCCACGGGTGTTGCTACGGTTGTTAATCTCTTTAACCCAGAGCGTATTTTCATCATTGGTAATCTTCTTGATGCGCATCCGGATCTTTTTGTGAATCTTCTCGAAGCCACACGCAGAAAATCGATCAAGGCTTCCTTCATCGGTTGCACGATCACTAGATCGAAGGCAAATAGCCGCCTGGGTGCAGTTTCCGCAGTGATCGGTAAATTGACAACGGGCAAAAAATTCTCCCTGAAGTAGTGGTTGAATTATAACCTGTTGAGCCGAACGGCTTTGGCCCTTATTTTGGTTTCTATATGCCATTTATCATATAATTGTTAATGAGGATTGCTCTTTCAAAGAATTGTGAGAAAATTAAAACTTTTTTTGTAATAGTTTAGCTATATAAGACTACTAAAGTAATATTGGACTGATTATTAATAAATAAAGGGGTTAATTTCATGGCTTTAAAAAGGCTCAGAAAAGAAAGCAAGTTTGGCTTTACCCTGATTGAACTTTTGGTGGTGATAGCAATTATTGCGATTCTTATCGGCTTGCTTTTACCCGCAGTACAGAAAGTACGCGGTGCTGCATCTCGTTTACAGTGTTCTAACAATCTAAAGCAGCTTGGGCTGGCCTTTTTCAATTACGAAAATACTTATCAAGCATTGCCCCCTGCCTATTTCGTTGCGTTTCCACCCGCAGCGAATCTTGCATATAGCTGGGCGCCGCTTATGCTTCCCTATCTCGAACAGGAAAATCTTTACAAACAGTACAATTTCAATCAAATGTTTAATACCGCTTCGAACATTGCGGTGCTGCAGACCCAATTAAAGGTGATGCAGTGCCCTTCGACTCCAACTCAAAACCGTTCTGAAACCATAAGCCTGCCCCCAAACGCCATCCCTGGTTATCCTGCTGCAACTTTCACAACCGCAGCGGGCGATTATTCAGTAATTTCTGGGGTAACTTCGGTAGGCTGGGATTCGGTTGTTGGTCCGCCTGCAGGTGGTGACCGCGAAGGCATGCTTGCATCCCCGCCTTTAAAATCCTCGAGAATTTCTGGTGTTTTTGATGGTGTATCTAACACGCTTTTATTGGTGGAGCTTGCAGGAAGGCCCGAAGCCTGGCAAACAAATATTCGTGTTGCAACTAATGGTTTTCCTGTTGTTCCCAACAGTGGAAATGCAAACACCGTTGGAGCAGGGTGGGGCAATCCTTATAACGGTGAAAACTGGATCAGTGGTTCGCTGTATGATGGAACAGGTGCTCAGGGCCCTTGCATGATTAACTGCACCAATGTTACTGGTAGGGGCATTTATGGTTTTCATACGAACGGTGCAACGGTGGTGATGGGGGATGGTTCAGTTCGATTTCTTACCGGCAGCATGAATCCGAAAAATTTTGTTTACATGATCACTGCTAGAAAAGGCGAGATCATTTCCGAATAATCCTTGTACTTTATGTATCACGGAAACCAACTTCATGATGTTGTTTTATCGCTCAGTGATGATTCTTTTAATTGTTTTCTTTGTTGTAGGTTGTGGTTCTCAGAAGCGGCTTCCCACTTTTCCTGTTATGGGCAAAGTTTTGGTTAATGGTAAACCTGCTGCTGATCTTTTTGTCTATTTTCATTCCACCCCAAAAAAGAATGATCAATCTTTCATTCCCTACGCTCAAACCGATGAGAA
>Ga0255094_1001460_pt1 | contig 10198 bp, 9 predicted proteins | sample Colum_Law_RepB_8_2_FD_188434 | JGI IMG/M metagenome (GOLD analysis project Ga0255094, IMG submission 188434) | Freshwater microbial communities from Columbia River, Oregon, United States - Colum_Law_RepB_8d | ecosystem: Environmental > Aquatic > Freshwater > River | place: USA: Oregon | collected...
CGAGTCCTACCTTTGGAGCCAACTTCTTCCCCTGTGTTTACAAGGGGGGCTCCTTCCCTAGGCACCACTGCCAGTAAAATTGCCAGTAATTTGCGGCACGAAACACTGCCCCTTTACCACCGGCGAGGCCAGCGGCCTGCACGCTTACCGCTCGGTAATCCTCGCCACCCTCGCCACCTTGGGCCGCGCCCGCTGGAAGGGCGGCGGGAAGTTCACGCGCTGAATCGCATTTGAACAATTCGCCTGCTTGGGGTAACAGACTGGTGCCATGAACGTGATGAAGACCATTGAGATTCCCGCCGAGCTGCCCGTCTGGAGCGACCCCGAGCGCATGGGCGGAGTCCCGTGCTTCCGCGGCACGCGTGTCCCGGTCGAGAGCCTGTTCGAGAATCTGGAGGACGGCGTCAGCCTCGACGAGTTCCTCGACGGCTTCCCCGCCGTGACCCGTGAACAGGCCGTGGCCGTGCTGGAGCACGCGCACCGCGTCCTCTACGGCAAGGCGGCATGAAGGTGCTTTTCGACGTGAACACGCCGCATCTGCCCGAGCATGAAGTCACCTTCGCCCAAGACATGGGCTGGGCCGAGCTGCGCAACGGCGACCTCATCCACGCCGCCGAAGGCCGCTTCGACGTGCTGCTCACTGCCGATCAGAACTTGCGTTATCAGCAGAACCTTCGCGGGCGTGTGCTGGCCATCGTGGTCTTGCCCACCAACCGCTTGCGGGAAGTCTTGCGCTACGTGGACGACCTCCGCCGCGTGCTGGCCGCCATCAAGCCGGGCGATTTTGTGGAGATAGCGAGGAAGTGACCGTTTTTACGACGGGACACGGGCCAGCCAGACGAGCCACTCGACCACGGCAGGTCAGAGCTTCTCGCGTCCGCCGTAGCCGGTTTCGAGATCGTGCCAGTAGGTGATGTCGTCCTCGTGCTGTTCCCAGCAAAGGAAGACTTCGCGGTTGGCTTGAATGGCCGGGAAGTCCACCAGCCCGCGCTCCAGATCCTTGATCTGGATTTCGCGCTGGTTGAATTCCTCAAGGAGATCCTTGAAGGCGCTCAGGTTGCGTATCCACTGGTTCACCTTGCCGCCTCCGAAGTCATCGCCCTGGCTGAGGTGGGCCTCGGTGCTTTGCTCGTAGGAGGCCAGATCGCGGCGAAGACGTTGAAGCTGGTGCAGCCAGAGACGGATCTGAGGGAGCAGTGCCCGGGCCTCGGCAAGCGTGTAGTGTTTGCGGAAGCGCCACGCCATGCGCTTAGGGGCTGGGTTGTGACGCGGCCTTGAGCTTTTGCTGGATGGCCTCGCTGGGCTCAATGGTCAAGGCGTGCTTCCACTGGTCCCGGGCCTTGTCGTGCTGCTTGAGCGCGGCGTAGATGTCGCCGAGATGGTCGTGCAGGGTGGCGTCGGGCTCCTTCTGATACTTGAGGGCCTTGAGCTGGTATTCGAGAGCTTCGGCGGGCTGGTTCAGCTTGAAGAGAACCCAGGCCATGCTGTCGAGGAAGGCGGCGTTCTCCGGCTCCAGTTTCAGCGCCTTGGCGATCATGACGCGGGCCTCGGAAAGGTTCTCACCGCGTTCGGCCCACATGTAACCGAGATAATTGAGGGCCTCGGCAAAGTCAGGCGCCAGTTTCAGGGATTCCCGGAAATAAAACTCGGCCTGCTTGAAGTCCTTGTGCCGCTCGTAAGCGGTGCCCACTTGAAAGTAGAAAAGCGGGGTGAGCCGCTCCGGCTCATCCCGGCGGGCCAGAAGTTCGGCTGCGGTCAGATGCTTGATGCTCGCCGCGTGGTCTTTAAGGCGGCCATGGGCCAGGCCGGAATAAAACTCGAGCAGGAAGTTGTTTTTGAACTTGGCCCGGGCCTTTTCGAGAATCTTCAAGCCTTCTGCGGGCTTGTCCTTGCTGATGTAAACGCCCGCCAGATCGTAATAGACCGGCTCGAAGTCCTGCTTGGCACCCTCGTTCAGTTGGATGGTCCGCTGGTAGTATTCTGCAGCCTTGTCCCAGTCCCGTTGCTCGGCGGCGATGGCTCCGAGGAAATAGTGCGCCAACGGGTTGGTGGGCTGCTCGCGGACCAGCGCGTCGAGCTGGGTCTGCGCGGCCTTGAGATCGTTGGCCTTCAGGTAGAGTTCGACAATGCGGTTGCGCAGCAGCGCCTGGTTCGGGAAGCGTTCCAGCAACTTCACGTAAAGCTCGGCGGAGCGCTTGTATTCGCCGGCGAAGCTGAGGAGTTCCGCGAGCCGGAAGATCAGGCTTTGGGACTTGGGCTGAAGCTTGATGACCGTGTCCAGCACGGACATGAGCTTGGGTTTGACCAGCTCGAAGTCTCGCGGCTGGCTGGCTACATGGCTGCGGTAGGCTTCGCCCAGTTCGAGGAGAAGGGGCAGCTCAGGAGAGGGCAGGGCGGCGGCCTCATCCAGCACCATGAGCGCTTCCTTGGGCCGCTTGGTCTGGAGGTAAATCTGCGCGAGGTTCTGGTAGCCGATCAGGGCGCGGGGCAGCTTGGTGATCGCTTTGCGGCTCGAAGCGATGGCCTGATCGTGCTTGCCGGACTGCAGGTAGGCGATGCCCAGCAGCGCGTCCACAAACCCGCTGGCCTCGGGCCGGGCGGCGGACTTCTCCAGGACCTCGATGGCCTTGTCGACTTCTTTTTTTCGAAGCAACCGGCGCGCAACGTCGATCGCCAGTGGCTCGTTGGCCGGATCGGCGAGAACAGAGCGTTGGAAATGCTCCAGCGCCTCGTCCGACTGCTCGCGCAGTTCACCGCTGACACCTGCGGCAAAGCGGGCCAGCGCCTCAATGCGCTTTTCCGTTTCCTCCTTGGTCAGGGGCGCAGCCTGGCCGTCCTCAGTCGGGACGGAAGCGACCGTTGGTTTCTTGGAGGTTGTTGCGCAGCCGCAGAGGGTGCCCAGCGCGGCAATCGCGACAACGGTTTGGATGAGAAACGGTTGCATGAGATTCGGCGGTGCGAACAAGAACGACGGCATGACCCCAGCAACAGGGTCATGCCGTCCGAAGCGTGGGGCAGGCTTGAGAGCCTACTTCTGCCAGGTGCGCTTCTTGTGGCGGTTAAGGCGCAGCTTTTTCCGGCGTTTGTGTTTGTTGATCTTTGCCTTGCGGCGTTTTTTCAGTGAACCCATATCGTTTGTTTGCTCGTTCTGCGCTGCGTTGGACGGCCGGCCTGACTCAGGCCGGCCTTCGTCGAAGCGCGGGTCAATATACTACCTTGTTCAAAGGGTATTCAATGATTCCTTCTGCGCCCGCAGCCTTGAGCTGCGGAATGATCTCCCGGACGATGCGCTCATCGATGATCGTCTCCACCGCCACCCACTCGGGATGGCTGAGTTGCGAGATGGTGGGGTTGCGCAGGGCGGGCAGCTCTTCCAGCAGCTTGGCCAGGCCGCCGCGGGGGACGTTCATCTTCAGGCCGACCTTGGATTCGGCCTCCAGTGCGCCGCGGAGAAGCAGCGACAACGTCTCGATTTTCTGCCGCTTCCAGGCATCCTTCCAGGAAGCGTGATTGGCGACGAGCCGCGGTGTGGAGGTCAGCAGGGTCTCCACGATGCGCAGCTTGTGGGCGCGCAGCGAGGAGCCGGTTTCCGTCACCTCCACGATGGCGTCCACAAGTTCGTGGGCCTTCACCTCGGTGGCACCCCAGGAAAACTCGACCTCGGCTTTGACCCCGTTCTTCTTGAGCCAGCGCTTGGTCAGATTGACCACCTCGGTCGCGATGCGTTTTCCCCGCAGGTCTTTCACCGACTGGATGGGAGATTCCTCCGGCACGGCCAGCACCCAACGGGTCGGCTGGCGGCTGACTTTGCTGAAAATAAATTCGCCCACCTCATGGACCTTGGAGCCGTTCTCGACGATCCAGTCATGGCCGGTGATGCCCGCGTCCAAGTAGCCGTGCTCCACATAGCGGCTGATCTCCTGGGCGCGGATCAGGCGGATGTCCAGCTCGTCGTCATCCACATACGGCACGTAGCTGCGGCTGCTGACCTGCACATTGAAACCGGCCTTGGCCATCTTCTCGATGGTTGCGTCCTGCAGGCTGCCCTTGGGCAGGCCGAGCCGTAGCTTCTTCTTGGTGGTTGCCGGTTTCTTCATGTCACGACTGCATTCTTATGTGGTCCACAATCTTGCGGAGAATTCACGCCGACGGACGCGATTTCCGCGTCGCGTTCCGCCTCCCACACGGTCGCGAACTCGACTTTGCCGGGGCCACAACGCGCGTGGAGGGGTTGATCTGCCAAGTCCGTCGCGGGAAGGCGATTGTTTTCTTTGGCTTTTTCACCGGGCGGATGACCCGCGCGCCGGTTTGGCCATCCGCTGCCCCAGTGGATTCGGGCGTCCCGAGTGTCCGACTTCGGAATGGGTTTGATCAACAAAGCTCGCTGATTTCGGGGGATTATCTTTCCGCCAGTTCATGCGAACCCGCTTCGTCCTTGAGCCTCAACCTGCTGCGGCATAACCTCGGTGTGAACCGATGGCACAAGGCCTCTATTTATCGCAGAAGATGTCGCAGCAGATGGTGCTGGCTCCCCAGCTCCAGCAGTCGCTCGCGCTTCTGCACGCCCCCATTTTGGAACTGCGCGCCCAGGTCGAGCAGGAGCTGCAGCAGAACGAGATGCTGGAAGAAGTGCCCGTCGCTGAAGTGGAGCAGGAGGAACGGCCGGGCAAGGAAAAGGAAGAATCGGCCGGCGAATCCGACTCGCCCGAAGCTCCTACCGAGGACTCCGTCGAACCGTCCGCCGACGAGCTTCCCGAGCCGGCCGCTGAGAAGGATGGCGCTGAACCAGCGGATGATTTTCAGGCGGAGTTCGAGCGCCTTGCCCAGATCGACGAGGAATGGCGCGACAACTTTTCCTCAACCAACACCGCCAGCCGCGCCACTCAGGAGGACGAAGAACGTCGCCAGTTCATGTTCGATTCGCTCGTCGCCGGGCAGTCGCTTCAAGAGATGCTGCTGGAGCAGGTGCGCGATGTGGATTTGTCCCCGGAAGAACTGGCGGTGGCGGAAATGATCGTCGGCAACATGGACGAGCGCGGTTATCTCACCACCAGCCTCGAGGAACTCACGGCGTCCACCGGCGTCCTGATCGAGCGCTTCGCCAAAGTGCTCGCCGTCGTGCAAGGCTTCCAACCGCCCGGCGTTGGTGCGCGCGACTTGGGCGAGTGCTTGAAACTCCAACTTGAGCGCGCCGGGCGGCAGGAGACCTTGGAATACAAGATTGTCACCGGCCACATGGAAGCGCTGGGCCGCCGCCGTTTTCCTGAAATCGCCCGCGCCTTGAATCAAGACGTCGTGGACATCCAGGAAGCCGCCGACCGCATCGGCCACTTGGAACCGCATCCCGGCCGCGCGTTCCTGCCTGACAACGAGCAATACATCATCCCCGAAGTCTTCGTGCAAAAGGTCGGTGAGGACTGGGTGGTGACGCTCAACAACGAGCAGGTGCCCCATCTGCGCATCAGCAATCATTACAAGGACATGATGGCCCGCGCGGAAACCACACCCGACGTGCGCGAATACATCCGCGACAAAATCCGCGCCGGCAAGTTCCTCATCAAGAGCCTGCACCAGCGTCAGCAGACCATCCACAACATCGCCACGGAGATTGTGAAGCGGCAGCGCGAGTTCATGGAGCAGGGCCGCGCGCACCTCAAGCCGCTCACGATGAATCAGGTCGCCGAGGTGGTTGGCGTCCACGAGACCACCGTCAGCCGCGCCGTCTCCGGCAAATACATGGAGACGCCCCACGGCGTCTTCGAGATGAAGCACTTCTTCACCTCGGGCTTCACCGCCGCTGATGGCCAATCCGTCGCCAACACCAGCATCAAGGACATGGTCGCCGAAATCATCAAAGGCGAGGACCAGTTCAACCCGCTTTCCGACGACGCCATTGTGAAGCTGCTCGTGGCCAAGGGCATTACCATCGCCCGCCGCACGGTGGCCAAATATCGCGGCGAGCTGAACATCCTGCCCTCGAATCTGCGCCGGGTTTACTGAGCGCAGTTTCCGTCGTCTGGTTTTGGTTGGCTTCGCCCCCTTAAAGAATCGGGTTGAACCCGTTCGCCGAAATCGTTCCTATCCAGTTCGACAGCTAGACAGTTTTGCAACCAAGCCGGGCTTGGTCGCGTCCAAACCCATAACCTATGAAATCTCCCACCCTTCTCGCTCTGTCGCTCGCGCTCACCTGGCTGCCCATTGCCACCTCCGCCGCCAACTGGACCTCCGGCATGACCGAAGGCAAAGTCACCCTCAAGTCCGCCGGACCGATTACCTTCGGTCCCGACGGCATCCTGTTCATTGCGGACACCAAGTCCGCCGCCATCGTTGCCGTCGCGACTGGTGACACCCAACCCGGTGCCTCCAAAACCATCAAAGTCGGCGGCATCAACCAAAAGGTCGCCGCCCTGCTCGGCACCGCCGCCGATCAGATCCTGCTCGACGACCTCGCCGTCAACCCGGCTTCGCAGACAGTCTATCTCGCCGTCACCCGGGGCCGTGGAGCTGGCGCAACGCCCTTAATCCTGCGCGTGAAACCGGACGGCGGGTTGCAGGCCGTTTCCCTCGACAAGGTGAAGCACGCGCGGGCCGAGTTGCCGGACGCGCCGGTGGATGGCGTGCAGGGGGAAGGCAAACGGCAAAGCAATCCGCGCTTGGAATCCATCACGGACCTCGCCTTCTTCGAGGACCGCCTGCTCGTCGCTGGCCTGTCCAACGAGGAGTTCGCCTCCGCGTTGCGTGCCATTCCGTTCCCCTTCCAGAAGGTCGCCAACGGCACGAGCGTGGAGATTTACCACGGCGCCCACGGCAAGTTTGAGACCCGCTCGCCCATCCGCACGTTTGTTCCGTTCAAGATTGGCAACGAGCCGCAGCTACTCGCCGCCTATACCTGCACGCCCTTGGTCCAGTTCCCACTCAGTGACATCAAGCCTGCCGCCAAGATCAAGGGCAAGACCATCGCCGAGCTGGGCAACCGCAACCGGCCTCTCGACATGATCGTGTATCAAAAAGGCGGCAAGGACTGGCTGCTCCTGGCCAACAGCAGCCGGGGCGTGATGAAGATCACGACCGAGGACATCGCCGGTGCGGAGTCCATCACCTCCCCGGTGAGCAACGGCACGAAGGGCTCCAAGTATGAGACCATCGAGGCGTGGAAGGGCGTTGAGCAGCTCGACAAGCTCGACGCCCTCAACGCGGTCGTGCTTCGGCGCGGTGAAGGCGGCGTGCTCGATCTCGAATCACTTCCGCTCCCGTGATCGGGCGGCGCGGGGAGTTGCTGCTGCTGATCTGGAGACCGGCACTTGCCGGTTTTCTCTTTGTATTGTCATGGCTGGTGCCGACGAGTCTGTCAGCAGCGGCCACCGCGACCACTTCGCCATCCCCGGGTTTCTCCGCCGTCTTCCTCCGCTGGGTGCCGGTGCCGCGGGAAACCAACCGCCTGATGATCGAAGTCTCCGGTCTCGCGAGGGACACGCTCACGGCGCTGCAATCCACCAACTGGCCGGCCACCAACTGGCCGCATCTGTTTGCGGTTTACGTCGAGCAGCCCGGAGCGCAACCGGTGCCGATGCTTGGCGAGCATCAGGTCCAGGCCGGCTGGTTGCGCTTTGTGCCCGCGTTCCCGCTGGAGCCGGGGCTGCGCTATCGTGCGGTGTTCGACGCCGGCCGTCTCCCGGGCACCAGCTCGGCGGCGGCGGGGAAGGTCACCTCCGTTCTTCAGGTGCCCGTGCGCCCGGAGCGCGCCACCACGACCGTGACGCAGGTTTATCCCAGCGCGGATGTCGTGCCCGAGAACCTGCTCAAGTTCTACGTCCATTTCTCCGCCCCGATGAGCCGGGGCAACATCTACGAGCACATCCGCCTGCTCAACGAGGTGAACCAGCCCGTGGAACTTCCCTTCCTCGAACTCGCCGAGGAGCTGTGGAGTCCCGACATGATGCGGCTGACTTTGTTCATCGATCCCGGCCGCATCAAACGGGAGGTGAAGCCGCTGGAGGAGGTCGGGCCCGCGCTCGTCAACGGCCGCCGCTTCACGCTCCTCATCAGTGGCAGTTGGAAGGATGCGAACGGCAACCGGATGAAGCAGGCTTTCGCCAAGCCCTTCACGGTTGGCCCGCCGGATCGTGACCCGCCTGATCCGCGCCGTTGGGCATACCAAGCGCCGCCCATCCGCACCCGTGAGCCGCTGGCGGTGGATTTTGCCGAGCCGATGGATTCCGCCCTCGCGCTGCGGATGCTCCATGTCGTGGACGCCTCAGGCCGCCCCGTTCCCGGCCAGCCCTTCCTGGCGGAGCGCGAGCGTCTCTGGAAATTCCTGCCTTTGCACGCCTGGAAAGCCGGCCGCTACACGCTCGTGGTCGAGTCCATCATCGAAGACCTCGCCGGCAACAACATTGGCCGGCCGTTCGAGGTGGAGATTTCCGGAGGCACGTCCCCGCAGACGGAATCGGTGAACACCAAGCTGCCTTTCGAGCTGCGGTGATCCATGGCGGTCCGCAACCATGTTGCGTGCTGCCTCAGCCACCCGCACACTTGGGGCCGCACGCACGTCCCCAATGTCCATGGTTCCCGCCAGCCTCCCTGTTCTGAAGCCCAAGGCCGTTCCGTTGCTGCGATGGCGCACGCTGTTCAATCAGGGCGAGTGGAACCCGGTCTTTGTGAAGGAAATGCGGCAGGCCGTGCGAGGGCAATGGGTGCTCACGATGTTTGTCGTCCTGCTGACGGTGATGTTCGGCGTGTCTGCGGGGCTGCTGCTAAACACCACCTCCGCCCAGCCGTATCTGGGTCGTGATTTGTTCATGACACTGCTGGGCACCCTGACGGTGCTAACCGGCGTGTGTGTGCCTGCCTGGAGCACCGGACGGATGCTGCAAGAGCGGGGCAGCCCGGAGGACGTGGACCTGCTATACTACACCCCGATGTCGGCCGAGGAGATCATCCAGGGGAAATTCCTCTCCAACGTCACGCTCACGGTCGTGTTTTTCTCGGCCGGTGCACCGTTTCTCGCCATCACCCCGCTGCTGCGTGGAGTCGATGTGCCCACCGTCATCATGATCACGGGCCTGGGCATCCTGACCGTTGTGTTCGTCAGCCAAGCCACCCTGGTGGTGGCGAGCCTTCCCGCCCACCGCGTTTGGAAGATGGCCGTTGGAGTGATGGTAGCGCTGGCCGCATCTCCCTGCTTGATAATCTGGGTGGCCGTGTGCGTGAGCTATGTGTTCAGCGAGCGCGGAGTGGGCCTGCCGTTGCCGCTGTTTTTCGCCGTGGCCCTCGTGTTCGGCTTCCTGGCCATCAATATCCTGATCGTGATGGCCGCCAGCTACATCGCGCCCCGGAACGGCATCTTCTTCCGTCGCGGTCCTTTGGCGGAGCGCAAGCCAGCTCGGTCGCCGAGCCTTCCTCCGCCTTTGCCCTGAGTGACGGCGAAACTTACTTCCCGCCGGGCAACGGCACCTGGGACTTGTGCATCAGGTAGGCGAGGAGGTCACGCTGCTGCTCGGGCGTGAGCGCTTCGAGCAAGCCCTCCGGCATCAGCGAGAGCGCGGACTCCTTGAGGCTCTTCACGTCGCTGCGCTGGACGGTGACAGTCTCCGTCATCGTCTTGAGCGTGAGCGTGCGCTCGGTGCGGGCGGCGACGAGCGCGTTCAGCGTGCGGCCATCCGCAAGGTCCGCCACCGTCATGCGGAAGTCCGCGCTCACCACGGCGCTTGGGTCGGCGATGTTGTCGAGCAGGTAGTCCAGGTTGTCGCGGCCCGAGCCGGTCAGATCCGGCCCGACCTCGCCGCCCTGGCCGTAAAGGCGGTGGCAGTTGGCGCAGGCAAGGTTGTAGAGCGCGCGGCCTGCGCTCTTGTCCGCCTTCGCGAGCGCGTCTGGAGTCAACTTAGTTTTCAACTTCGCGATAAGCGCCTGCTTGTCCGCCGCCGCCTCGCGCAACTCGCCCCAAGCCTTGGCCAACTGCGCGTCCAGCTCCGCGTTCTTGAAGCTGCGAATCTGCCGGGCGTGGAAGGCGGACACGTCTGCACGCGGCAGCCGGCCCGCAGCCACCTCGGCCAGCAGCGCTTTGGCGAAGACCGGTCGCGAGACGAGCGTGTCCATCACGGCGGGGCGCTCGCTGGGATGAAAGCTGCGGTAGCTCTTCACGAGTTTCTCGCCGATGACTGGGGCGTCGAACTGGGCGAGACCACGCACAGCCACCGTG
>Ga0255094_1001474_pt1 | contig 10142 bp, 6 predicted proteins | sample Colum_Law_RepB_8_2_FD_188434 | JGI IMG/M metagenome (GOLD analysis project Ga0255094, IMG submission 188434) | Freshwater microbial communities from Columbia River, Oregon, United States - Colum_Law_RepB_8d | ecosystem: Environmental > Aquatic > Freshwater > River | place: USA: Oregon | collected...
CGCCGAATGACGGCCAGCGCATGGCACAGAGCACGATGATGGGCATCATGGGCCGCATGAGCGCCTACACCGGCAAGGAAGTGACATGGGACTTTGCGATGAAATCCAAGCTCGCCACGATGCCGGAAAAGCTGGCTTGGGACATGAAGCTGCCGGAGCCGAAACCCGCCGAGCCGGGCAAGACACCGTTGGTCTGACCCGTAGATACTCACACCATGAAGACTCATTCTTGGCTGTCGCTGCGCCGACTGTTCGTCGGGCTGTGCCTCGGCTTCGTCACGTCACTCCCCGCGCAGACTCCGAAAGCGGTCATTACGCCTCCAGCGGGCGGATTGCGCCTCACCATGCCGCCGACGGTTTACGCCGTGCCCGGTGTCCCGATGAACCTGCACTTCGCCAATGTCGTGCTCGCCAGGCCGGAGGCCAATCCCGCCTTCGCAGTCGAGTGCGGCATCGGCCAGACACTCTCCAACCGCTGGACACTGACTGCCACGACCGCCCAAGTGGGCCGACATCCATTGGCCATCCGAGCAAGCCAGGCTTCAGGCGGGGTTCCAGAACGCGCCCAGACCGTGGTCCACGTGGTGCCACCGGACGCGGGCAAGTCGCAGGACATCGCGCTGCTCATCGTCGGCGACAGTCTCACACACGCCTCCGCTTATCCAAACGAGATGGCCCGCTTGCTGGCCCTGCCGGGAAATCCAAAATGGCGAATGCTGGGCACGCACCGGCCCGCCAGCGCGGCGACGAACGTCGCGCATGAAGGCTACGGTGGCTGGACATGGAGCCGGTTCAACACGCTATTCAACCCCGAGCGCCCGATGCCCGGTTACACGAACAGCAGTCCGTTCGTCGCCGCCACCGGCCCGCAGGGGAAACCGCAGCTCGATGTCGCCAACTACATCGCAAAACATTGCGGCGGACGCGCGCCGGACTTCGTTACTTTCCTGCTCGGCATCAATGACTGCTTCCGCCTCAAGGCCGACGATCCCGCCGCGCTCGATGCCGGCATCACACAGATGCTCCAGCAGGCCGACCTCCTGCTGGCCGCCTTCCGCAAGGCTGCCCCGCGGGCGGAACTGGGTGTCGGACTTACGACGCCGGGGAACATCCGCGACGCCGCGTTTGTGGCGAACTACAAGCAGCAATACACCCGCGCCAACTGGCAGGCGGTGCAGCATCGCCTCGTGGAGCGGCAGCTCGCACACTTCAGCGGACGCGAGGCGGAGGGCATTTTCGTCGTCCCAACCGAGCTGAACCTGGACATCGTTGGCGGGTATCCCGACAACAACGCGGTGCATCCGAACACCACCGGCTACCAGCAAATCGGCGCGAGCTTCTACTCGTGGCTCAAGTGGCGGCTGGCCGAGCGCGACCGGATGAAGGCCGCGCGTTGACCCCGCGCCTCGTTCGCTTCAACCTGTCGGCATGAAAGCCATCCGCCCGTCCGCCACTTCATCGCCCGTCTTTTCACGTCGGCACTTTGCCAAGGCGACCCTCGCCGCCAGTGCCGCATTGGGCTTCCCTGCCCTCCTCAGTGCACGGAATCCGAATGACAAGCTCTCGGTCGCCATCATCGGCTCCGGTGGCCGCGGCGGCGCGAACATGGGCGGCGTGGCGCAGACCGAATACATCGCCGCGCTGTGCGATGTGAACCAGCGCAACCTCGATGCCGCGAAGGCCAAGCATCCGCAGGCCGCGACCTTCACCGACTTCCGCAAGCTCTTCGACCACGCGAAGGACTACGACGCCGTGGTGGTGAGCACCTGCGAGCACACGCATGCTTTCGCCACGATGATGGCGCTGAAGGCCGGCAAGCATGTGTATTGCGAAAAGCCCCTCACCTATAACATCTACGAGGCCCGCAAGGTCCGCGAAGCCGCCGCCGCAAATCCCAAACTCGCCACGCAGATGGGCATCCAGATTCACTCGACCGAGAACTACCGGCGTGTCGTCGAGCTGATTCAGAGCGGGGCCATCGGCGGCGTGCGCGAGGTGCATGTATGGGTTTCACGCGCGTGGGGCTTGCAGAGCGCGGAGGCGGCGGCGCGCAACAAGGACATCGTCAACGTCACCGACCGTCCGCAAGCGGCCTCGCCGATTCCTGCCGGACTGGACTGGGACTTGTGGCTGGGCCCTGCGCCGGAGCGGCCGTTCAACGAGGTCTATTTCCCCGGCCCCAAGTGGTATCGCTGGTGGGACTTCGGCAACGGCACGATGAGCGACCTCGGCTCGCATTGGAACGACCTGCCCTTCTGGGCGCTCAAGCTGAAGGCCCCGCTGACGGTCGAGGGCTTCGGCCCGCCCGCGCACAAGGAAATTGCCCCCGCCTCCATGCACGCGACCTATGAGTATGGCGCGCGTGACGGCATGCCACCGGTGAAGCTCACCTGGTATCAGGGCGAGGACAAACCGAAGCTCTGGACCGAGAACAAGATTCCGCAGTGGGGCAACGGCCATCTCTTCGTCGGCGACAAGGGCATGCTGCTCTCCGACTACGGCAAGCACGTGCTGCTGCCGGAGAAAGACTTCGCCGACTTCAAACGCCCCGAGCCGACCATTCCACGCGTTAAGAGCCACTACGATGACTGGCTCACGGCCTGCAAGAACGGCACCCAGGCCAGCGCGAACTTCGAGTATTCCGGCTGGCTCACCGAGGCGAACCACCTCGGCAACGTAGCGTTCCGTGTGGGCAAAAAGCTGGAGTGGGACCCGGTGAATCTTCGCGCGAAGAACGCCCCAGAAGCCACGCCCTTCATCCAGCGCGCGTATCGCAAAGGCTGGAGCTTGTAACGGCTGCCAACGCTCGCACGCAATCAGCCCCCGCGACTATAGCGACCACTCCCGTTCAACATCCGCATGAAAACAGCCTCCGGCACCACGATCATTTCCAACGGCCAGCTCTTCGACGGCACCGGCGCACCGCCCGTGTCGGACGCTGCGCTGGTCATCGAAGATGGCCGCATCCGCTATGCCGGCCCGGCCATCGGCGCGCCGGCCATGCCAGCCGAGGCGCGGCGTATTGACGCGCGCGGCGGCACCATCATGCCCGGCCTCGTCGAGGCGCATTACCACGCAACCTATTTCAACATCGAGAAGCTCGAGGACCTCGACATCAAGTATCCCGTCGAATACGTGTCGCTGCTCGCCTCGGTGAACTGCAAGCTGGCGCTCGAATGCGGCTACACAGCCGCCCGCTCGGGCGGCTGCCTCTTCAACTGCGACGTGTGGCTGAAGAAGGCCATCGAGGAGGACCTCATCCCTGGCCCGCGCCTGGTCGCCAGCGGCCGTGAGATTTGCAGCGCGGGCGGCCTGATGGACTGGAACCCGGACTTCCGCAAGATCGGCATGGACGGGCTGGTTTTCTGCATCAACGGCGTGGAGGACGCGCGCAAGGCCGTGCGGTCGCTGGTCAAGGACGGCGTCGAGTGGGTGAAGACTTATCCGACCGGCGATGCCGCATGGCCCGACCAGAACGACCATCACACGCTGTGCATGACCTTCGAGGAGATGCACGCCGTCGTCGCCACCGCGCACAACCACAAGCTCAAGGTCACCGGCCACTGCCGCGCCACCGAGGGCATCAAGAACGCTTTGCGGGCTGGCTACGACAGCATCGAGCACGCGACCTTCATCGATGACGAAGGGCTGGAGCTGCTGCTGAAGCGCGACGTGCCCGTGGTGCCGGGCCTTTACTTCGAGCAGGCCAGCGTCGTGCGCGGCAAGGAGTTTGGCCTGCCGCAGCGCGTGATTGACGGGCATCAGGAAACCCTTGAGGGCGGCGCGGCCAGCTACCGGAAAATCCTCAAGGCGGGCGGGCGCATCGGCATGGGTGGCGACTATGGCTTTGGCTGGAACCCCCACGGGGACTACGCGAAGGAGCTGAGCTTCTTCGTGAACTACGTCGGCTTCAGCCCGCTGGACACCCTCAAGTGCGCCACCAAGACCGGCGCGGAGATCATGGGCCGCAGCACCGACCTAGGCACGCTGGAGCCCGGCAAGCTCGCCGACGTGCTCGTGGTGGATGGGGATGTCGTGAAAAACATCGCGCTGCTGGAAGACCGGCAAAACCTCCTCGCCGTGCTGCAAGGCGGCGTGCTGAAGGCCGGCCGTCTGGCCACAAAGGAATTTGCCCACTAAACAAACGGAACACACTCAACGAATATGAACGACTTCAGCTCCCGCAGGTTATCACCAGCCGCCCAAGACGACACCCTTCGCCCGTCCCGAAACGCCATTTTCAGGCTTCTTTTGGTGTTTTTCGCGTGTTTCGTGGGCCTCACTTCCCGGGCCGCCGAGGTCCAGCTCTTCGCCCGCACAAACTTGGTGGCCTGGTGCATCGTGCCGTTCGATTCCAAGAAGCGCGGACCCGCCGCGCGCGCGGAGATGGTCGCGAAGCTCGGCTTCACCAAGGTGGCCTACGACTGGCGCACGGAGCATGTGCCGACCTTCGAGCAGGAGATTTTGGAATACCAGAAGCACAAGCTGGATTACTTCGCGTTCTGGTCGCAGCACGATGAGGCATATCGGCTGTTCGCGAAGCACGGACTGCATCCGCAAATCTGGGTCATGATGGGCTCGCCCGCCGCACCCACCAACGAAGAGCGCGTCCAGCTCGCGGCGAAGCAGTTGCTGCCAGTGGTCGAACGCACGCGCAAGGCCGGGTGCCGGCTCACGATTTACAATCACGGCGGCTGGGCCGGCGAGCCGGAGAACATGGTCGCCGTGGCCAAACTCCTCCGGGAGAAGCACGACGCGGCACATGTCGGCGTCGTTTACAACCTCCACCACGGCCACGACCACCTCGACCGCTTCCCCGCCGCGCTCAAGACGATGATCCCCTATCTACACTGCCTAAACCTCAACGGCATGGTCGCGGGCGGTGACAAGAAGGGGCAGAAAATCCTGCCGCTCGGCGCGGGCGACCTCGACCTCGGCCTGCTCAAAATCATCCGTGATTCCGGCTATCGCGGTCCCATCGGCATCATCGGTCACACGAACGACGATGTGGAGGAGCGCTTGCAGGACAACTTGGACGGGCTGGACTGGTTGCTGCCGCAGCTCGAGGGCAAACCCGCCGGCCAGAAACCCAGATTCCGCACGCACAACGCGGCCCGCGCGGGCGCAACCGCCCCGCCTCCGGCCACGGCCGGTGCAGGCCAACCTTCGCTCGCCCCGGAATTCGGGCGCGCTCTGGCTGGCGGGCTGGTGGTGGAAGGCAAGCCAGCTTACCGCACGTTGCCGCTGACGATTGAGTGCCGGGCGAAGGTGAATTCCAAAAACGGGTTCAACATCCTCGTGGCCAGCGACCCGAAGGCTTCGGCGGAACACTGGGAGCTCTACACCTACGCGGGCAGCGGCGAACTCAGCCTCTATCTGCCGGGGCGCGGCGGGGAGGTCCGGTCGAAGGCGGACCTGACCGATGGCCGGTGGCACGCGGTCGCGGCGATTATCGAGCCGACGCGGGCGCGGCTCTTTGTGGATGGCCAGCTCGTGCGGGAGGCTCCGCTGCGCGCCCTCGTGGGCGAGCCCAAGCCGGGCGGGCTGGCCTTTGGCCGGCTGGTGGAGGGCGGGCTGTGATGGCTTGGTTGATGATGTGCGGCTCACGCAGGGCGTGCGCGCAATCAACGGCGTGCCCGCCGCACCGCTGACGAAGGACGAGCAGTCCGTGGGATTGTGGGATTTCAATGACCTGCCCCCGGCGAAGAACGACGCGCCCAACCGCCCGGCAGCCGCCGGTCCGAAGGTGGATTACTGGGCGGTGGAGGATGCTGCCGCACGCGCGAAACTGCCCCTTTACCAGACGACGCCCGCCGCCCGAGCGGAGGAACTTACGCCACACAATGGGTTCCCGAGAGCCGACACGTTCCGCACTTGGACCCGCTCGCACGGCGATGGCGGTTCCTTCCGTTTCTCCGCGTTGACGCAGATCAACCGGAGCAACGTGAAGAACCTCCAGCCCGCGTGGACGTATCACTCAAAGGACGGCACGGGCAACATCCAGTGCAACCCCATCATCGTGCGCGGCGTGATGTTTGCACCCACCGTCGGCCAGCACGTCGTCGCCGTGGATGCCGTGACGGGCGTGGAGAAATGGCGGTTCAAGCCCGAGGGCCGTCCCGCCTTTCGCGGGTTGTTGTGGTGGCCGGGCCGAGACGGGGCCAGCGAACGGCTGTTCTTCTGCGCGGGGAAGTTTCTTTACGCACTGAATCCAGCGACCGGCCAGCCCGTGACGGGCTTCGGCACGGCGGGCCGGGTAACGCTGCCGGGCCCCGCTCCGGGCGGATTCGGCGCTGCGACGGCGGGCCCGGCCATCTTCGAGCGCACGATTGTGGTGCCGGGATTTGAGAAGGATGTGTGGGGCTTTGACGCCGTGACGGGCGAGCAGCGGTGGACCTTCCACACCGTGCCCCACCCCGGCGAGTTTGGTTACGAGACGTGGGATCGGCCGGAGGGCAACGGCGCGAATTGCTGGGGCGGCATGGCGATGGATGAGCAGCGCGGGATTGCGTTCATCACCACGGGCTCGCCGAAGCCAAACTTCATCGGCATGGGCCATCGCGGGGACAACTTGTTCGCCAACTGCCTCGTCGCGCTGGATGTCCGCACCGGAAATCGGCTTTGGCATTTTCAGGAAATCCCGCACGACATCTGGGATCTGGATCTGCCCGCCCCGCCGGTGCTCTCGACCATCACACGCGATGGGCGGCGCGTGGATGTGGTCGCGGCGGTGAGCAAGACGGGCAACACGTTGCTGCTCGACCGCGTGAACGGCAAGCCGGTGTTCCCCTTCCGCCTGCGCCGCGCGCCAACGAGCACGGTGCCAGGTGAGTTGACGGCTCCGTATCAGGCGGACTTGGAACTGCCGCAGCCCTTCGCGCGGCAGGAATACACGCTGGCGGATGCCCCCACGCGCACGCCCGAGGTGAGCGAATGGGCGCTGGAGCGGCTCAAGAGCGCGCAGTTCGGCTGGTTTCTGCCTGTGAGCGACCGAAAGGTGACGGTGTTCTACGGTGTCCACGGCGGCGCGGAATGGACCGGTGCCTGCACGGACCCGACGACCGGACGGCTCTACGTCAGCGCGAACGAAGTGCCGTGGGTGATGTCGCTCATCAACTGGGACGAGCCCAAGCGCGACCCAAAGGCCCCGCCGACGCGCGGCCAGCAACTCTACGAACTTACCTGCGCCCAGTGCCACGGCACGAACCGCAACGGCATCGGCGTGGCGCCACCGTTGCGCGGGTTGCAGCATCGCTTGAAAGACGCTGACGTGGTGGCGCTGCTCAAGACCGGTCGGGGCTTGATGCCCGTCGCGCCGCCGATGAGCGAACCCGATCTCAAGGCGTTGCTGGATTTTTTGTTTGTGCGTGATGTGCCGGTGCTGGCGGAGACTGCGCCCAAGGTCCGGCCCGAGCGCCCGCAATACACGCAGAACTCCTTCACCCGGTTCCTCGATCCCGAGGGTTATCCCGCCTGCAAACCACCTTGGGGCACGCTGAACTGCCTCGACCTCAACACTGGAAAGCTGCTGTGGAAGGTGCCGTTGGGCGAGCACGAGGAGCTGACACGCCAGGGGGTTCCGAAAACGGGCACCGAGAATTTCGGCGGTGCCATCGTCACCGCCGGTGGGCTGGTCTTCTGCGCGGGCACGAAGGACGGCAAGCTGCGCGCGTTTGACACCGAGACAGGTGCGGAGCTGTGGTCCGCCAAACTGCCGTGGGGCGGCTACGCGCCGCCCGCCACGTATGAGGTGAACGGCCGGCAGTTCGTGGTCATCGCCGCGGGCGGCGGCGGCAAGCTCGGCGGCCCGACGGGCGATGCCTACGTGGCGTTTGCGCTGCCGGGGAAATGAACGCTCGCCGCGCCTTCACGCTGATCGAGCTGCTCGTGGTCATCGCCATCATCGCGATCCTGGCAGGGCTGCTCCTGCCGGCTCTGGCCCAGGCAAAACACAAGGGCCTCGGAACCAAGTGCGCCAGCAACCTGCGGCAGGTGTATCTCCTCGAACAAACCTTCGCCTTGGACAACGACAACACCGTGCCGTTGGGCTATCGCGACGGACGCAAGCAATTCAACACGATGGTTTACAGCGGCACGGCGGATAAGTTTGTCCTCTTCGGACGACTATACACGGAAGGTCTGTTGAGCGCTCCGAGCGTGCTCTACTGTCCGGCAGAACGCGCCCCTACCCAGGCCTTCAACACCTCCGCCAACCCGTGGCCGCCTGGGATCGCGGGGACCAACGTGCAGGGCGGCTACGCGGCCCGGCCGGTGGTGGATTGGGCGCTCAACGACACACCAGACCCTTGGCCGCGTCTGGAAGGCCCGCCCAACACGGCGTTGCTGGCGGATGGCGTGGGTCAGCCCGCCCGGGTGGACTCCCGGCACGTCACGGGGGCAAACGTCGCCTTCTCGGACGGGGCGGTGCGCTGGGTGCGCCGTGCCGTATTTGCCGCGCCGTTGAGCCTGTGCAACACCGTGAGCCCGACCTGCAACGCCGCGCAGGATCAGCTCTGGGCCGCCCTCGACACAGCGCCGTAGTTGTGGCCCGCCGAATGCACGGCTGCAGAACGCGCCAGCCGGAGCACGCCTTCATGCCGCGGCAACGTGATTAGTCCCGGCGGGAGGGAGTGTTGCCGAAACACGCATCCGCTCCGGCGCGAACGCCGCGCTCGGTGCGCTTCAACGGCAGCGAACCGGGCTATTTCTTCCGCTTCAAGGCCGCTTTGGTCGCCGCCTGTAGATCATCCAGATCCAGCTTCAAATCCTCTTTCGTCGCCCGATCCATGCGGTCAATGAAGAGGATGCCGTGGAGGTGATCCACTTCGTGCTGGACGCAGCGTGCGAGCAAGCCGCCGCAACGGAAGGAGAGCGTTTCCCCTTTGTCATTCGTCGCCGTCACATCGACGGACTCGGGGCGCTCAATCTCGCCATAGAGTTTCGGGAAGCTGAGGCAGCCTTCCGAGCCGGCCTCGGGAGCGCCAACGGGCTTGACCACCGGATTCAGCAGCACCAGCGGCATGATGGACTTGGGGTCGGCGGGCTTCCCGTCCAATTCCAGCGTGGAGGGACGGTCCTCAATGGGCCGGATGTCGATCACGGTGAGCTGGAGGGCCTGGCCGATCTGCTGCGCGGCGAGGCCGACGCCGTGGTGGGCCTCCATCGTCTCGAACATGTCCGCAATGAGCTGGCGGAGTTCCGGGGTGACCTCAGTGACCAGCGCACCCTTCTTGCGGAGGATGGGATCACCGTATTTGCAGACGGGGAGTTTCATCTTGGATAATCAGGACTTGGCTGCGAAAGGGCACAGAGGACGCAAAGAAGGCCGAAGGAAGCGGCGGCGGCCGGTTGAACCGAGGAAGCTGTTAGATGCAGAGCCATTCTCTGTTTGCGCTCTTTGTGCTCTTTCGCGGCTAATCAACTTTCACACCCGCGATTTGCAGGATGCGGTCGAGGTCATCGTCGTTGAAGAAGCGGATTTCCACCGCGCCTTTGCCTTTGCGGTAGCGCAGGGCGACTTTGGTGCCGAAGCGTTCCTGCAACTTGGTTTCCAGGCTGGCCACATGCACATCGCGGGGCACGGCGGGCTTGCTGCCGCTGGCGGCCTTGGCCGGGGCTTGGGTGGTGGACTGCTGGAGGCGGGCGACCAGATCCTCGGTCTGCCGCACGTTCAAACCGTCCTTGAACACACGTTCGACAGCCAGCTTCTGCTCCGCCGCCCCGGACAGGCCGAGAATGACCTTGGCATGGCCGACGGAGAGCTGGCCGTGCCGCAGGTAGCCTTGCAGCTCGGGCGCGAGCTTGAGCAGGCGCAGCGCGTTGGCGACGACAGCGCGGCTTTTGCCGACCTTCGCGGCGGCGGTTTCCTGCGTGAGCTGGAACTGCTCGATGAGCTGCGCGTAGCCAAGCGCCTCCTCAATGGGGTTGAGGTTCTCGCGTTGCAGGTTCTCGATGAGCGCCAGCTCCACCACGGTGCGGTCGTCCGCCTCACGGACGATGACCGGGACCGTCTTGAGCCCGACCAGTTGCGCGGCCCGCCAGCGGCGTTCGCCGGCAATGAGTTCAAAGTCATCACCCAAGGGCCGGACGATCAGCGGTGAGAGGATACCTTGAGCCTTGATCGAATCGGCCAGCTCCCGGAG
>Ga0255094_1001483_pt1 | contig 10102 bp, 10 predicted proteins | sample Colum_Law_RepB_8_2_FD_188434 | JGI IMG/M metagenome (GOLD analysis project Ga0255094, IMG submission 188434) | Freshwater microbial communities from Columbia River, Oregon, United States - Colum_Law_RepB_8d | ecosystem: Environmental > Aquatic > Freshwater > River | place: USA: Oregon...
AGGGCATCCATTTTTACACCTTCGGTGTCGCCGGCACCTCGGCGGACAAGGAGCAGAACCGCAAGCTCTTCGTCTTCGCCAAGGCGATGGGCATCAAGGTCATCATCGTCGAGCCCAAGAACGACAAGGCGCTGTGGGATGGCCTGGAGGAACTCGTGAAGGAATACGACATCAAGATCGCCATTCACAACCACGGCAAGGACTCGGTCTATGGCACGCCGGAGAAGGTCTGGTCCGTGCTGAAGGACCGTGATGCGCGCATCGGCGTATGCATGGATGTGGGGCATCTCACCGGCGCAGGTTTCGACGCGGGCAAGGAGTTCGTGGGCTACAAAGGCCGCGTCTATGACATCCACCTCAAGGACAAGAAGACCGAGAAGACGGCCGATGGCAAGAGCGTGATCCTCGATGTCAAGGTCGGCACCGGTGACGCCAACTACAAGGGCCTGCTCGCCGAGTTGAAGAAGGCCAAGTGGGACGGCGTGATGGCCATCGAGACGGACAATGGAACGTTTGCCAAAGAGCCGACCGAGTTCGTGGCTGGTGCGATCCAGTTCGTGAAGGACAACGCGAAGTAGCCTCGGTCAATCATTCTATTTTCCGCGAACGCGACGGCCTCAGCCGTCGCGTTTCGCTTTCAGAGCAGCCAGGCGTTCTGGCTTTCCTTGTAGTGGCGGCGGCAGACGGAGACGTAGCGGTCGTTGCCGCCGATTTCGATTTGTTCGCCGGTTTTCACGGGCGCACCGTTCGCGTCGAGACGCAGGACCATGGTGGCTTTGCGACCGCAGTGGCAGATGGTTTTCAACTCGATGAGGTTGTCCGCCCACGCGAGGAGCCATTGGCTGCCCTCGAAGAGATTGCCCTGAAAGTCCGTGCGCAGGCCGTAGCAGAGGACGGGGATGCGCAGGCGATCGGCGAGGTCGGTGAGCTGCTCGACTTGGGCCTTGGTGAGAAACTGGGCTTCGTCCACGAGCACGCAGGAGAGGGTGCGCGTCTTGTGGTCGGCTTCTGCGAGGGTGAAGAGGTTTTCGTCCCGCTTGAAGGCCTTGGCTTCCGCCGAGAGGCCGATGCGGGAGGCGACTTTTCCGGGGCCAGCGCGGGTGTCGAGTTGCGGCGAGAGGACGAGCGTATTCATGCCGCGCTCCTGATAGTTGTAGCTGGACTGGAGGAGCAGGGTGCTCTTCCCCGCGTTCATCGCCGAGTAGTAGAAGTAAACTTTGGACATCGTAGACAATACTGTGAGATGGAGGTGTGAAAGTCCCAACCCCAATCGTTCGACCGCAATGCCAAAGCAGAGGCAACTGTGCTACGGGTCAATGGCCCAAAGCCCGTCTGCCCGCTCCTCAACCGTTATCGAGAAGGCTTGGGCTCCGTTTCGCCAGTTACATTCGATGAAATCGTGCCAGAAGCTTGGCACTCCGGCAGGTTGCTTTGACACGGAACGGAAAAGAAATTCTCCGATGCCTGTCTCTGTTTCTTCAAACATGCAGTAGTCGCTGTCGTAGACGACCACATGCCCCGAATGTTTTTCGACTAATAATTTCTTCCGATAAGGCAGCAAGCCTACGGGAATGAACTTCCAATCGGGGATGTCACCTGACAGGTGTTCCGACCGGAAACCGGGGTCTATGCCCTCTCTCTCTTCTACACAGTTGTCGGGCGAGAGTTTCTGCCAAGTTGCCGCGAGCGGATGAAGCAGAATCAATTCTTGTCCCCAAACTCCATGGCCAAAACAATCCAGAAGGTCCGTGTATGAACGCGGCATCGGGTGGCCCAGCCACTTCGTGACAACCTCCCAATCTGCATGAGTAGTTCGCCCGCAAAAGTCAGACCGGCCGACGATTGATTTCAATCGTTCGATGCTCATCTGAAGCTGATTCAAACCTTCCCAATCCACTTCCGGTCCTCCCACACCGCCTTGAGCGAGGTGAGATTCTTCGAGTCGAGCACCTTCATCGCGGCCGTGCCGAGGTCGCCTTTCTTCAGTGCGTGCCACGCGTCGCTGGCGTTGATGGCGACGTGCTGGAGGACGCTGGGGTCGCGGTAGCAGTCAATCATGCACTTGGTGCAGCCGTCGCGGATGAGTTTGGAGTCGTCCCACTCATAGACCTTGCACATGGGCTTGTCCCACGCGTGGCAGCGGTAGAGGTCGAGGTTCCAGTCGAGGTAGAAATACTTGTGCCCGCCGAGGCAGCCGAACTGCTCCTTCTCGCCGCGCAGGTGCCGTTGCATCTCGTCGAGCGACTCGGTGGGGTTCACCACCGGATAGCCGCTGTTGTGCTTCATCCGCTTGATGTTCTCGAAGAGCGCGAGCAGCTCGGTGTTGTTGAAGTTCACCAGGCCGCTGTCGCTGAAGCTGAGGTAGCTGGAGGCGAGGTTCGTGAGCGGGTAGCTGAAGGTGCAGCTCTCGAAGCCGAGCGTGCGGAGGAAGTCGGGCAGCTTCTCGTAGTCCTCGATGAGCCGGCTGGCCGTGATGCTCGCGGTGCATTGGATGCCGACAGTCTTGAAGAACTCGTTCGCCTTCTTGATTTTCCGGCACACGTCGGGGAGGCCGCGGTTGGCCTCGTGCTTGGCGACGTCGTGGGCGTCGATGGACATGATGACGCTGGTGAGGCCATCGCTGGCGAGCGCCTTCATGTTGTCGTCGTTCCACAGGCCGCCGTTGGTGCAAATCATCGGGTGGATGCCTTGCTCCGCCGAGTAGCGGACCATCGCACGGAGGTCGCGGTGCGCCATCGGTTCGCCACCGACGAAGAGCAGGTAGCCGATGTGGTTGCGCTTCGCGATGTCCACCACGTCCTTCGCCTCCTGAAGCGTGACGCTGTGGCGCTTCTTGGGGTCGAACTGTGAGCGCGCGAAGCCGCAGAAGCCGCAGTCGGCGTTGCAGATGTTGGTGATGGCGAACTGGAGGTAGCCGGGGCCGCCGTGGTTCAGCACATCCTTGAAGAGCTGCCAGCCGGAAGTCTGCGGGCGCGCAACGGGCTTGGAGATGTCAGATGCGGGCTGTGACACGCGCGCAGCAGCGGCGGGGGCGATGGACGGTTCGGATACGGCGGTGCTCATTCAGTTACAAACCGGCGGATAGTGCGGGACGGTCAGGAGGTGGGCAAACTTTTCTTTGCGCCTTCGGACACGCCGACTACGCTGCGCGCGCCGCATGAAGAACATCGTTTATTTCGACCTCGAAACGCAGAAGTCTGCGGACGAGGTGGGTGGCTGGGGCAACATCCGCCGCATGGGCATGAGCATCGGCGTGACCTACAGCACGGCGGCGGGGGCGTATCGCATCTACGGCGAGCGCGAGGTGAACGACCTGATCGAGGAGCTGCGCCGGGCGGACCTCGTGGTGGGCTTCAACATCCTGCGCTTCGACTACGAGGTGCTTCAGGGCCACAACGAGTTTTTCGACTATTCCCAAGTGCCCACGCTCGACCTGCTGGTGGACTTGATGAAGACCCTGCCGCACCGGCTCTCGCTGGACGCCATCGCCACGGCGTCCCTTGGAGTGGAGAAGACGGCTGACGGGATGCAGGCGCTGCGGTGGTATAAGGAGGGCCGGCTGCTGGAAATCGCCGAGTATTGTTGCTACGACGTGAAGGTGACGAAGCTGGTCCACGAGTTTGGCCAAGCGAACAAGCAAGTGTTCTACACGAATAAGTTTGGGGCCAAGCTCTCCGTGCCGGTGAAGTGGTGAACGGGGACAAACCAATGCCAACCGAAAGCGAAGCCAAACCGCTCCCAGCTCCGTGTCCCGCAAACGAGCCGTCTGCGTGCCCGGACTTGGGCACGGGGCAGGGGACGCGCAGCACATTGCTCCACGAGTTCCGCACGATTCTTGAGCCGCTCAACTTGACCGAGCATTTCCCCACGCCCCAGTCGTTGGAAGTCGAGCTGGGCTGCGGGGATGGTTCCTTCATCATCGAGTGGGCGCGGCGGAATCCGGGGAGAAACTTTCTCGCGGTGGAGCGCCTTTTGGGCCGCATTCGCAAGCCAGACAAACGCGGTCGTCGCCTTGGCCTGACGAACCTCAACCTCGTGCGCATCGAGATTGCCTACTTCTTGGAATTCCTGCTGCCGCCGGCCAGCACGGAAGTCATCCATGTGTATTTCCCCGACCCTTGGCCGAAGGTGAAGCATCGCAAACACCGCCTCATCAACGAGCGCTTTCCCGCGCTGGCTTGCCGCGCGCTCAAACCCGGCGGCATGGTCTATCTGCGCACCGACCATGTGGAATACTTCACCCAGATGCTCACGGTCTTCGGGGCGAACAAATCGTTTTTCCAAGTGGAAACCCCCGCCGAGCTTGCCGCCGTGACGACGGACTTCGAGCGGGAGTTCAACGCGCAGGGGATTCCGACGAACCGCGCTGCTTGGCGAATGGCGGGAGCGTGAAATGCTTCCAAGGTGGGACATGATTCCCATGAAACTCCTCTTCCTGCTGGCTTGCGTGCTGGCTGTTTCCCCATCGTCCGCCCGCGCCGCCGAGCCGTTCTGGTTCAACACGCTCATCGCGAACTGGACGGACTACGGCACGCCGGAATATCTCGACTTCGTAGGCGAGGCGAAGCCACAGGTCGCGCAGGTGGGTTTCTACGGTGTCACCTTCTACAGCGTGGCGCACACAAAGTTCGGCAAGGGCTACCCGGCGCACTTTCCGGTCGAGGGCACGAAGGAGTGCGGTGAGTTCTTCCGCAAGCTGAACCAGGAAGTCCACGCGCGCGGCTCGAAGGTCGTCGGGCATTTCAATACCACGTTCATTCTCGGCGATCCGGAGAAACGGGCGGGCTTTTTCGACTGGTATCACAATGGCTGGGACGCGAAGGCGCTCGGCCCGAAGCCGACGGCGAACCCGACCGAGATGCTGGCGGTGAACGCCGAGGGGAAGCTCATCACCACCATGAGCTACAAGATCGGCGGCTGGCCCGAGTATCATGGTTGCCTCAACAACCCGCTCTGGCGTGCATGCCTCAAGGCCATGATGACCGACGCCATCGCGCGCGGCGTGGACGGGCTCATCGCGAACTACTACTACCGCCGCGACTGCATGTGCCAGCACTGCGTGGGCGGGTTCCGCGCGTGGTTGGGGACGAACTGCTCGCCGGCGCAGCTCAAGAGCCAGTTCGCCATCGCGGAGCTGAAGGCGCATGACTTCAAAGAAATCCCTTCGTGGCACAATCCGAAGGAGACCTCGCCTTACAAGCTCGCCGCGCTGAAGTGGACGCAAATCTCGCTCAAGGCCGCGTTCGACGATGTGTTCATCACGCACGGGCGCAAGCTCAAGCCGGACTTGATGGTCGCGCAGTGGAACCACCTCGGCGGGTTCAACCAAATCAACGGTGACGAGCGCTGCCTGATCCCCGGTGACTTGTGGGGCCGCGATGAAAGCTATCTCTGGTATAGCACCGGCAACGCCGCCTCGCAGACGGACCTCGCCAACGGCGACCTCGGCGACGGCACGCTGCAACTGCGCTACATCCGCGGCGCGTTCGGACCGAGGCCGTTCGTGCTGGGCAAGTATGAGCAGACGCGCACGCGGGCAACGATTGCGGAAGGCATTGCCAACGGGGGCGCTGGACTGGGCTTCTACGCAAACTTCAAGAACCCGGCGGGTCGCGAGGCGATGACGACGTATTTCGGGTTCGCGGCGAAACACCGCGATCTTTACGTCGGCGCACAGCCGGCGGCGGAGCTGCTTCTGCTCTACCCGCGCAGTGCCGTGCAGCGGGGCGACGTGGAGCCGGTGGCTCGCTTCAAGGCCATCGGCAAGCAACTTGCGCGGGAAGGCTACGTGTTCGACATCGTGCCGGATGACATCGTGACCGAGGCGCAGATGGCCGGGCGTCGGGCGGTGGTGGACTGCGCTTCTTCTCCGGTTGCCAAGCGCGTGCCGCAGATCACGCGGCTTGCGGTGCCGGCCGCCCCGGAGGATGGCGCGGTGGCGAAATGGCGCAAGGAACTCGCCTCCGTCACCCGCCGCGAGGGCGCGCCCACCGTGGTTGCCTCCGTCCTCAGCCTGCCCAAGCGCCGCCTCGTCCACCTCGTGAACTACAACCGCGAGGAACCGCCGAAGGCCCGCACGATGGGTGCCGGTCCGCACGAGGAAAAGCCGCTAGCCGTCGACGGCATCACCGTCCGGCTCGCGCTCCAGCCGGGCGATCGGGTGAAGTCCGTGCGCCTGCTCTCACCCGATGCCGAGGTAAGCACCGGCCCGGCGGGTTTGGTGCAACGCGCGGGCGAGGCCGCCTTCACCGTGCCGCGCATGTTGATCTACACCGTGGCCGTGGCGGAGTTGGAGTAGGTGCGGTGGTCACGGCGTTGGTGCGTGCTGTTGGTGGACACGCGGCCATCAGCAATCGCCGCCCCACCGTGGGCTGCGCCAGCGCGCAGGCGAACAATTGCTTGACGCCCCTCCCCCTTCCGCTTTGCATACGCGCCCATGAAGAAAACGCTTTTCGGTCTGTTTGGCGCGGCGCTGCTGGCTCTCAGCGGCACCGGGTGCATCTCCACGGTGGACGGCCACAAGTCTGCGGGCGTGCCCTTCCGCAAGGACAAGATCACCAGCCGCTACCAAATCCCGGTGGATCAGGTGTTCACGGCGGCCAAGGAAGTGCTCGCCGGCGAGAAGGGGGGGCTGGGCGTCCTCGAATCCGAGAACCGCGTCAACAACTCCCTCGTGGCCAAGGTCAACACCCGCAAGGTTTTTATCCGCATCACCGAGGTGGAGCCGAACATCAGCGAGATCGTCGTCCAAGTGCGCACGGACTCCGGCTGGTCCGATGTGGACTGGGCGGCGGAGATCGACAAGCAGATCGCCCTCCGACTGCGGCTGTAAGGGGCGGCTGGGTTTCTTTGTCCCAAGGCCGAGGATTATTCCTCGGCCTTTTTGTTTTCAGCCGTCCTGGCCGGCTGGAGGTGGAGCATGGCCACCGCCGCCCGTTCCGCCGCCGCGCTGTTAGGATACAGCTCCTGAATGCGCTTGAGAGTGGCCTTGCCGGCCGTCGCGTCGTTGCAAAACTTGGCTTGCCAGCTCGCCTTTTGGTGCAGCCAGCGCACCACCTCGCGTTGCGGCTGGCCGGGGGCGGAGATGAGCAGTTCCAACTCCTGCAGGCCGCGATCGTGGAACTCGAACTCCTCGACGTAGAGGCGGGCGAGTTCCTCGCGGGCGACCCAGTCGTTGGGATTCTTGGTCAGCCGTTCCCGCAGTCGGCGTTCGGCGGCGTTGATGTCCGGCTTCTCCGGTGCGGTGGGCTTCCTGCGCTTCAAGCCCAGCTTGCGTTCGAACTCCGGCATGGCGATGGGCTGGCGTTCATCCTCGCGCGCAAGCATCTCCGGCGTGGTGAAGTTGGCGAGCCGCTGCTGCGCGTGCAGCGCGGCCGTGGTGCCGGGGAGCAGCGTGGTGATGCGTTCGATGGCCAGCCGCGCGGACTCGGTGTCGCGGGCGAACTGCAGATGCCAGTCGGCGGCGGTGTTGAGCGTATAGGCGATCTGGTTGGGGGCCAATGCCGGGAGCTGGAGCGTGTCCTCGATGACTCCGAGCGCTCCGGGCAGATCTTTCAGGTGTTCGGCCAGCAGTGCCGCGAGTCGCATGTGCCCGTCGAAGTCGTGGGGGAACTTCTCCAGCTCGGCGCGCACGGCGGTCACGGCCCCGGCGTAGTCCCCGGCCATGCGCTTGGCCTCGACGTGGGCGTAATGGGGTTGTGGCTCAATCTGCTCCTTGCCTCCGTCGATCATGTCGCCCAGCGGGTCAGCGAAAATGCCGGTGATTTCATGCCGCCAGAGAATGGCGAGAATCACTAGCATGGCGGCCAGCAGGGGAACTCCAACGATCGCTCCTATGCCCGACAACGCGAGCGGGGCCACGTGCCGCACCATGGCGAACACCAGCACCCCGGTGATGAGTGACTTGGTGACGATTGCCCTCCTCGAGGATTGCGACCGCTGCAAGCGCCACCAGCAAAACCAGCCCAACGCCGCCAGTCCGGCCATCCATTCCAGAATCTTGAGCGCGGTTTCCATGTGGGGGCGGATGCGCGCAGTGTGCCCGGCAGGGGATGGATGTCAAAGCCCTGCTGCGGGCGCGGGCCCGTCAGGATAGTGCTTCAACTTCGCCAGTGCCGTGCTAGTTTTGCGGGCATGCCTAGCCTTTGCCATGTCTCCCGTCGTTGGGTTTGCTTGTGGGCGTTTGCCATCTGCGTCAGCCCTGTCCTGGCCGCTTCACCCGAGCTGCAATTCACCCTGCAAAAGCGCGTTGAAACCAAGCCCGGCAGCGGTGAGTTCCGCGTGACCAGCACTGCTGAGAAATGGAACCCCAGGCAGACGGCGATCATCGTCTGCGACATGTGGGATCTGCATCACTGCAAGAATGCCGTCTCTCGCGAGGGCGAACTGGCCCCGCGCATGAACGACTTGCTGGAGAAGGTCCGCGCGCAGGGCGTCTTCATCATCCACGCGCCGAGCAGTTGCATGAAGCCTTACGAGGGGCATCCGGCGCGGGAGCGGGCCAAAGCCGCGCCCAAGGCGGCCAACCTGCCGACGGACATCGCCTCGTGGTGCCGGCAGATCCCGGCGGAGGAGCAGGGCAAGTATCCCATCGATCAGACCGACGGCGGCGAGGACGATGATCCGGTGGAACATGCGGCGTGGGCGGCGGAGTTGAAGGCGAAGGGGCTCAATCCCCGGGCACCTTGGACCCGGCAGATCGATGTGTTGAAAATCCACGATCAGGACGCCATCAGCGATTCAGGTGTGGAGGTGTGGAATCTGCTGGAGCAGCGGGGCATCGCCAATGTGATCCTCATGGGGGTCCACGTGAACATGTGCGTGGCGGGCCGGCCTTTCGGCTTGCGGCAGATGGCGAAGAACGGCAAGCGCGTCGTGCTCATGCGCGACATGACCGATTCCATGTATAACCCGGCGCGCTGGCCGTTTGTGGATCACTTCCGCGGCACGGCGCTGTTCATCGAACACCTGGAAAAATACGTCTGCCCGACCATCACGTCGGATCAGATTATGGGGGGCAAACCGTTCCGGTTCGGCGGGGACAAGCCACGGCAAGGTGGCTGAGGCAGGGACCTCAGTTCACTTTACCAGCGGGTCGCGAAAAAGATGAACACGCCGATAAAGGCCGCTGCCCCAAGGGCGACTAGGAACCAGGTTCCCAAGCCGGTCCGATCTTTGTCGCCGGGTTCTTCAAAGGGAAGGTTAGGCATATGTCACGTGCTTTGTCTGTTTCGTCAGCCTTGCATCGGACAAGGCCGATTTTTGCTCAAAGTAGCCACGTGCAGAAGTAACAACAAGGTTAAAAATAGGACCTGATGAATGATGCCTGACAGCGAGCCGTCGCACTTGGGCAGTTTTCCATGATGGCAAGTCAACCAATGTTTTCAGGGGTATCCCGCTGGATTGCGGGCGCAGTGGCTGGGTGGAGTGCGGTCGCCCTCCCAGCCGTCGAGCCGGCTCGCGAGCATCTGGATTTCTTTGAGAAAAAAATTCGGCCGGTGCTGGTCGAGCGCTGCTACGAGTGCCACAGCGCAGCGGCGAAGAAGAACAAGGGCGGCCTTACTCTCGACACCCGCGACGGCGTCCTCAAAGGCGGCGATGCCGGTTCTGCCGTCGCCCCCGGAGATCCGGAGAAGTCCAAGCTTATCGAGGCCGTTCGCTACAAAAACCGCGACCTCCAGATGCCGCCGAAAAGCCCGCTGTCCTCGGAGCAGGTGCGCGATTTGGAGCAATGGGTGAAGCTGGGCGCGCCCGACCCGCGCACGGAAGCCGTGGCGCAGACCGGCGGAAAGCGCGCGTTGACCGTGGAGGAAGGCCGGCAGTTCTGGGCTTTTCAGCCGCTCGCGAATCCGTCCGTTCCCAAAGTCGGCAATCGGCAATCAGCAATCGGCAATCCCATTGACGCCTTCATCAACGCCAAGCTTGGCGAGAAGAAGCTGGCCGCTGCCCCGGCTGCCGATAAGCGCACGCTCATCCGCCGCGCGACTTTCGATCTTACCGGTCTGCCGCCGGCACCGGAGGAAGTGGATGCGTTCCTCGCGGACAAGTCGCCGGACGCCTTCGCCAAGGTCGTGGACCGCCTGCTCGCTTCGTCCGCTTACGG
>Ga0255094_1001489_pt1 | contig 10074 bp, 6 predicted proteins | sample Colum_Law_RepB_8_2_FD_188434 | JGI IMG/M metagenome (GOLD analysis project Ga0255094, IMG submission 188434) | Freshwater microbial communities from Columbia River, Oregon, United States - Colum_Law_RepB_8d | ecosystem: Environmental > Aquatic > Freshwater > River | place: USA: Oregon | collected...
GTCCGACACACTCGTCTCGCTCGCATCCAGCGCTGGCGGGACGAAGAACTACACCTTCACCGACGCCGCGTCTGGCCAGAGCGTCACCGTGGCGGTGACGATGACACCGTATTCGCAGACGGTGGGCGAGGTTTTCACCGCGTTGGATGGCAACACGCGTCTCGGCATCGGCCCCGGCGGCAGCGGCGATGACAACCACGTGGACAGCACCGAAGGCTTGAACCTCGCCGCCTCGCTCGTGTCCGCGAGTGCGGGCGTGACGGCGAGTTCGGTGCGCTTCCGCGTCGCCAGCATCGGCCTGAGGAACACGAGCAACCCGACCTTGAGCTGGGTTTCCTCCGCGACCAGCTCGAACGGTTTTGTTCTGAACGCCGAGGCCCTGTTCACTCTCGACTCCGCAACCGCCTCGCTGAACGGCGCGAGCTACGCAGGTCAGTTGCGCTTCCTAACCAGCGATGACCTGCAACTCAGCGACGCTGTCACCGGCGGACTCGGTCTCGTGCTGAACGCGACCTTTTCCACCAACGGCGCGGTGACCGACGCGCTCATCACGTCGTGGTTCACCAAGGACTCCGGCAAATACGCGCGTATCTACGAGACCACAGCGAACCAGACCGCCGGCACGACCTCGCTGACGTGGTCGCGGGGCACGGTCGCGCAGACATTGCCGGCTTACGCGGGCGTGCAGGAAATCAGCTCCTCCGCGAGCTACGTGTATGTCCGCACGACGGGCTTGGGCTTCCACAACATGGGGCCGTGGTATCTCGACGCGGGCAAGTCGCAGCTCTTCCCGAACCTGCCCGGCAACACGGCGACCATCTGGCGCTTCCCGCGCACGCCCGCCGCTGCGACATCGCCCACGCTCACCACGCTCGGCGCGATTGGCTACTTCGTGGACGGCGTGGCGATGTTCGACGGGCAGGACGGCTATTACTGGAACGGCACGGCGGAGGCGCAGAGCGGCACCGGCGGTTTGTGGAATCGCGACGCGTATCCCGAGGAAGGCGTTTCCTTCGACCCCGGCAACGCGCACCAAGAACAGACCGGCACGTATCACTACCACGCCAACCCGCTCGCGCTGCGCTTCCAACTCGGCGACAACGTGACCTACAACGCCGGGACGAAGACTTGGAGCGAAACCGCCGGCACCCCGACGAAGCACTCGCCCATTCTCGGCTGGGTGAAGGACGGCTATCCCATCTACGGTCCTTATGGCTATTCCTCGCCGAGCAATTCCAGCAGCGGCATTCGGCGTATGACCACGGGCTACGTCTTGCGCAACGGCCAGAACAGCACGGTGAACTTGGCGACGACTGGCCGCGTCACGCTGCCCGCGTGGGCTGCGCGCGGACGCAGCCGTTCGACCACGCTCGCGGCCAACGAATACGGCCCGAACGTGACTGGTATCTACACCGTGGGCCGCTACCACGAGGACTACGAATACCTTGGTGACGTGGGTCAGGTGCAGGGCGTGAACTTCGACCTCGACGAGCACAACGGCCGCTTCTGCGTCACGCCGGAATTTCCCAACGGCACCTACGCCTACTTCATGACCATCAACAGCAGCGGCACGCCGGTCTATCCCTACAACATCGGCCGTGTCTTCAAAGGCGTCACCAGCGGCGGCGCGGTGACGAGCATCACGGAGACAGTCACGACCAACTTCGTCGGCGGACCGAACGTGCCGGTGAACGTGGCGCGGCCGACCGTGAGCGGCGGAACGGTGACGCTCGTATGGAGCGGCGCGGAAGGCGGCACCTACGCCGTGGAAAGCCGTTCCGAAGTGAATGGCTCCTGGACGCCGGTGGCGACCGGTGTGGCACCGACCGGCAACGCTGGCTCCCGCGCGGTGACGTCTGCAGGCGGCCGAGCCTTCTACCGTGTGGCCCGCACCGCGCTGGCGAACTACTCGACCACCGCCGCAGGCACGGGTGGAGGAGGCGGTGGGGGTGCCGGTGGCGGCGGTGGCACGCCCGTGCCACCCACCATCACGAGCGTCACGCCCAACAGCGGCACCTCGAGCGCATCTGCCACCATCACCATCACGCTCGGCGGCACGAACCTGCCACCGGCGGACGCGGTGCCGACCTCAGTCACGCTCGGCAGCGTGAGTGGCACCGGCATCTCCTACAACGGCAGCGCGGTAACGGCGAACTTCACGCTTCCAGTTACGACTGGACTGCAAAACATCGTCGTGACCTTCCCCGCACCGCCGACCGGCGGAGTCGCGCTCAGCATCACCGGCACCAATGTTTTCACGGTCAATGCGTCGGGCGGCGGCGGACCTTCCACCACCACCGCTCCGGCTGGCACCGCTTCGCGCGGCACAACGGTGACGGTCACCATCACGTTGCCGGCGAACCCGCCGCAGCCTCCCCTCACCGACCCGATGACGAGCCAAACAATTTTGCCGCAGACCGTCACGCTCGGCACAATCAACGGCACCAACATCTCGCGACCCGTGCAAGGCACGGTGGTCGCCACGTTCGTCATCCCAGCAAACGCGACTACTGGCGCGCAGAACGTGGTCGTCACCTTCCCGCCGCCGCCGGGGATGCCGACGGGCGCCACTTACACGCTGACGGGCGGGGTGACGATTCAGTAAGTTTGGGCCATGAAGCCGCAGCACCTCACCACCAACCAGCGCATCGCCCGGGTATGGGCGACACTGGCAGTCTTGGGTCTGCTGCTTTGGTGGACACAGCGGGCGCGTGGTGTGGAGTCGGAGGTGACGGTGTCCATCGAGCCGTGTTTCCGGGGCAAGCCGCTGGGGTTTGACCAGCTTCGTTGCACAAATGCCGCCGGCCAAGCACTCGCCGTGACACGGCTAGACATGTTGCTTTCCGGCATCGCGGTGCGGCGCACGAACGGCTCGTGGCTGGAGAAGCACCATTGGTATGCGTTCATCAACGCGCGCGAGGGCCGGACAAACTTTGTGCTGCGCGGCCTGCCGGCAGGAGATTACGACCGGCTGCGCTTCAGCATCGGCCTGCCGTCGGAGCAAAACCACGCCAGCCCCGCGCAGTGGGACGCGGCGCATCCGCTCAATCCGCAGATCAACGGCCTGCATTGGAACTGGCAGGGCGGCTATGTCTTTCTCGCGCTCGAAGGAAAATGGGGTTTGCCGCCGCAGTTGATAGGGGAGCGCGATGGCGTGGGCGGCGAGCGGGTGAACGCGTTGAACACCGGCCTAGCCGCGTCGGGGCTGAGTCATCCTTCGCCTGCCATCGGCGGGAGCGCCGGTGCCGAACTGACGCAGGCTGGCAGTCCGCCGAACCGCCGGGGGGACACCGGCGCTCCGCTGGCGGGTTTCTCCTGGCATCTCGCAACCGACCGGCAACTGATGACCGTGGATGTGCCGGTCATGCTAGGTGTCCATTCCGAGCATGCCGCCGTGCGGCTAAACTTCGATCTCGCGACCGTGTTTGGTGAACTCACGTTGGACCGCGACACCAGTTCCACGCACTCGCGCGAGGGCGACGAGCTTGCGGACTGGCTGCGTGGTAATGTGGAGCGGGCCTTCTCTCCGAGCCGTGCCGGCGGTTTGCAACCGTCGTCCGTGGGGGGCAGCACGCCAAAGACGGCGACTGCAAGTCGCGGGCACGAAGTCGCCGCGCCCGCGAAAATCATCGGCACGCCGTATCGGTTCACCTACGCGGCGCATTTCCCCAAGCCTGCGCTGCCGCTGGACAATCCGTTGACGGAGGAGGGCGTCGCGTTGGGCCGCAGACTATTCAACGACCCGCTGCTGTCGAAGGGCGAGAAGCAGTCCTGCGCGTCGTGTCACCAGATGGACGGCGGCACGGTGGACGCGGGCAAGGCCTTCAGCCTCGGTGTGGACGGCCTGCCGGGAAAGCGCAACGCGATGCCGCTCTACAACCTCGCGTGGAAGTCCGAGTTCTTCTGGGATGGTCGCGCGAAATCGCTGCGCCAGCAGGCGCTGATGCCGATTCAGGACGAGCTGGAGATGCACGAGACTTTGCCGAACGTGGTGGCGAAGTTGAAGTCGGCACGAGCCGCCGCCGCAGATGCGAAGGCCATCTCCTACGCTACATCCTTTACCCGCGCGTTCGGCACACCGGACATCACGGCGGAACGCGTCGGTCTAGCACTGGAACAGTTCCTTCTCACGGTCACGTCGTTCGACTCAAAGTTCGACCGCGTCATGCGCGGCGAAGCGAAGTTCACCACCGAGGAGCAGCGCGGCTTTGAGCTATTTCATACCGAGCACGACCCGCGACGCGGGCAGTTCGGCGCGGACTGCTTTCATTGCCACGGCGGGCCGCTCTTCCAAAACGTCGCCTTCGCCAACAACGGCCTCGAACGCGAGCCGAAGGACTTGGGTCGCTACCTCGTCACCGGGCGCGACGGCGATAAGGGCAAGTTCTCTGTCCCCTCGCTGCGCAACGTGGAACTCACCGCGCCTTATATGCATGACGGCCGGCATCGCTCGCTGGAGGAGGCGGTGTTCCACTATGTGCGCGGCGTGAAGCGCAGCGAGACGCTGGACCCGAATCTCGCCAAGCACCGGCCCGGCGGCATGCACCTTCCGCCGCCGGATTTGCACGCACTGGTAGCATTCTTGAAGACCCTTACCGACGAGTCCCTGCGGCCTGCTGCCCGCAGCGCAGCTCTCGCACCGCCATGAGCGCCTCATTTCATTTTGCCCGTGTGGGCGAACGGCGGTCGGACCGGAGGCAATCGTGTGCTCGGTCCGTCCGCCGTGAACTTTTTGGATGCGGCGATTCTGGCCGCCGTCCGTTAGTCTGCTAACCAACACTTTTAATGCGCCATCGCCCTTTCATCGCCCTGCCAGCGACGTTGCTCGCCGTCGCCTCCCTCGCGGCGCTCGTTCACGCGCAGAACCGTCCGCCTGAACCCAAAGGCCCCGGCGGGCGTGGTGGCGGTGAGCAGAAGGGCAAGCAATACGCCGCGCCGGCGGGCGACGGGCAAAGTCCCGGCAAGAGCCAGGTGAGCATCACGGTGGAAGGTGCCTTCCGCGTCATCCGCGCCAACGGCCTGCCGGATCACGCGCCGGGGCAGTTCCCGAATCGCGGCAACCCAAACGTCATCGTGGCGCAGAACTACACTTACCGCGTGCCACTTCAGCCCAAGGAGAACGCGCAGTTCACGCGGCTCGCCATGCACCCGTTTGGCGTGGCTCTCAACGGCGTGGTCTTCGACCCCGGTGCGGCCGAGTGGTGGCAGATGGACCCGCGCTCGGGCTGGACGCTCGACCCCATCAGCGGTTCGCAGAAGCTCGGCATTGACCGACACAACGCACACGTCCAGCCCAGCGGCGCGTATCACTATCACGCGATGCCGACAGGTCTCGTGGAGAAGCTCACTGGCGGTCAACAGCGAGTCGCGCAAGTCGGCTGGGCGGCGGATGGGTTCCCGATTTACGGGCCGTGGGGTTACACCGACGCGAAGAGCACGAACAGCACGGTGAAGCGGATGAAGTCGAGCTATCGGCTGCGCGAGGGCACGCGAGCCAGCGGGCCGGGCGGAAAGTTCGACGGCAGCTACGTCGAGGACTTCCAGTTCGTGAAAGACGCGGGCGACCTCGACGAGGCCAACGGGCGTTTCGGCGTGACGCCGGAGTTTCCGCAGGGCACATATCACTACGTGTTGACGGACGATTTCCCGTTCATCCCGCGCCAGTTCAAAGGCACGCCGGACAGCAGTTTCTTCCGGCACGGCCCCGGCCCGATGCGCTTCGGCGCGGGGGACGTGAACTTCAAGGGCGGCAAGGGGCCGCCGGGCAAAGGCCGGTCGTTCTAACCCCATCGCTCCCATGGCCGAGACTTCCTCTCACCGCCGCAGTGAAGCCACTGTGCCGACGCTCATCGTGGCCGCGCGCCGCGAACGGGACGTGCGCCCGCACCGGCTCCAACAAATCGAGGGCACGGGTGCGCCGAGGTTGATTCCGCTGGACCGCGAAGAGTTCGTGATGGGCCGAGACGAGGCGGCGAACATCCGCATCAACTCGCCGCGCGCGTCGCGCCGGCACGCGTTCATCCGTCGCCACGAGGAGGGCTTCGAGCTGCTGGACAACGAGAGCCGCAACGGCATCCTGCTCAACGGGCTGAAGGTGTATTCGGCCGTGCTGCGCGATGGCGACGTGGTGCAGGTGGCCGATGGCGTGTTCGTCTATCACGAAAGCTGACCATGGCGATGATTGTCAAATTCTGGGGTGTGCGCGGGTCCATTCCGACGACCGCGCAATGGGCGCGCGTCTTTGGGGGCAACACGCCGTGCGTGGAAATTCGCGCCGGAGACGGAGTATTCATCTGCGACGCGGGCACCGGCATCCGCGAGTTGGGCCGCGACCTAGCCCGCCGCTCGCCTGCGCCGAAGGCCGCGCATCTCTTCCTGAGCCACCTGCATCTCGACCACATCCAAGGCCTGCCGTTCTTCCTCGCCGCAGTCCCCGACCTTCGCGTGCATGTCTATGGCGTGTCCGACGATGACACGAGCCGGCGTCGGTTGCTCTCCGGCGAGCTGGGCGCGGAGTTCTTCCCGCAGAACGTCGAACAGCCGCGCGCGAGCCTGGCCTTCGACCAACTTGATGATACCGAGCCGTGCGTCATCGGCGATGTGCGGGTGCGCAGCCTGCCGCTGAAACATCCCGGCGGCTGCCACGGGTTCGTCTTCGAGCACGACGGGCGCAAGGTGGTCTATGCCTCGGACGTGGATCTGGACGCCGGCCAAGCCGGCGCGCAGGAGCGCACCGCCACCAGCGATGTCATGACATTGCGACCGGTGCCACGCGCCTTGCTCAACGCGGCGCGCGGCGCGGACCTGTTGATTGTGGACGGTCAATACAACGACCCGCAGTATCGTGTTCGCGTGGGCAGTGGACATTCGAGTTGCCTCACGGCCACGGACCTCGCCATCCAGGCGGACGTGAAGAACCTTGCGCTGTTCCACCATGACCCCGATGACCGCGACTCCGACGTGGAGACGAAGGTGAAGCTCTGCCTCGCGCGCGCCGCCAAGCTCGGCGCTGAACTGCCCATCTTCGCCGCCCGCGAAGGTGTGGCGCTGAAATTCTGACGCATGGACGAGACCGTTTCCGATTCTGCGCCTGCGCCCCGCCGCCCCGTGAACTCCTTGCCCGGCGCGGACGACGAGACGCTGGCGAGTGGTCAGATGCCGCGCAAGCCGGCCACTTCCGGTTCGGCGCTGGCCTTCAAGCCCAAGGAGCGTGACCTCTCCGGTGCGCAGCTCGGCGAATACCAGCTCGTCCGCAAGATCGCCGTCGGCGGCATTGGTGAGGTCTATGAGGCCGTGCAGCTCAAGCTCGACCGCCGCGTCGCGGTGAAGCTCTTGTCCGAGGAGCTTTCGCGCGAGCAGGAGTTCCTCACCCGCTTCGAGCGCGAAGCCAAGTCCGCCGCCGCGCTCAATCATCCGAACGTCGTTCAGGTCTATGACTACGGCTGCGCGGAGGGGCAGTATTACTTCGTGATGGAGCTGGTGGACGGCGTTGACCTTTCGATGCACGTCAAGGATCACGGCAAGCTGCCCATTCCTGACGCGCTGGCCTATTTCGAGCAGGCGGTCAACGCGCTCAAGTTCGCCGCGCGCCACGCCATCATCCACCGGGACATCAAGCCGGCCAACCTCATGCTCACCAGCGACGGGCGGGTGAAGGTCGCCGACCTCGGGCTCGCCAAGAAGCTCACCGATGACTCCGACGTGACCATGACCGGCGTGGGCATGGGCTCGCCGCACTTCCTCGCGCCCGAGCAGGCGGACGACGCTGCGCACGTGGACCATCGCGCGGACATTTACGCGCTCGGCGTCACGCTGCTTTACCTGCTCACGGGCAAGCGGCCCTTCGAGGGCGCGTCGAACTTCTCGGTCGTCCTCGCGCACGCCAACAAGCCGCTGCCCACGGGCTTCGAGCTGGGCACGCCGCTGCCGGAGGAAATCGAGCGCTTCATCAAGCGCATGACCGCGAAGCTCCCGGCGGCGCGCTACCAGGATTACGACGAGTTGCTCGCCGACTTGCAGCGTGTGAAGGCCGGCCATCGCCCGACCGTGAACTGGGGCCAGGTCTTGCGCGACCCGCGCAACCTCCAGCGCCTCGCCATCGCCGCTGTGGTCATCCTCATTGCCGCGCTCGCGGTGCCGATGATGCTGCCGGACAAGAAGCTGGCTGCGCCGCAATCACCAGTGAGCACGCTGAACAGCGCCGGGGATACGCTGCCACGACCGCCGCTCGGTCAGGTGCCTGATGATCCCGAAGGCCGTCCTCGGATCAGTTCCGCTGACCCGGCGGGCAAGGCCAAGCAGATGAAGGGAAAGGGCGGACGCCCGGGCGGCCTGCCGGTTCCGCTCCCGTCCCCAAGTCCGCCGGAACGCTTCCCCATCAAGGATGGCCCGATTCCCCAGATGCTCGCGGATGCGGACCGCTTCGCCGCGCAGAACAAGGACAAGCTGAAGGCCATCATTGACCGCTATTGGCAAGTGCAACGGAAAGCCGAGGGCACGCAGTGGGAGACGGAAGCCAAGCGCAAGAGCGACAACGCGATTCTGGCCCACCAGTTCGCTACCCATGATGTCATCGAAAAGCTGCAGGCGGAAATGGAAGCCCACCTCCAGCAGAACAAGGTGCAGGAGGCTTACGATGTGTGGCGCAGGTTCCCGCAGGGCCTTCAGACGCCAGAAACTGACGAACAGATTGCGGACATCCTCCAGCGCTTCATGCCGCCGCAATTTCAGCCAAGGCGACAATGAGTGCTCGATTCCACGTCGCCACGCTCCCGCTGTTCCTCGCCGGCTTGCTGCCCGCTCTCGCTGCTGACGTTGATTGGCCGCGCTTCCGCGGCCCGAACGGCTCTGGCATCGCCACCGGCGCGCAGCCACCGACCACCTGGAGCGACACGCAGAACGTGAAGTGGAGGACCGAACTGCCGGGGGCGGGCACCCTCAAGCCCGGTGGTCGTGGGCGAACGCGTGTTCGTCACGTGCTGGGCCGGGGCTGGCAGTGTGACGCGCCAGTTGGTCTGCGTAAGCCGCGCCTCGGGGAAGATTCTTTGGGCTCGGTCCGTGGCCGGGGAGGCCACTCCGGACCGCCATGAAGGTTTTCTCACGGAGCACGGTTATGCCAGCCATACGCCGACGAGCGATGGGGAAAAGGTCTTTGCCTACTTTGGGCGGGGTGGGGCGGTGGCCTTCGACCTCGACGGCAAGCAACTCTGGCACGTCAAGCTGGGCGACAGCGCCAACGGCAAGAACTGGGGTTCCGCCGCCAGCCCCGTGCTTTACAAGGACACCGTCATCATCACCGCCTCCGAGGAGGCCCACGCCATCATCGCGCTAGACAAGGCGACTGGCCAAGAGGTTTGGCGCGCGCCGGGCGGGGCGCTCGAATATGTCTTTGGCACGCCGGTCCTAGCCGGTGATTCCGCCCGGCCCGAACTGCTCCTCGCGTTGCCGGAGGAGCTGTGGGCGCTCAACCCGGAGAACGGCAAGCTCCGTTGGTTTGCCGCCACTGGCCTGCCGGGCAACATCGCGCCGAGCGTGGTGACGAGCGATGGCGTGGCCTTTGCCTTCGGTGGTTTTCCGCAGCTTGGGGCGTTCGCGGTGAAGACCGGTGGCAAGGGCGATGTGAGCCAGACCCACCGGCTCTGGCTCACGCGCAGCAGCACTTACGTGCCGACGCCAGTCTTGCACGACGGTCGGCTCTACGTCGTGACGGATCAGGGCTTTGCGTTGTGCCTGGATGCCAAGACCGGCGAGCAGGTCTTCAAGGAGCGCTTGCCCGGGGCCAGCGCGACCGGCCGCGGTGGCAAGCCCTTCTACGCTTCGGCGGTCATGGCGGACGGGAACATCTACGCCGTGAGCCGTCGCAACGGGACGTTCGTCATCGCGGCCCAACCGCAGTTCAAGCTCGTCGCGCACAACTCCTTCGCGTCCGATGCCACTCAGTTCAACGCTACGCCCGGCATCAGCGGCAAGGACCTGTTCCTGCGGTCGGACAAATTTCTCTACTGCCTTGCCACTCACTAATGCCTCATTCCCATGAAAACCAAACTTCTCCTCCCCACGCTCACTCTGATAGCC
>Ga0255094_1001497_pt1 | contig 10039 bp, 7 predicted proteins | sample Colum_Law_RepB_8_2_FD_188434 | JGI IMG/M metagenome (GOLD analysis project Ga0255094, IMG submission 188434) | Freshwater microbial communities from Columbia River, Oregon, United States - Colum_Law_RepB_8d | ecosystem: Environmental > Aquatic > Freshwater > River | place: USA: Oregon | collected...
CGACCGGCCGTCTTCGTCATCACCGGACTGCGACCGAACTCGCCCAGAATCAGCACCAGGGTCGAATCCAGCAATCCCCGCTGCTCCAGATCCCCAATCAACGCCGTAATCCCGCGATCCAGCACCGGCAGCATCGGAGTCAGTCCCTTCACAATGCCGCCCCAGCGGACTTCATCCCCATGATGGTCCCAGTGCCCCCACGCATCGCTGAGTGTCACAAAGGTCACTCCCGCTTCCACCAGCCGCCGTGCCAGCAGTGCCTTTTCCCCCAGAGAATCCCGTCCGTAACGGTCCCGCACCGACGCCGGTTCGTGGCTGAGATCAAAGGCCTGCTGAGCTGCTCCACCCAGCACCAGCTCAAAAGCCTCGTGCGCATACCGATCCTGCTGCTGAAACGCCGCAGAACCATCCATCTGCCGCCGAAACCGGTCCAGTTGCCGCCGCAAACCGTCCCGATCCTGCAGTCGGGGAACTTCAATCCCCCGCGGCAGCGAAAAACGTCCGTTGATCTTCATCCCATCCAGCGGCTCCCACGCCTGCCCCAGATCCCCCGCACCGTAAATATCCGAGACCATGCTGTCCGCCAGAGCCACGTTCGCCGGCATGCCCGGTTGATTCGCGCCACAGAATCTGGCGGCCACCGAACCCATCGAGGGATAGCCGCCTCCCTGCCGCCCAATCTCCGTCCGCTGCGCCTTTGGATTGCCGGCCTGGAACGTGATCGGCGTGTGATTGCTGGAACTGGCGTCCATCGAACGCACCAGCACAAACCGATCCATCATCGCCGCCTGCAGCGGCAGATGTTCACAGATCCGGACACCGGGAACTGCCGTCGAAATCGGCTGAAACGGACCACGAATCTCTGGCGACATGTCGGGTTTCATGTCCCACATATCTATCTGACTGGGTCCACCGGACAACCAGATCTGAATCACGCTTTTCACGGGCCGGGCAGTCTGACCGGCAGCCTGCCGAGCCTGCAGCAATCCCGGCAGCGAAATTCCGGCCAGACCCGTCAGCCCAGCCTGCAGCAACCAGCCACGTCGCCCTGCCTGAAACAGCGGACGCCGGTCGGGACCGAAGTGAGCAGAAAACAATCCCTGAGTCCTGGTGGCAGACATGAACCGAATTCCTGGCGGAGGCCATTGGCGGGAGCGGGAATGGACAAGGGCGGTGGGGTATTTTCCATCACGCAGTCTGCACACGCAGTCGAAAATCAGGGATTTCCGAGCTGTGAAACTGCGAGTGCTGCTTCTGAGGTCACCCCGCACAATAACCGTGTGTTTCAGACATTGCCAGAGGCAGGTTGGGCTGGAAGGGTGAAAAACAGGGGATTTGTGTTCATCAGTCACATCGGCTCAGGCGACTTCGGCAAATTCGCCGGATCCTGATTGCGTCGCGGGATTCCGGATTTGCCAGCGCCCTGAATTCGGGTAGATTGGAGCAGGTATCAGACCCGAAGACTGTCATATCCCGCCCGCATCCTCCTGCCACCCCGTCTGTTTCCTTAGGGTGGCACAGCCTCTGGAATTTCCCCCCGTGCTTAACATACTCAGCCCCGCCACCAGTGCTCAGCGTTTCTGTGACCATCAGTCGCGTCGACGGATGCTGCAGGTGGGGGCCCTGTCGGTGTTCGGCCTGTCGCTGTCGGGGCTGTTGAAAGCTGAACAGTCGGCATTTACACACCCTTCTGCACGTTCAAAGAAATCCGTCATTCTGGTCTGGATGCACGGTGGACCGTCGCAGCTGGACATGTATGACATGAAGCCGCAGGCCCCGGCCGAATATCGCGGTCCGTTTCGCCCGATAGCCTCCAGCCTGCCGGGGCTGGACGTCTGCGAACTGCTGCCCGAGCATGCCAAAGTGATGCATCACTGCAGCGTGATTCGCAGTTTTTCGCATGGCAACGGGGACCACTGGGCGGCAGCGCACTGGATGCTGACGGGGCGGACGGGGGCGACTGGCGCAGACCGGATGCCGCGTTATCCTTCGATGGGCGCCGTGGCGTCGCACCTGCTGGGACCGACTCAGCCAGGTTCCCTGTCCAGCGTGAATATGAATGATGGCGGGTTTGGATTTCATGGTGCCGCGTGGCTGGGGGTCAATCACAATCCCTTCCGCTACGGCGACTTCAGTTACGGCAACGAGGCCGGTCAGTTGCCGACAGGCGATTACCGCAGTTTTGCCCTGACGGAAGGTCTGTCAGAATCCCGGCTGATGGACCGCGTCTCGCTCAGTCGCCAGCTGGACGGCCTGCGTCGTCGGGTTGACAGCAGTCGGGTGTTTGATCAACTGGACGCAATGGATCAGCAGGCGATGGATCTGGTGTTGTCCGGTCGCGTGCGGAAGGCGTTTGACACCAGCGAAGAATCGCCTGAACTGCGGGCGCGGTACGGTACGGGCTGGGGTGAGCAGGCCCTGCTGGCGCGGCGACTGGTGGAAGCGGGCGTACGGTATGTCTCACTGAATACCGGATATTTCGACGATCACGGCAGCATTGAGCCAGCATTGAAGGACAAGCTGCCGCGACATGACCGCGCGGTGGGTGTACTGATTCAGGATCTGGCGGAACGCGGTATGCTGGACGACACCCTCGTCGTGGTGGCGGGCGAATTCGGGCACACGCCGCGAATCAACGCGAATGCCGGTCGGGACCACTGGCCACAGGCACAAAGTATTCTGCTGGCAGGCGGTGGCTTTCAGCATGGGCAGGTGATCGGGGCCACGAATGACAAGGCCGAGTACCCGGTGTCGAAGCCTGTCAGTGTCGAGGATTTCTGTGCGATTGTGTATCACGCTATGGGACTGCGGACGGACGACGTGATTATGGATCTGTCGGGGCGTCCGACACATCTGGTCCCGGCCGGCCACGTTCCTGTGGAACTGTTGAAGGCCTGACGTGACTCGCACACCGCCAGTGAAGCGACCACCGCTGCTGCTGCCACTGCTCAGGCTGGCCACGGTGTCGGTGCTGGTGACGCTGATGCTGTGGATTCTCTGCGGTGAGCAGAACTGCTGGCAGCAGCTGTGGCCCGGTGATATCCACGCTGGTCTGCTGCACTGGACCGGTGGGCAGTTGCGTACTGATGCCGCGGACCGTGTGCACAGTGAGCCGTCATTCCCGGGGCTGTGGCTGGCAGTGACGCTGCCACTGGTGCTGGTGGGGGCGGTGCAGCAGAAACGCCAGCCGGCAGGTGGCCTCGTGGACCTGTCCCGGCGGACCATGCCGTGTGCGATCTTTGCCTCAGTGTGGCTGCTGCTGTGGTGGGTGGCACCGCTGGTCTTCGGGGGACAGTTCACGCAGTTTCTGTGCACTACCACTGCCTTCAGTCTGGCACTGTTGCTGGCGCTGCTGTGGAATGCGCTGCCTGTTCCGACACTGCGGCAGGGCGGGGCGGCGGATGGTCTGGCAGGGCAGCCGACTGGGATCGACGGCAACCGGCGCACACTGCTGGTGGTGCTGCTGGCTGCAGTGGTGTGGCAGTCCGTGTCATTTCAACTGAACCGCAGTCTGTACGACAATCTGCTGGTGCCGCACGGTGATTCGGCGATGTATGAAGAGCATCTGTGGAATACGTGGCATGGCAGGGGATTTCGCAGTTATCTGGACCAGGGACTGTTTCTGGGTGAGCACATTCAGGTTGTGCATCTGCTGCTGCTGCCTCTGCATATGCTGTGGCCGCACTATCTGCTGCTGGAGTGGATAGCGACGGCCTGTCTGGCGATCTGTGTGGTGCCGATTTTCAGCATGACGCGGCGGTGGTCAGGCAGTCCGCAGGCGGCGATGTGGCTGGCCCTCGCGTGGCTGCTGTACTTTCCGATGCATTATCTGGACATTGCCATTGATCTGAAGACGTTACGCCCCTCCTGTTACGGGCTGCCGGCGCTGTTCTGGGGGATTGATCTGGCCGAGCGGCGGCGGTTGAAGTCGGCGACCGTTTGTTTTCTGATAGCGCTGCTGACTCAGGAGGATTTCGCGCTGATCACGGGCGGCATCGGGCTGGTGCTGTGGCTGCTGCGGTGGCGGACCGCCGATCCCGACCAGCGGGCGATTGCACGCTGGTCTGCCGGACTGACCGCAGCGTCCGTGGCGTGGGTGCTGCTGGCCGTGCTGGTGGTGATTCCGGCATTTCGCGGTGGCGAGGTGGTGCACTACAGCCGGTACTTTGGTGATCTGGGCAACAGTCCGGGCGACCTGCTGAAGACCAGTTTGACGCAGCCCGTAAAGGTTGCCGCCATTCTGTTCAGCCAGCGGACGCTGTTATACGTGCTGGTGCTCAGTGTTCCGCTGGCGTTGTTGCCGCTGCGGCGTCCGCTGCTGTTGGTTGCCGGCGGGGCAACCTTCGCCATGCTCAGCCTGATCCAGTTGGGCAACGGTCCTGGAGATGCAGGGCAGACGGTCGAGCTGCCTCCGGTGCCCTACCATCACTTTCATGCTCCGCTGCTGCCGGTCATTTTCTGGGCGGCGGCAGCCGGTCTGCGGGGCAGGGCTGATGGCCGGGGCAGAACACTGTCTCAGCGGGCAGGTCTGCCGCAGGCCCCGGCAGACCGTGCCCGTCTGGCTCTGCTGTGTGCAGCGCTGACGGCTGCCAGCGGATCACTGCTGCCCTGCGGAGCTGCATATTGGTCTGACAAGGCGGACTGGGGCCGGACAAGGCTCTATCAGCCGAATGATCGCGCGGAAAAACTGCAGCGGATACTGGCAAAGATTCCGCCGACCGCCCGCGTCGCCTCCACGGACTACGTGCACACGCGGCTCACGCACTACGAACGCTCGTATGACTACAGCGACTACCTGCGAGCTGTGAACAACTATCGCCCCGGTGTGCCTGCTGACACGGACTACATCATCATCGACACGGGGCATCGCTACAGCACGATTCGTCGTCCCGAGGACATCCGCGAGCTGCGCGAGGAACCGGGGACGTGGGAACTGCTGCCGGACGAAACGGACGGCATGTTTCTGGTTTTACGACGTGTGCCGGCCGCAGTGAATTGAATCGACTGAGCAGCATGGCTGCTGCCACGCAGCCACACCCCTGCCTCCGGATGCCGTTCAATGATTGCGATTGCTTGCAAACCGTCTGCAGATCACTGAACACTGCGTAAACCACTTTAAACACGACGGACACATCGTGTTTTTTATGCATCAGGCAAAAAAAACCAATACGATCCTACCACTGTGATTTTCACTGGTTTTTTGCTTCAGTCTGGCGGAATCCGGCTTGGTGCGAACCTCACGCGAGGTCATTTGCCCGGCGTTGGAATGTTCCTTGCCACGTGCAGAAACGAATCTTAGCTCCTTAGTTCGTTTACTTCTGTTACCCGGGCCAGACGCCAGCCGTACCTGCAGTGTCTCACGATATCGCCTCTGAAGCCAAAACAGGCTATTCATATCAAAGGGAACCCCTGTGATGTTTTTCAGCATTGGTCGTACAACGGTATATTCTCTGTGCCTGTTGGCTTTCTGTTTTGTCTGGCCGGCATCGGGCAGCACAGCGGTGGTGACGTACAACAACCGGACGGATTGGGTGAATGCCCTGAAATCTCCGGGCGCAACCACGGATACGTTTGCTGGACTTTCCGGCAACCAGGCAAGCCCCATGAACCGCACGGGTTACAGCATTGGCGCATCTGCGGGAAGTTTCCGCGCTGCGACCAATACCAACGGCACACTTCCGTCGCAGCCATACATTGTGGCAACAAGCGCCAACGCCACAATCACCTTCACATTGACGACACCGCAGACAGCCTTCGCCCTGCAGGCCCTGCAGGTGGCAACCACCGGGGCAGTTGCCAGTCGCACGAACGTAGCAGGGGATATCGTAGTGACACTGGATGGAGTTCCACTGCAGCAATCGACGAATGGTCCAGTCTTCTTTGGATTCACCTCCACCAGTCCTTTCACAACAGTCACATTAAGCACGGCCACCGGTTCTGGCGCACCAGCGTTTGATACAGTTGAGTTCGGCAGGTTTACAGGCGAAGTGCTTCCGGTTCCGGAACCGTCAGCAGTGGCCACCACTGGTCTGATTGCAGTCGCGGCCATTTTCGCTGCCCGTCGTCGCCGTGCGGCCGTCAAGTCTGCAGTTGTCACCGCAGCAACGCAGGTCTGACCGACCTGATCACCCACGTTCAGCTTTCAGTTGGTCTGCAGCGTTTCAGTATTCAGTCTGGTCTGCAGCATCCTGAACAGTTCTCTGGCAACGGGGCCCGCAGCGCGGGCCCCGGAGCCGCCATGTTCCAGGGCCACCACGACAACAAATTCGGGGTTGTCTGCCGGGAAGTATCCGGCGAACCACGCGTGATCAGCACGCCCCGCTCCGGCTTCCGCAGTGCCGGTCTTTCCCGCTGCCGACAGCCCCTCAAAGTGGACCGTGCGATAGGCCGTGCCGGCTGGATTTAAGACACCGTCCACAAGTCCCTGTCGAATAGCCTGCAGGGTCTCAGCGGATAGTCCCGGGACCTGAGCTCTCGTGCTGCTCCACGGAGTCAGTGTGGCGTCCTCAAGGTGCCGCGCTGCTCCCTCGTCGCTGACGACATGCGGCACCACCAGCCAACCGCCATTGGCCACCACAGCCAGCAGTCGAGCAATCTGCAGGGGAGTGGTGGTCAGTCGGGATTGTCCGATGGAAAATCCCAGCGATTCGCGGGCGAATCGTCGGCGTACTGTTTCGGAGGCATTAGCCGGAGGGCGCGGTGGCAGGCTGCCGGCGCGTTCGAACGGCAGATCGACGCCGGTCTGGCGACCAAATTCCAGTCTGTCGGCCCAGTCGGCCTGCGCGTCGATGCCCATCTGCTGAGCGGCATTGAAGAACCAGACATTGCAGGACTGTGCCAGAGCCCCGCGGAGACTGATTGGCCCGTGTCCGACACCCCACGCACGAAAAATGAGACAGCGGTGTTCATCGGGGTTCTGCAGGAATCCGCGGCAGACAATTTCCATCTGCGGAGTGCAGGTGCCGGTTTCGAGGGCTGCGATGGCGGTGGCGATTTTCCAGACGGACCCCGGCGGAATAGCCATGGAGTGGAAGCGACTGACGAATGGTCTGCGGGTATCGCTGTTGGTGGCGTTCCACGCGGTCTGTGAGCCCTGCGTGAACAGCGTGAGGTCAAATTCGGGAGCGCTGGCGAGGGCCAGCAGTCTTCCGCTGTGGGCTTCCATCACCACGACGCTGCCACCGACCGGCGTCAGCTCGGGCTCCGGTGGTGCATCGGGAGTGGCGGATTCGAGGGCATCTTCCGGGGCAGGCAGCAGCCGGCGTTCTGCGTCGCCGACGGATTCCGCCAGCAACTGTTCGGCCAGTCGCTGCAGCTCCGGGTCGATGGTCAGCAGCACATCGCGTCCCGCCGCAGGTTGCCGCAGGATTTCGCTGGAGATGATGCGCTGGCGTCGATCACGCACGATGCGTCTGAGACCGGGCAGTCCACTGAGTACCGCATCGTAACTTTTTTCCACACCGAATCGTCCGACGGTGGCAGGCTGCTGCGTCATGTCCGTCGCTGCTGGTGTCCCGCCGGTCGACGGGACCGCGGTTACAGCGTCTGGTCGGGTCCTGGCACCGACCACGTGCACGGCAAAATCGGGGGCCGGGTAAACGCGATGGCTGTGTGCCTGCACGCGAACTCCGGGAAATCGCTCGGGATGTTCACTGATGATGGCGGCTGCACGAGCAGAGATTTCGGGCAGCAGTTGATGCCACGTCTCTTCCTCACGCACAAATATGCGTTCTGCCGCGGATCTTCGGGGTGCTGTCGTGAGGGCCGAGCGAATGGCTGCAGCCAGTCGCAGCAGCAGCCCGCCGTCGTCCGCGGCCTCAGTCTCGTCTGCTGACATCTCAGCGGCAGCCTGTGGTGGCCGATTGACGCGTTCGATGATCCCGCGAACTCGCGATTCAATCTGTTTTCGCCGCGCTTCAATTTCCTCACTCGGAACTCCGGTAATACTGGCGACAGCCTGCAGCATCAGATGACGTTCGTTCAGAATTTTCTGTTCGGTGCTGCGAACCAGTGTTTCATCACGACGTTCCTCACGGCTCAGTCGCTGCCGCAGCTGCTGTTTCAGCCATGTCGGCTCCGGCTGCTGTTCCAGCCAGCGGTAATGGATCTGCAGTGCCCACTGGTCCTCATCGCGTGCAAGTACAGTGGTGTCAGCGAGTATCTGTCCGTTGCGCGCCGGCAACTGCTCATCTTCCGTCGTGGTCACAGCCAGGGCCTGCAGGTAGTCATCGGGTAGCTGTGACTGCACCCATGCCACGCGGACAAGCACTGCGGTCAGCGTCAGAATCAGCAGCGCAGCGGGCAGGCGGATTCGCAGTGCAGCATCCGCTGTCGGCGAATTCTGTGCATCATGAAACAGCGGATGTCGCAGGGAATTTCTCATATCCTCTGCAGCTCGGAATTGAATGGTCGCCGCAAGCCGGTCTCTTCAGCCAGTCGCAGCAGCAGTGCCAGCACGGCACTGACGGGCAATGCCGTCAGCAGCAGTGGTGTGAGCTCTCGACTGACCAGCAGCAGGTCCGCCGACGTCGGCAAATGGACGTATGACAAACCGCCCGCGCATTGCAGGGTGGTGGCCACCATTGTCAGCACGGGAATCTGCAGCGGACTCGGCAGGCGCAGTTGCCGCCGCATGCCGTAATGGCGTCTGGAAGCATGAGGGACAACCAGCAGCAGTGCAAAGGGCAGCAGCAGGGGTACAGCAGGCAGCAGAGTCGGACGGGCGATCCAGTCCAGCAGTAACAACAATCCTCCCACCAGCAGCAGTCGCGCTCCAACCTGCCACGTCAGCACAGCACAGACCACAGGCAGAAACAGCGCACCGCGAGAGATCAGATCGGTGCAGGAAACTTCCAGCATCACGGCCAGCCATGCACAGATCGCAGCAGCGAGTACCGATTTCATGGTCGGGAGGTCTCCGCAGTTGTCACGGACTGTTCTGCGGGCTGCAGTTCCCAGTGCAGAATCTGTACGTCACGCAGCTCGTCCAGTCGCACGGCCGGAGCGACGCGAATGTCCCACTGTCCACCGGCCAGAAAATCGGCGTGCACGACTTTCCCGAAATACAGTTGTGGACCGCGCAGCCCTTCGACATCGGCAGCCACCACCTCATCACCCACTGCGACTGCCTCTGTGGCTGCAATGCCGGTGAGTCGGCAGTCCGGTTCCCCGACGCCTTCCAGAATTCCGCGTGATCCGAACAGCGCCCCCTCGGTGGTCCTGCGCAGCAACTGCACATTGGCACGAAAACCACTGGCAGAAATCGGCTGCACCAGACTGACCCAGCGCGCGGACTTTTCGATCCGGCCAACCACCGCCAGTCCGTCCAGGACTCGGTCACCAGGCTGTACAGACTGAGCCCGTCCGGCATCGATGATTCCACCGGAGCCCTGAACGACCAGCTCCGATCGAGTCAGTCCGCGTGCGCGTCCGGCATCCACCAGCAGTTCCCGCAGATCGGCAGGCAGGCCGTCACGACAGCTCAGCACCTGCGCCGGCAGCAGTGACATCTGCAGCAGTGCCGATCGCACTTCCTGCGGGTCTTCCACACCAAACCGCTGTCGATCCCGCTGCAGTTCACGACGCAGCCGGGCATTTTCAATCATCAGTCGTCGCAGCAGTTGCTGCTGTTCGAGCATCGCGGCTGGGGATGTCCCGCCACCGGATGCGGTCGCTGGGGCCTGCGTCGCTGTCGCATCGTCCGCTCGGCCAGCCTGTGAGTACCACAGCAGCCTTCCCGGGCTGGCCAGATCCAGCAGCACCGGACGCAGGGACCTGAGCAGTCCCAGCCGATCTGCAGCGGCAGCAGAAAGCGACAGAGCGGCAAGGCAGCAGGCTGCCAGCCACATTCGCAATCGTCCGGATTCTGCCTGCATCAGTCCACCTCAGAATTTCAGCCCGTCTGCACGTCAGGTCTCAGGCCGCTCGCAGTCCGTCATCCAGTCCCCCGCGCCAGCGTTCGAGGTGATCGAGACAGATCATGGCCCCGCGTACAACGGCGGTCCGCGGGGCATCGGCAATCCGCACGGGAATGCCCAGC
>Ga0255094_1001499_pt1 | contig 10030 bp, 8 predicted proteins | sample Colum_Law_RepB_8_2_FD_188434 | JGI IMG/M metagenome (GOLD analysis project Ga0255094, IMG submission 188434) | Freshwater microbial communities from Columbia River, Oregon, United States - Colum_Law_RepB_8d | ecosystem: Environmental > Aquatic > Freshwater > River | place: USA: Oregon | collected...
GGCATGGTTGCCGACGGGGCGGACGCCACCCGGCGTGGTGCGCGTGGTCACACCGCATCCGGGCGAGGCGGCGAGGATGCTGGGCACGACAACTGTCGAGGTGCTGGCTGATCGGGGCCGGGCAGTGCGCGAAATTTCCCGCTCGCGGGGTGGTGGCTGGGTGGTGCTTAAAGGACGGCACACACTCGTGGGTCGCGTGGAGGGCGACCTGTTTCTCAATTCCTCTGGCAATCCGCAGCTTGGCCAGGGCGGCAGTGGAGATGTGCTGGCGGGGTATCTCGCGGGTGAACTGGCACAGCCGTTGTTACGCGCCGACATCGGCTTGCTCATCCGGCACGCAGTGTGGGAACACGGACATGCGGCGGATGTGCTCTCCGCCCGGAAGGCGGCTTGGGAAATGGCGGATCTAGTTGGCTTATTGGGAAGCTCCACTGCGGCGGCCTCATCCGTCTGAAATGCCAGCCGGGGTAGCGTTGATCCGGAAACGAGCTTTCGAGCGGGTAAAATGTTCCGGGGAGTCAAGTTACACCTTGAAATGACTTGACCCCCTCTTTCACGCCCATCTACGCTCCAACCCCGTCAAGCACAGTGCATGTTGTCCCAACTTAAAAGCCTCTTCTCCAACGATATCGGCATAGATCTCGGGACCGCGAATTCCTTGGTTTACGTGCGCGATCAAGGAATCGTCCTCCGGGAACCCTCCGTGGTGGCCATTCAAGCTGGAACAACCAACGTTCTGGCTGTTGGCGAGGAAGCCAAGCGCATGCTCGGCCGCACCCCGGGCAATATCGTCGCCATCCGCCCCATGAAGGACGGTGTCATCGCCGACTTCGAGATCACCGAGGCGATGCTGCGGCATTTCATTCAGAAGGTTCATCACCGCAAGCTGATTGCCCCCCGGGTGGTCGTGGCGGTGCCTTCCGGCATCACCGAGGTCGAGCGGCGCGCCGTGAAAGACTCGGCGACGCATGCCGGAGCTCGCGAGGTCTATCTGATCGAACAACCCATGGCGTCCGCCATCGGGGTGGGCCTGCCGGTGCATGAGCCGGCCGGCAACATGATCGTGGACATTGGTGGCGGCACCTGCGAGATCGCGATCATCTCGCTGGCGGGAATCGTCTTCAGCCGCAGCCTGCGGGTGGGCGGGGACGAGTTTGACGAGACGATCGTGCTGCACATGAAGCGCACCTACAATTTGATGATTGGCGAACGGACCGCGGAGGAAATCAAAATCCGCATTGGTTCAGCCTTTCCGCTGGAGCAGGAACTCACAATGGAGGTCAAGGGCCGCGACTTGAGCGCGGGTTTGCCCAAGACCATCACCATTCGCTCAGAAGAGATTCGCGAAGCCTTGAAGGAACCGCTTTCGAGCATCTTGGAGTCTGTCCGCATCACCCTCGAACGTTGCCCCCCAGAATTGTCCGCGGACTTGATTGACCGCGGGATTGTGATGGCGGGCGGTGGCGCGTTGTTGCGGAACATAGACCGGCTAGTCGCGCAGGAGACGGGCTTGCCCGTGCATATTGCCGACGACCCGCTGACCGCCGTTGCCGAAGGCACCGGGCGTGTCCTCCAAGAGCTACAGTTCCTCAAGCGCGTAGCGACCTCCAGCCAGGGTTGATCCGTTCGCCCGCATCACGTGCGGGCCATGCTGCGCAAGCCGCAATACATCGCGCTGCTCATTGTAGCGCTGGCGGGGCTGATACTTCTCAGCCTCCCGGAAGCCGCTGCCAGCCGGGTCAAGCTGGCCGTTACCACCCTGTTCCTCCCCTTGTTTGGCGCGACGGAAACCACCCAGGCCGCTGCCCGCCGGGCCGGCAACACGATAGTTCCCCGTTCCGATCTCATCCGTGAGCTGGAGCAGCTCCGTGCCGAGAAGCAGAAGCTCGAATTCAACTTGGCTCAGGCGCAGGAGGCGGCGCGGGAGAACGACCGGCTCCGCCGGCTGGCCGGCCTGCCGTCCCGTCCAGGTTGGAAGCTCAAGCCGGCCCGCGTCATCGCCCGCGATCCGGCCAACTGGTGGCGCACGGTATTCATCGACTTGGGCAGCAAGGACGGTGTGCGCGTGGACCTGCCGGTGGTGACCCCGGAGGGCTTGGCCGGTCGTGTTTCCGCCGTGGGCACCACCCGTTCCCAAGTCGTCCTGCTCGGGGACCAGACCTGTCGGGTTGCGGGCATGGTGCGGGAGACTGCGGAGAACGGCATCGTGATTCCCTACGCGCCGGACCCTTCGATAGTCACGCTCACCTACCTTTCCCGGGGAAGCGCGGTGAAGCCCGGGCAGACCATCACCACGAGCGGGTTGGAACTAAAGCCCGGCAACCACGTGCTCACCAGCGGACTTGGCGGAGTTTTCCCGGCCGGCATCCGCATCGGCGAAATCGTGGATGTGCGCAGCGACGGCTTCGGGCTTTATCAGTCAGCCCGGGTGCGTCTGGCGGTGAACCTCAACGCTCTCGATCACGTGTGGGTGGTGGCACAATGAACCGCCTCGAAACCATCTTCATCCTGTGCGCGGCGTGGCTCGCAGTGGCCTTCGAGATTTCCTTCCCCGGCTTCCGCCAGTTGCTTGGATTTCAGATCAGCCTGCTGCCGCCGCTGATGGTTTATGTGGCGCTTTCTAATTCCCTGCCGGGGATTGTGCTGCTTTCCCTGATCGGAGGAGTGGCGAGCGACGCCTTTTCCGCCAACCCCATCGGCATCAGCACCCTGGCGCTGGCCGGCACCGGAATGCTCCTGCACCACAATCGTGACCTGGTGCTGCGGGACCAGGCTTATGCCCAGGTGGCCATGGGCCTGCTGGCCACCGCCTTGACGCCCGCCTTGGTGGTGCTGGCGCTGATGAACACGCAGCACCCGGTGCTGCTGACCTGGCGGTTGTTCGGCCAGTGGCTGGGCACGGCCCTGATAGGTGGCATTTGCACGCCGTTTATTTTCCGTTTCTTTGCATTGCTGAACCGGTGGTTCAGCTACCAGGCCCTGCCGGAGTCGCACTTCCGCGACACCCGGCAAATCAAACGCACCCGGATTTGAAGCAGCCGATGAACACCGATGAACATTATTTGAAGCCGCGCCAGATGGCTTTTCATCCGAAACCATCACGGTTCAGCGCTGGCTTGACGGGTGTCTGACTCATGCTCGTTTTCGACCAACTCAGAAAGCAGGACACGCAGCTCCGCCTCGTGGCGGTGGCGCTCGCGGGTGGGTTCTGCATTCTGCTGGCGGGTCTGTGGTATGTGCAGATTTTCTCCTCGAAGCGCTTTTCCGAGAGCCTTGAGGATCAGGCCGTCCGCACCGTGCGCATCCCGGCGGTGCGCGGCAAGATCCTGGATCGAAACCGCCAGCCGCTCGCCGAGAACCGCCCGACCTACAACGTGGAACTGTATCTCGCCGAGCTGGGCCGGCACTTCCAGGCCGAGTATCAAAGGATCCGTCCGGCGAACGCCCGGCTTACGCGGGTGGAGCGCGAGCGGTTGGAGTGGACCGCCCGTTATCAGGTGGTGAGCAACATTACCGCGCAAGTCGGCGAGTGGCTGCAGCAACCGCGCGTGATCGACCAGCGCCTGTTCCAACGTCACTACAACGAGGTGCGCGCCCTGCCGATCTCGATTCTACAGAACCTGAACGCGACGCAGGTGGCTCGTTTTGCCGAGCGTCCCGGCGTGTTTCCCGGGCTGGAATTGGAAATTCAACCGCTCCGGGTTTATCCGCAGACCTCACTGGCCGCGCATGTTCTGGGCGCGTTGCGCCGCGACGACAGTTCCCAGGAGGAGGAAGACGCCTTTTATCACTACCGTCTGCCGGACTGGAAGGGCATCACCGGCATCGAAGGCATCTACGATGTGCAGCTCCGGGGTGCAGCCGGCACCAAGTCGATGACCGTCAACCGCCTTGGCTACCGGCAGCAGGAGACCGTGCTGCGCGCGCCAGAGCCGGGCGACAACCTCATTCTCACGCTGGATCTCAAGCTCCAGCAGGCCGTGGAGCGTGCGCTCCACACCCCGATGTTTGGTGCCCAGACGCGCGGGGCTGCGGTTGTTTTGGACGTGCAGACCGGCGACGTGCTGGCCATGGCCTCGGCCCCGAGCTTTGAACCCGAGCGCTTCATGGGCCGGATCAAGGACGAGGACTGGGCCGCTCTTAATGACCCCGTGCAACGCCCCTTGCTCAACCGCGCCACCCAGGAAAACTACCATCCTGGCTCCATCCTCAAGATGCTCACGGGCCTGGCCGCGCTGGAGATGGAGGCGATTGATCCCCGAGCCGTTTTCAATGTGGAGGCTGATCCCACCCGACCTGGTCGTGGTTGCATCCATGTGGGCAGCCGCAAGATCGAGGACACCGCCCCGCCCGGGCCCTACAATTTCAAGAAGGCGCTGGTCCACTCCTCGAACGCTTATTTCATCCACCACGGACTCAAACCTGGCGTGTTGCAGAAGATGATCATGCTGGGCGAGAAGTTTCACCTCGGCGAGCGCACGGGCATTCTGCCCCGGCAGGAAACCGCCGGTGAATTCCCCGGCCAGGATGATCTTGTGCGCCACTGGCAGTCGGGCGACACCGCCAATCTCTGCATCGGCCAGGGCAAGGTTTCGACGAGCCCGCTCCAGATGGCCGTGATGACGGCCGCGATTGCGAACGGGGGCAGGGTTTTCTGGCCGCGCCTGCTGATGCGGCTGGAGCCGGCGGACCCGCAATCCACGGAGCGCGCGGCGGAGCAGCCGCCGCGGCTGCGGGATGATTTGGGTGTGAAATCCGAAAACCTGCGCCTGGTGCGTGAGGCCATGCTGGCGGACGTGGAAGAGCAGGGCGGCACGGGGCGCGAGGCGGCGGTTCCGGGTTTGAAAATCGGCGGCAAGACCGGCACCGCCGAGGTGGAGCGGGCCGGCAAGATGGTGGACAAGACCACCTGGTTCGCGTCGTTCGCCCCCGTGGATCAGCCCAAGTGGGCCGTGGTGGTGATGGTGGAAAGCGGAGCCTCGGGCGGCAAGACCTGCGCGCCCGTGGCTAGGAAGATTTATGAGGCGCTGGTGAAACGTGAACGCGAGCCGGGCCCCAAAGGGGCCGCCCTCGCTTTGAACAATTGATGAAACCAACTGCCCAAAGCTGAATGCTCGCCCCAACATCGACGAAAAGCCCGCCCGGATTGACTGGGTGCTCGTCTGCGCCCTGCTGGGCCTGATGGTGCTGGGCGCGATGTTCATCCATTCGGCGCGCTATGCCACAGAATCGGGCGCGGGCGTCCCGTGGTTCAAGCAGTATCATTTCAAGCAGATCATCTATTACGCGATGGGGCTGGGGGCGATGGCCGCGATGTGCGTCATTCCCTACCAGACGCTGGTCCGTTGGTCCTACGTGGCTTATTGGGGCAGCATCCTGCTGCTGGTGCTGGTGCTCATCCCGCACATCGGGGCCATGCGGTTCGGTGCCCGGCGCTGGATTGATCTGGGCGTGTTCCAGCTCCAGCCCTCGGAGATTGCCAAGATCGCGTTCATCCTCGCCTTGGGTAACTTCCTGGCCCGGCCACTCGACGAGTTGAAACTTCCAGTCATCTTCTGGCGGGCGCTGGGCATGCTGGGCCTGCCCTTTGCGTTCATCTTCGTGGAGCCTGACTTGGGCTCGGCCTTGGTGCTGATTCCGACCGGCTTTGTGATGATGTTCGTTGCCGGCATCCCGGCCAACTACCTGCGCCGCTTTCTCGGCGGCGCGGCGCTCATCGTCGTTTTGATTTTGGTGGATGTGCTGTTCGCACCTCCGAACTGGCGGTTCAAGCTGGAGGATTACCAGCGCCGCCGGTTGCTGGTGTATTTCGGCATGGACGCCAAACATTTCGCTCCGCCCGACGCCACGGCGGCGGAGCTTCAGAAGGCCCGTATCCAGGAGCGCAACGACTCTTACAATGTCGAACAGGCGCTCATCTCGGTCGGCTCCGGTGGGCTGACGGGGAAGGGCTGGCGGCAGGGCACCCAGAACGTATTGGGCTACCTGCCGCGCGCCGTGGCACACAACGACTTCATCTTCTCCGTGCTTGCCGAGGAGAGTGGATTCGTCGGGAGCGTAGTTGTGCTCTCGCTCTATGCGGTGGTTCTGTTCGCCGGAATCAGAATCGCCGGCCAGGCGCGCGACCGCCTGGGCAAGATGATGGCGGCGGGAGTGGTCACGCTCCTGTTCAGCCACATGTTCATCAATATCGGCATGAACATTCGTTTGATGCCCGTGACAGGTGTGCCACTGCCGCTGCTCTCTTACGGCGGGACTTCAGTGATCTGCACCCTGGTCGCCGCGGGCCTCCTGCAAAACATCTACCTGCACCGCAGGTCCTACTAACCATGAGTGATCGTTTCTCCAACCGCCGCCGCACGCACCGCTTCCGGCCGCCCGGTGGTTTGAACCCCAACGCCAAGCCGGATCGCGCCGCCCTGCAAGCCCGCGCTGCCGCCAAGGGCAACGCCCCGGAGAAGCTCAGTGGCGAGGAGTCCGTCTTCTCGGGCTCCCGTCATGAGCATGAAATCCGCCGCGCGGAAAACCTTGCCGCCGGCCTGCCCGCCGAGGGCGAAGCCGCACCCGCGAACAAACCCGCCGGGCGACATGATTATCGCGAGCCGAACCTCGACACCCCCGAGGAGGTGGACGCCGAGGAGGGCGAGTTCGAGCCCGTCGAGGTCAAGGAGCAGCCCAAGGGCATCCTGGCCACCATCAAGCATGCCGCCCAGAAGGTCGTCACCAAGGTCCGGAAGCTCATCAAGCCGGAGAAGAAGCTGCACAAGGAAGTCATCATCAACGCCGAGTCGTTGGAGACGCGCGTTGCCGTGAGCGAGGACGGCCGGCTGGAGGAGTTCACCATTGAGCGCACCACCGAGGAGCGTCTGGTGGGCAGCATCTACAAGGGCAAGATCCGCAACTTGGAAGACGGTCTCAAAGCCGCCTTCGTGGACATTGGCTTCGAGAAGAACGCCTTCCTCCACTACTGGGACATCGTGCCCAGCAATCTCGACAGCGGCGTCGAGGTCGTCGAGCGTGAGAAGAAGTCGCCGCCCAAGGAGCGACCCAAGGTCACGCAGAAGGACATTCCCAAGCTCTATCCCAAGGGCACGGACATCATCATCCAGGTGACCAAGGGCCCCATCGGCACCAAGGGCCCGCGCGTCACCACCCACCTTGCGCTGCCCGGCCGCTACCTCGTCCTGCTGCCCAACTCCGACCAGTCCGGCATCTCGCGCAAGATTGAGGAACAAGAGGAGCGCCAGCGCCTCAAGAAGATCCTGCGTGAACTCGACATTCCCGAGGGCATGGGCGTCATCATCCGCACCGCCGGCGAGGGCCAGCTCAAGCGCTACTTCATCCGCGACCTCGCCTTCCTGCTGGAGGAGTGGAAGGCTGTGCAGGAACGCATCGAGAAGCAGGCTTCAGCCACTTGCGTCTTCCAAGAGCCCGACCTCATTGAGCGCACCGTCCGCGACTTCCTCACGGAGGACGTGGAGCGCATCGTCATCGACGACAGTAAGCAGTTCGACCGCATTCAGGGCATGATTGGCAAGGTCTCCAAGCGCTCCATCGCCAAGGTGAAGCTCTACAACGAGCCGCAGCCCGTCTTCGACCGGTTCGGCATCTCTCGCCAGTTGGAGGCTGCCTTTTCCCGGCAGGTGCATCTCAAGAGCGGGGCCTACCTCGTCGTGGACGAGACCGAGGCGCTTGTGGCCATTGACGTCAACACCGGCAGCCACAAGAGCGCCGAGAAGGACAAGGAGCAGACCATCACCAAGGTCAACCTCGAGGCCGCGGAGGAAATCTGCCGTCTCCTGCGCCTCCGCAACCTGGGCGGTCTCATCGTGCTCGACTTCATCGACATGCGCCACCGCCGTGACCAGCAGAGCGTCTATCAGCGCATGAAGGACGGCCTCAAGCGCGACAAGGCCAAGACCCACATCCTGCCCATCTCCCAGCTCGGTCTGCTGGAGATGACCCGCCAGCGCCACACCGAGAGCGTGCGCTCCACGGTTTATCAGGACTGCCCTTACTGCAAAGGCCGCGCCAAGGTGAAGAGCGCCCTGACCATGAGCGTGGAAATCCAGCGCAAGCTCCAGGAGATCCTCAAGAAGCGCCCGCGTGACGAGAGCGACTTCCAGCTCCGCATCATCTCGCACCCGGCCGTGCTGGAGCGGCTGCGCAAGGAGGACGAGCAAATCCTCATCGAGATGGAGAAGAAATTCTTCGGCAAGCTCACCTTCCGGGGGGATCCCGCGTTCCACGCCGAGCAATACAAGGTGCTCAACGCCGTCACCAACGAGGAACTCGCCACCGCCGGCGGCTGAGCTCCGGTGCGTTCGTGTTCATGGAACGGCCCGGTTGCACTCGCAGCCGGGCCGTTCTTCTCTCACGGACGCCGGCCGTTTGACGCCTGGCGCGTTAGCCTTACTCTCGCGGCGATTCACATGTCCCGTCGCCTCATCCAACGGCTTTCCGATGGCAGTGTCCTGGAGTTCGGCCCGGGCAAGTTCGATGACTGGTGTGTCTTCCTGACGCGACCCGGCGAGCCCGCCTACGCACCTCCGGATCGGGAATACTTCGGCGAACTGAGGCACCTCGCCAGCCGGCAGGGCAATCACAAGGTTTACGACGATTTTGTCCAGGTGTTCGACCGCACCGGCCCGGACCTGAATGAGACTGTGCTCCGACACATCGCCACGCTCGCAGCGGGCTATCGGCGCGATGCCGTCCAAGCCGAGCGGCTGCTGACCATTCTGTATGCCGGAATGATTGCGGAGGAAAACAAAGCGAGCGCGAAGCTGGGCAAGCGCATCAAGCGGCTCGGCGTTTACCAAGTCCTTATCGAAGGCGTGCCGCCGGAGGTAGCGGCGGAATTCAGCAAGGGCCGCCCGTGGCAGGAACTGGACGCGGAATGCCAGCGGCGCGGGTTTTGAAGCGCGCGAGCTGTAGTGGGGCACCCAGAAAGGCAAAGCTGCCGGTAGGGCGCGGTGTCCTCACCGCGCCGCCGAGGGCCAGTGGCGTGCGGGTGGCCGGCGGCGGGGTGAGGACACCCCGCCCTACCGGGGCCGGGTCAGGTAGTGGACGGGAGGACTAGGTGTCAGCCAATTCAGATAATAGTCAATGGGGTAAGTGATGGTGTCAGGAAGGTAATGAAGCGGCCGGTAGATGACGTATACGTTGGACGAAATGTAATCCATGTCCACCAACCAGTATACCGGCCCGATGCTTAACACATACAGCACTGGCAGGAGTAAGAGTATCATGAAGCAGCTCACCCACGCACTCCTCGGGCCTGCCGGCTTGTCACCCGCTTCCTTCTGGTCTGGCGGGGTGTCGCTCATGGTGTGGGTGGCCGGGGGTCAGAGGGCGTGTTCCCGGTGCCAGGGCGTGGTCTGTTCGTAGGCGTGCGCGAGGCGGAGGAGGGTTTCCTCACCGAAGGGTTTGCCCAAGAGCTGTAGGCCGATGGGGAGCTTGGAGTTGGCGGCTTGGGGTTTCGCGTTGGGGGCGAAACCGCAGGGGAGGCTCAGGCCGGGGATGCCCGCCAAATTGCAGCCGATGGTGAAGATGTCGGAGAGATACATCTGGAGCGGGTCGCCGGACTTCTCGCCCAGCCGGAACGCGGGCGTGGGCGTGGTGGGGGTGATGATGGCGTCCACTTGCTCGAAGGCGCGCAGGTAGTCCTGCCGGATGAGGGTGCGCACCTTCTGGGCGCGCAGGTAGTAGGCGTCGTAGTAGCCGCTGCTCAGGACGTAGGTGCCTAGGATGATGCGGCGTTTCACTTCGGCACCGAAGCCGACGCCGCGGGTGTTGCCATACATCTCCAAGGGGTCCGCGCCTTCCACGCGCGCGCCATAGCGGACGCCGTCGAAGCGGGCGAGGTTCGCGGAGGCCTCGGCGGTGGCGATGATGTAATAGACCGCGACGTCGTGGTCGGTGTGGGGGAGGGAGACTTCTTGGACGGTGGCCCCGAGGGATTGAAGGTGCGTGACGGCGGCGTCCACGGCGCGTTTCACCTCGGGGTCGAGGCCGCCCACCATGAACT
>Ga0255094_1001503_pt1 | contig 10013 bp, 9 predicted proteins | sample Colum_Law_RepB_8_2_FD_188434 | JGI IMG/M metagenome (GOLD analysis project Ga0255094, IMG submission 188434) | Freshwater microbial communities from Columbia River, Oregon, United States - Colum_Law_RepB_8d | ecosystem: Environmental > Aquatic > Freshwater > River | place: USA: Oregon | collected...
GGCCTGGCGCAGCGTGGTGAAGACCAACGATGTCGTCGGCTTGAAAGTTTTCTCCGCGCCCGGCCACACCAGCGGCACGCGGCCTGCCGTCGTCGCGGCGGTGGTGCAAGGCCTCATCGCCGCCGGTCTGCCGCCCCGGAACATCGTCATCTGGGACCGGCAGGCGGTGGATCTGCGCATCGCCGGCTACTTCGAGTTTGCGACGCGTTACGGGGTGCGGGTGGCCGCCGCCGCCAGCGCGGGCTGGGATGAGAAGGGCTATTACGAAAACTCGCTCCTCGGCAACCTGGTCTGGGGTGACGCGGAGTTCGGTCGGAAAGGCGAGGGCATCGGGCGCAAGTCCTACGTTTCCAAGCTCGTCGCCCGTGAGCTCACGCGGCACATCAGCCTGGCCCCGCTGATGAACCACAACCTCGCGGGCGTGTCCGGGCATCTGCACAGCCTGGCGCTCGGCAGCGTGGACAACACGCTCCGGTTTGAGTCCTCGCCGCGCGCCCTGGCCGAGGCCGTGCCGGAGATCTTCGCGCTGCCCGCCCTCTTTGACCGCCTCGCGCTCTGCATCACCGACGCGCTCATCTGCCAGTATCAAGGCGAGCAGTTGACCCGCCTGCATTACGCCACGCCCTTGAGCCAGTTGCGTTTCTCCAAGGACCCGGTCGCCCTCGACACGCTTTCGCTGGCGGAACTCGAGGCGCAGCGCAAACAAGCAGGGCTGCCCTCCACCAAGTTCTCCCCGGAGCTTTACAAGAACGCCGCGCTGCTGGAACTCGGCGTGGGCGACGCGCGGCAGATTCGCGTGGAGATGAAGTGACTTCCCACTCCTGGGCTGAAGCTCTCCTTTACTTCACCCCGGCCCGTTCCTACGCTCGCCGCCCGTTGGAGCCGGGGCTCTGACACAACCGCATGATTTCCGTTCTCACTGGTTTGGTGGCCGGGGCGATCCACGTCGTCTCGGGGCCGGACCATTTGGCGGCCGTCGCCCCGTTCGCGGTGGAGTCGCGGCGACAGGCATGGACCATCGGCCTGCGCTGGGGGGTGGGGCACGCCGGCGGCGTTTTGTTCATCGGCCTGCTGTCCTTGCTGCTCCGCGACTGGCTGCCGGTGGATGCGATTTCCTCGTGGAGCGAGCGGCTGGTGGGCGTGGTTCTCATCGGCATCGGCCTGTGGGGAGTCCGGCGGGTGTTGCGCGGTCGCGTGCATACCCACGAGCACGATCACGGGGGCGAGCGGCACGTTCACATTCACGCGCACGATGGGGTTTCGGCGCACACGCATGGCCCCGCGCCGGAGCATCGGCACACGCACGCTGCCTTTGCGGTGGGCACGTTGCACGGCGTCGCGGGCAGTTCACATTTCCTCGGCGTGCTGCCGGCGCTGGCGTTCGCCACGATGACCGAGGCCGTCTGGTATCTGGCGGCGTATGGAGCCGGCACCGTGGCCGCGATGGTGGGTTTTGCCTCGCTGGTGGGCATGTCCGCCCGGAGCCTGGCGGCGGGCAGCGCGCGGGCTTATCGGCAAATGCTCGCCGGTTCCTCGCTGGCGGCGGTGCTGGTGGGTGGCTGGTGGTTGCTGGCGTAACTCCAGTTTCCAAGTGGGTGCAGCCCTTATTGGTCTTGCCCTTGCCCATGCCGGGGGCGAGCTTCGGCCCCGCAGCAGCCATCCTAATCCAGCTCAAGTTCTACCGCATGAAGACCCGCTCAGATGACCGCATCCGCCGTGCGCGCTCCGTCTGGAATGCGCGGGAAGTGCTGCTCCTCCTGATAGTATTGCTGGCGGAGGTGTCCTCCGCGCAGACGGCCACAAACCGTTTCGGCCTCGCGGTCGAGCCGTTCATGCGCGTGACCAACGGTTTGACCGGAGCCGTCGAGCTGCAAGTGGCCGCCCGCAAGCTGGTGCCGGCCAACGGAAATGGGCCCGTGATCTGGCTCACCGGGGCCTCCCACATCGGCGAGACCAACTACTACCAGCAGCTTCAGCAGCATCTGGATGCGCAGAAGCTCGTGCTGTTCGAGGGCATCCATGCCGGACGCAAGGCCAGCCCGGCGACCAATGCCACGCCTGCCGAGGGCAAACCGTCGGCTGCGCAAGCGGCGGCGCAGTCCGGCGAGCGCACCTCGCTTCAGGCCGACTTGGCGAAGTCGCTGGGGCTCGTGTTCCAGTTGCAGGCGGTGGATTACACCCGCGCGCACTTCCGGAACAGCGATCTGTCGGTCCAGCAGTTGCGCGAGTTGATGGACAAGGACGATGGCCCCGCCCCGCCGGAGAGCCCCAAGGAGAAGCGGAAGAACGAAGCGCTCGAAGGCTTGCTCAAGGCGATGGAGGGCAACTCGTTTCTGGGCACCCTGCTCAAGGCCGGCTTCAAGCTCGTGGGCGACAACCCCAAGCTTCAGGCGATGGCCAAGCTCGCGCTCATCGAGGCGCTGGGCAACATCCGCGGCGATCTCTCCCGCATGCGCAGCCTGCCGGAGGACATGCAGCGGCTGCTCGAAGTCTTGATCCAGTCCCGCAACGACGAGGTGCTGAAGGATCTCCGCACGGAGCTGAAGCGCTCTGAGCCGGCGGCGAGCATCTCCATCTTCTACGGCGCGGGTCACATGGAGGACTTGGAGCGTCGCATCCGCCGGGAATTTGGCTACCGCGCGGACAGTGACCTGTGGCTGCCCGCGTTCACGGTGGATTACGCCAAGGCCGGGCTGAACCTCATCGAGGCTACCTTGCTGCGTTCGATGGTGCAGAAGCAAATGCAGGACCTGCTCCCGTTGGAAAAGGAAGCGCCGAAGGAGAAGTGACGGGGCGACCGCTGCTTGGCGAACTGCCGATGGGCGTTGGTGGACCAAGTCTGGTGCAAGGCACTCGGTCCCAGGGTCGCCAAAAACTTGCTCCCGTCCCGGCAATTTTGGCGTAAGCTCCCGCCGTTGAAAGGCGACAACCCCCTTTAACTCATGGAACGCGAAGTGTTGGATACCCACCAGAAGGCGCTGCAAATCAATCTGGACCCGTCGAAATACGGGACGTTCGTCGAGATAGGCGCGGGGCAGGAAGTTGCGCGCTGGTTTTTCCGCGTGGGCGGGGCCGCAGGCACCATTGCCAAGACCATGTCGGCCTACGACATGACCGTGAGCGATGCGATTTATGGTCCCTGCGAGCGTTATGTCAGCCGCCAGCGACTCACGGCGATGCTGGAGCGCGAGTATGCCCTGCTCATCGAGCGGCTCGGCCAGAAGCGTGGTGGGACCACCAAGTTCTTCACCTTCGCCGACACCGTGGCCGCGAAGAGCTACTCCCGAAAGGACGTGGAGGCGCACGGCTGGCTGGGCGTGCGGTTTCAGACGGAACCGCTGGGCGATCCCTCGCAAATCATCATCCACGTGCGCCTGCTGGACCCGGAGAATGTTCAGGAGCAGGAGGCGCTGGGCATCATCGGGGTGAACCTCATGCACGGGGCGCTCTACCACCACGCGAACCCCGCCGCGCTCCTCGACGGACTGCTCGACAACCTCACCACCGACCGGGTGGAGGTGGACATGGTCAAGTTCACCGGCCCCGCCTTCAACGGCGTGGACAACCGCGTGATGGCGCTGCAACTGGTGCAACGTGGGCTGACCAAGGCGGCGTTGTTCCTCGCCAACGGCGAAGTCGTGCAGCCCGCCGATGTGCTCTACAAGAAGTCCATCCTCGTCGAGCGTGGCAGCTTCCGCCCCGTGACGCGGACCACGCTGGACATGCTGGAATGCGCCACGAGCCACTTCGTGCAGGAGCCCAAGGTGCAGGGCGAGGAGGTCACGGTGCTGATGGAGATGACCTTGAAGAACCTCATTGATGGCGACCGCATTGATCCCAAGGACTTCCTCGACCGGGTGGACATCCTCGGCGCGCTGGGCAAGAACGTGCTCATCTCCAACTACGGCGAATATCACCGGCTGGCGGCCTACCTCTTCCGCCACACGAAGAAGATGATTGGTATCGTCATGGGCGTGCCCACCTTGCGGGAGATTTTCGAGGAGAAGTATTACGCGGATCTCGAAGGCGGGATTTTGGAGAGCTTTGGCCGGCTGTTCAAAAACGACCTCAAGCTCTTCGTGTATCCCTATCGCGAGCCGAAGACCGGTGCGCTCATCACCGCCGGGAACCTCCGCGTCGCCCCGCATCTGCGGCATCTGTATTCTTATCTGGTGGAGAACCGCCTCATCGAGAGCCTGCGGGACTTCGATGAGAGCTGCCTGCCCATCTTCTCCCGCGACGTGCTGGCAAGCATCCGCTCCGGCGACGCCGCGTGGGAAGGCATGGTGCCGCCCGCCGTGGGGCAGATGATCAAGGAGCGGAGGCTCTTCAACTACGGGGCTTCCGCCAGGCTGGAAGCGACCCCGCAGCCGAACTGAAAAGCGTTTCCGTCAGCGGCTGAAGAGTTCCCCGGCGCGAAAGCCCAGCCACACCGCCGCCAGACAAAGCGCGACAGACAGCAGGATGTTCCATCCGGCCGCGGGCCAGTGACCGTCTCGCACGAGCTGGAGCGTTTGCAGGCTGAACGCCGAGAAGGTCGTGTAGCCGCCGCAGATGCCCGCCATCAGAAACGCCCGCCCATGTTCGCTGCCCCACCAGCCGGTGGACGGTTGCGCGGCGGCGGCGAACGCTCCGATGAGAAACGAGCCGCTGACGTTCACCAGCAGTGTGCCCAGCGGGAATCCCCTGCCCGCCAGCGAAGTCACCCACTCCGTCAAGCCGTAGCGGAGCATCCCGCCCAGCGCGCTGCCGAGGCCAATCCACAGGTAGATTCGCATGGCGGGGAAGCTAGGAAGACCGGCGAAGACTGTCAGCGGAAATACGCAAAAGCAAAGGCCAGCGCGAGGCCCACCGCCACCGCCCACCACAGCCAGCTTACGTTCTTTGTCTTCGCGGGGTTTTCTCGCCGCTCGCCGAACTCCTCCTTCACAAACTCATCGTAGTTGAACTCGTCGTCCGGGATGCCCAATCGGTCCGTGGTGCGCTGCGAGTCCGCGTGGTCGCTCCAGCCGGTGCGCTCATCTGCCCCGCAATTCGGACACGCCAGCGCGTTGCGCGGCACATCGGATCCGCAATTGGGGCAGGTCTCCGGTGCCCTCATTTTCGCGCGGACAGAAACCACTCCACGAACTTCGGAATGCCCACGTCGATTTTCACGGACGGGTTGTAGCCCAGCTTCGCCCGCGCCTTTGAGATGTCCGCGTAGGTGATGGGCACGTCGCCGGGCTGGGCGGGCTGGCGGTCAATGTTCGCGGTCTTGCCGAGAGATTTCTCCAGCAGCGAGATCAAGTAGTCCAGCCGGACGGTCTGCGATTCGCCGAGGTTGAAGATGTCGAAGCCGAACTCCTGCCGCGTGCAGGCCAGAATGCCATCCACCGTGTCGGTCACGTAGGTGTAATCGCGCGCGGTCGAGCCGTCGCCAAAGACCGGAATGGATTTTCCCGCGCTGATGAGCGAGGCAAACTTGTGGATCGCGAGGTCGGGCCGCTGGCGTGGGCCATAGACCGTGAAGAAGCGCAGCATCGCAATGTCCATCCCGTAAACGTGATGGTAGGTGTGGCCGAGCGCCTCGCACGCGAGCTTGCTGGCGGCGTAAGGCGAGATGGCGCTGAAGATGGGGTCGGCTTCGCTGAAGGGCACCTTGGCATTCACGCCGTAAACCGAGGAGCTGCTGGCGATGGTGACTTTGCGGACCTTCCGCAGCCGTGCGGCCTCGAGGAGGTTCACCGTGCCCTCGACATTCACCCGTTGGTAGAGCGCCGGCTGTTGCAAGCTGGGTCGCACGCCCGCCCGCGCCGCGAGGTGAATGACTTGGTCGAATTGGGCCGCGGCGAAGACCTCTTCGACCGCCGCCGCGTCGGTCAAATCGCCATGCACAAAGGTGAACGGCAAGGCTAGCGCTTGCAGGCTCCGGATATTCGCCTGCTTGAGCGCCGGCGCGTAAAAGTCGTTCAGGTCGTCAAACACCCAGACCGAATGGCCGTCGCGGAGCAGGCGTTCACAAACATGGGAACCGATGAAACCGGCACCGCCGGTGACGAGAATGTTCACAGGCGCGGAGAGTAATTACGCCCGGACAAAATGTAATTAGTAATTCGTGCGCGAACTACAGATGAGCAGTGGCTGACACCCGCATCAGCGCACCACCGCGCCGCGCTCACACCTTGGCGACGGTGGGTATTTCAAAGCCGGCCTGGTTTGCGTCCTTCAACAGCGCGTTGGCCTCCGCTTTGAGCTCGCCCGTGTGCTGCTCGGTCTTGGGATCAAACGTCAGCCAGGGGCCGACGACGTATTCGGCCCCGTCCTCCGGCACGCCCACGCCTTCGCGCATGATGGCGTGCAACTTCATGAAGTGCTCATGCGCGTCAGCATTGTCACCGAAGCGGCCGGCCTTGGCGTTGAACGGAACCTTCTTCCCGAGCCGGTAGGAGTTGTTCATCAAGTGGCCCAGCACGCAGCCGTAATGCGCCTCGGAGGCGTTGCCGTTGGCCATTTCGGGTTTGCCGGCCCGGCAGGCGGCCACAAACGACCCCCAGTTTCCACCGGGCGTGACCTTGCCGCTCGGCACGGAAACCTTCTCCCCCTTGGCGCTGCCCTTGGGGTAGTAGAGGCCGCGCACGATCTTCCCGCCGTCCTCGAAGTAATACTCGTTCTCCACCTGGTTCTGGTAGCCCTTGTAGCTGACGTTCCGGACGTTGAAGAACACCTGCTGGCCGTTGGAATACTCGCCGATGGCAAACATCGTGTTGGGCGTTTCGCCTTGGTCCTGCCACTGGAAGCGGCCGCCCAGCGCCATGACCCGCACCGGATGCGTCAGCGCCGGATCCAGCGCCCAGCGGGCAACGTCGAGCTGGTGCGTGCCCTGGTTGTTCAGGTCGCCATTGCCCGTCGCCCAGAACCAGTGCCAGTTGTAATGCACGAGGTTGGCATGGAAGTCCGCCACCCGGGCCGGGCCGCGCCAGAGGTTCCAATCGAGCTGTTCCGGGGGCGCGGAGGCGGGCTTGCTGCCGATGCCGCTGCGGGGCTTGCAGCAGTAGCCGTAGGAGACCTTGAGCTTGCCGAACTTGCCCGCCTGGATAGCGGCGTGCAGGCCGGCGATGCCGCCATCGCTGCGCCGCTGCGTGCCGTGCTGGATCACGACGCCATATTTCTTTTGCGCCTCGACCACGATGCGGCCTTCCGCCACGTCATGGCTCATGGGTTTCTCCACATAGACGTGCTTGCCGGCCTGGGCCGCCCAGATGGTCATCAAGGAATGCCAGTGGTTGGGCGTGGCGATGGAAATGGCATCCAGCGTCGGGTCGGCCAGCGCCTTGCGCACATCGGTGACACCCTGGCAGGTGAATTTGCCGGCGGCCGCAGGGTTCTTGGCGGCGGCCTTCTGCGCCTTCCCCTCCAGCGATTTCAAGGCGCGATCCAGCACCCGTTGGTCGGGGTCGATGAGGTAAACGATCTCGACGTTCGGCTGGGACAACCAGCCGTCTATGTGCGACTGGCCGCGCCGTTGCAGCCAGCCACGGCGATGCGCAGGCGGTCATTGGCCCCGAGGATGCGGCCGGAGGCCCGGGTGCCGCTCAACATGGCAAAGGCTCCGGCCGTCAGGGCGGTGCGTTGGAGAAAAGCGCGGCGATTGAGCGAAAGGGTGGCGGAGGCGGGTGGGTTCATTTTTGGGAAGCAGTTTTGCAGTGTGGGGTGAAATGACGGTGCGCCGGAAGGCTTTGTTGCTGGTGCGTTGCTGCCGGGCGCGCGTGGACTGGGGAAATCAGGCCAGCAACTCGGGCAACGGACCTTTCAGCTTCAAGTCCTTCAAGTTCGGATCGCTGAGGCCGAAGGTGTCGCGGCGGACGCCGGCGGCTTCCAGCAGGGTGAGGTAGAAGTTCGCCGTGGTGCGGTGGGCTGCGTGGCCGTAGCGCGGGTAGTTCAGGAAGCGGCCAGCGGTCTTGAGCCGGCCGCCGCAGTTGCCCAGCACGACCATCGGCCATTCCCAGCAGCGGGAGTGGTGGCTTTCGGCGGCATCGCTCATATAGACGATGACTGTGTTGTCGAGCATCGTGCCGCGGCCCTCGGGGACGGCTTGGAGCTTCTTCGCCAGCCGCGCCATCTGCTCGAAGTGAAAGCGCCGGATGGTGATGGCCAGCTCATCCCACGGGCGGCCGTTGTGCTCCTTGCCATGACCGATGCTGTGCTTGTCCAGCGGGATGCCCAGACCGTGGAACCGCACGCTGAAGAACGGATCGCCGCAGCCGCTGGCGAGCACGAGCACGTTGGTCAGACCGCCAATCAAGGCCGCCGTCCCAATGTCGAAGCCCGCATCCAGGCGATCGGTCTCGACTTCGGAGCGGAACTTGTCGGTGACCACCGGAGCCTTGGCGCGTAGCGTGTTTTGAATCTCGTTGAGCCGGCTGTGCCGGTGCTTCATGGACTCGAACGCGCCGAGATAGTTGCCCAGCCGCTCGCGTTCGGCGGCGGGGAGTGTCCGCTCGACGCGCTTCACGTCGTCCACCATGAAGTCCAGCAGGTTGCCCCGCGCGACGAAGTCCTCCCGGCCCGCGCCTTGCGCGACGCTGCCGAAGAGTTCGTTGTAGGCGAGGTCGGGACGGCACTGGATGGGCGCGGCCTTGTCCGGCCCCCACGCAGAGATGTTGTAGATGATGCTGTGCTCGGCGCGGTCCGAGATGCCCAGTCCGACGCGCGGGAACAGGGAAGGCACGGCCTTCGCCAGCGCGCAGTCGATGGTCTCGCCCGCCGCGCCCTTCTTCGACGAATAGCAGCCGAGCGCGCCGAAGTTGTTCGAGTGCCCGCCGCCGCAGATGCGACCCGAGAGGCCCTGGATGATGGTGAGGCGGTCCTTGAACTCGGCCAGCGGCTCCATCGCGCGGGACAGTTCGTGTCCGGCCAGCGGCACGTCCACGAGGCCGTCCGTATCGTTCTGATTCTGCGCGTTTTTGCGGCGCGGGAACGTTGTGGGCTGCACCTGCTCCGGGTTCACACCGTTGCCCTCGACGACGAAGACGAAACGGCGGGGCGCAGCCACACCAGCGGACTCGGCTGCGAGCCGCTGCAACATCGGCGCAAGAAGTGCCGTGCCGGTGCCAAGCGTGGTGCCGTGCAGGAAGGAACGACGGGTAAGGAAGTTCATGGTGGTGCTGTGGAAACTGACGCGGCTCGGGAGCTCGGATTCACGCGGTAGAGGAAGGCATCACTCGTGAGCAGGCTGACGAGCAGCGCTTTGAAGCTGCCGCCGCTCTCCACATACGCGCGGTCGGCGGCTTTGAGCACCGGTGCGTCCGCCAGCGTTTCGTTGCGGCCCATCCAGTAGCGGAAGGCGTGGCGGACGAAGACCAGGCGCACACGTTCGCTGCCGGCGAGTTTTTGAATCAAGGCCAGCGGGTCAGTGACGTCGCCGTCGAGCCGTATGTCGCCCGTCAGTGCGATCACCCCGCGCGTGTCGAGCGGCGCTTCCTTGAACACGGGACCGCGCGATTTGCCTTTGTTGTCCACATTCGCGGCGGTGGCCTCCTTGTCCTGCACGCGCTCGGTGGTGCGGAAGCGGCCGAAGTGGTCGAACTGCTCGAACGGCAGGCCCAGCGGGTTCATGCGCTGGTGGCACTGCCAGCAATACTCCGCCTTCGTCACCTCCAGCCGCTGCCGCAGGGTCTGCTCCGGCGTGTTCGGAAGCTGAGCATCCACGGTGATGGGCAGGTCTGGCACGGTTCCACCCAGGAGCCGCTCGCGCACCCACTTGCCGCGCGTGATGGGGTGGTTGTCGAAGTTCATCGAGAAGGCCACGAGCCAGCTTGGCTGCGTGAGGATGCCCGCGCGCTGGCCGGCGGGCAGTTCGACGGGCTGCTCGGCGGTCCATTGCCAGTCGGCGGGCAGGCCGTATGCGAGGTGGAAGTTCTTCTTGTTCTCCGTTGCGCGCTTGGGGGTCTTCTTCTTGAAATCCACGGCGAAGTTCACAAAGGCCTTGCGGGTGGTGAGCAGCTCCCGGAACACGTCGCGGTCCTGCGCCA
>Ga0255094_1001505_pt1 | contig 10010 bp, 8 predicted proteins | sample Colum_Law_RepB_8_2_FD_188434 | JGI IMG/M metagenome (GOLD analysis project Ga0255094, IMG submission 188434) | Freshwater microbial communities from Columbia River, Oregon, United States - Colum_Law_RepB_8d | ecosystem: Environmental > Aquatic > Freshwater > River | place: USA: Oregon | collected...
TTTTGCCGAGTTGCGCTGGGATTCTTGCCGCTCGCTTCCGCCGCGAACAGATCGGCCAGCGACAAACCGCCAACGGCCAGTGAGCCGACCTGAAGAAAACTCCGGCGAGTCGCTCCGTCACAATACTTATGAGATGGGCCAGAAATTCTTAACATGGCTGGTACCCCGGGTCCCTTCCCAGTTCGACAATTAATACGTTAGCTGTTGGGTTCGAAACAACATCTGTGATGCTTGAATGGTGTGGCTGTGTTCGACGAGCGAACTTGTCACGCCGAGTGAGTCTTTTTTCAAGTCAGAAGTTATTTCGGGACAGTTCCTAAGTCATGCGAGAGTCGTTCGCCCGGAGATACAACCACCGGGGCGCACTTTTCGCAGCTTTGGGATCGTAACATCCGCAGACTCGTCTGATAACTCAATTTCGCCCCGACCCGCGACATCGCAGCACTTTTGGCCGTCTCGATCGAGTAAGCGGAGTCTGCCGCATTTTTGCGGGCCAGGGCGAACTTCAGCGGGCTGGAAACGTGCATCGAACGGCTGCCAAACGAAACGAGCGCCCCATTGTTCGATCGAGCCTTGATTCTTACTGAGGGTGGGCATTCTTGCCCGTCGCTGGATTATCGGACAAGAATGTCCAGCTTCCGTTTTTAGGGCTGACGAACCACGACCGCTCAGCTGGCAACCCACAGCGTAATCGGGGGAAAACAGGTTCTATTCGTCACTGGCCCCTTAAATGGGCCGCAACTGAACCATTTACCGCTACTGAAGGCTGATGGTCGACGTGCAATTCCTACATCGGACTTCGAGTGGACGGCCATTTCTTGGTGAGATGGCCGTGAGCCGCATGCAGAAGTGGATCGATTGTCCATTCCTGAATCTTGTGCGGTGGAGTCCAGTCAAACCAGTGATAGCCGTCATGCTCGGTCACGACAATATCGACCGGGCGAATGAGTTTTGCCAGAAACACCAACAGCCGTTTTTCGATCAGACCTTTACCGCCGTAACGTTTCTGATTCACCATGTAACGGTTTTCGAAGCGGAAATACGGATCAACTTCCAGATCACTGGAGGCGATTCCGGTTTCTTCCTGCAATTCACGCAAAGCGCACTGGAGTTCCGTTTCTCCCTCATCCACGTGGCCTTTGGGAAGATCCCAGCGGCGCGCGTGCTTCATCAGGAGAAAAGAATCGACTGGGTCGCCTCGAAGAATCAAAAATCCGCACGAAACAGGCTGTTTCACGCCTTTATACTCCATCATCAGTAACAGCAGACAGGTGTCTGGATCTTAACCAACCTTCGGCGATCCGGGCAGTCGATCTTACCATTTTGCGAGGAATAGATTGTTTGATTTCGTCGGAACCTTCGCGAACGACAGCTCAGGATACGGTTCTGGACACAGAGCCATGTGTTGAACGGAGTCATGCCTTAAGCAAACAGCCCGACTTCTCGCAAAAGGGCGTGCCACGTGAGAGTCAGCCCTGCAGTATCTTTTGTTTAACCAATGCTCACCCCAGCGTTATTCTCCGCACGGTGTGAATTGAGGCCGCGTCAGGCTCCACCTTGGTTCGGAATCAGAGTTCGCATCACCGTTCGTATTTCGGAATATTCGGTTCGGGGACTGTCGCGATCAGTTTTGTGATAATCTCATCAATGTCCAGACCTTCGGCCTGGGCCTGGAAATTTGTGGCAATGCGGTGACGAAGAACCGGGATGGCGACTTTGCGAACATCAGCGATCGAGACGTTTGGACGCCCGTCCATTGCGGCGAATGCTTTGGCTCCGTTAACCAGATTCTGTCCCGCACGCGGGCCAGCGCCCCAGTCCACCAGACGTTTAATAAAGTCGGGAGCGGCCGCGTCTTTGGGGCGAGTCGCTCGGACAAGCCGAGTCACGTACGTGATGATAAACGGACTGGCCACAATCTGACTGATCTGCTTCTGCAGATACAGAATTGACTTGGCTGACAACACTTTGCGAACCTCAGCGCGTTCGCCGGTTGTGGTTGCCTCAAGAATTTTTTCTTCTTCTTCGAGGCTGGGATAGTCCACTTTCACATTAAACATAAAGCGGTCCTGCTGCGCTTCAGGCAGAGGATAGGTTCCTTCCTGTTCAATCGGGTTTTGAGTCGCGATCACGAAGAATGGTTCAGGCAGTTTGTACGTTGTCTGCCCAACGGTGACTTCGCGCTCCTGCATCGCCTGCAACAGTGCGGACTGCGTCTTGGGCGGCGTTCGGTTGATTTCGTCAGCCAGCAGAATGTTGGTGAAGACAGGCCCCTCGACGAACCGGAATTCTCGTCGCCCGCTTTCACTCTCTTCCAGAACGTTGGTTCCGGTAATATCCGAAGGCATCAGGTCGGGGGTGAACTGAATCCGGCGAAAGTTCACATCCAGCAATTTGGCGATTGTGCTCACCACGAGAGTCTTGGCCAGTCCGGGAACGCCGACCAGAAGACAATGCCCACCCGTAAAGATCGCGGCCAGAATCTGATCAATGACAGCGTCCTGACCGATGATCACCTTGTGAAGTTCTTCGACCATGACTTCATGGTGTCGATGAAACTTTTCGAGGAACTCATCAAAATCTCGCTTCTCGGCCAATGGACTAATCCTTGGTGAATTCTTGAGGCACTGTCACGTCAAAGCCGTCGCCAGGCATTCGGCCACGATGTTTCAGGATTCAACAACTGATAAATCTTGTCGCCCGCAGTTCTTTTGAGGCGTTTGAAATCCTCTCAAGAGTCCTGCGTCGCGATCAAGCGGTCGCAGAATAGCGATCTGTGAACGAATTTTCCTGTCCGAAGACGCATCGTCGTTGCCGAGCGCCGGAAATGTCGATTCCATGGCTGCGAATGTCGGCCGATCCTTCAAAACATCCGGGGTTTGGGTTTGCGGAATCGCTCAGACATCTAGAATCGCGGGAATTACATTTTGACCTGCGAAAGTGAAGTTCCCTCCTATGACCGATTTAAACAACATTCTGGCCGGCGCCACTCTGCCACCGGAAACTCGCGTTGTCGATCAGCAGCGAATTCAGGCGGCTGTGCGAGAAATTCTGCTGGCTGTTGGTGAAGATCCGGACCGTGATGGTTTGCTGGAAACGCCGGCCCGAGTCGCTCGCATGTACGCCGAGATTTTCGGGGGATTGCATCTTGAGCCGGGGCGCCATCTGAAGAAGGTGTTCGAAGAGCAGTATGATGAGATGGTGCTGGTTCGGGATATCTCCTTTAACAGCATGTGCGAACATCATCTGCTTCCGTTCATGGGGAAAGCTCACGTCGGTTATATCCCGCGAGGAAAAGTGACCGGGCTGTCGAAGCTTGCACGTGTTGTCGATGAGGTTGCTCGTCGGCCGCAGGTTCAGGAACGGATGACTCATATGATCGCCGACCTGATTGAAAATGAACTGGCCGCTAAGGGTGTGATTGTCGTCATTGAGGCGGAACATACCTGCATGACGATTCGAGGCGTCAAGAAGCCGGGCGCTTTAACAGTGACCAGCGCGGTGCGAGGGCTGTTCCGGAATAATCTCGGCAGCCGTGCAGAAGCGATGGCTCTGATTAATGGTAAGCACTGATTGAATATCCTATGGTGGCTCTTTTTGTTCTGAAACTTGTCACCGGTGTGACTTTGATGTGGTTACTGATGCCACGCAAGGAAGTCACCGATGGCTTCTTTCGAATTCAGATGCTCGTCGGTCTGGGACTTTGCGTTCTTATCGCGTTGGCGGCAGATCCTTCGTCATTGATTTCAGGCGTGTCTGGGGCATCAGGCGTTCCGGTTTCTGCTGAACAGACCGTGCAAGCAAAGTCGACCGTAGCAATTCTCAAAGGCCTGATGATCGTAGGCGCTGTGACGTCTTACGTCGGCCATATCGTCTGGAAGTTGGGACGACGCGGGCCGGGACGTATCACGATTTATCTGATGAGTCTCTGCTGTGTGCTGAGTCTTGCCTTGCATGCCATCCGAGCAGACTCAAAAGTCAACACGATGGTGCAAATCGCATCCGATTTTTCTTCGGCAGCAGTGCTCGGCGCGATGCTGACAGGGATGTTGCTTGGACATTGGTATTTGACGACACCCACGATGTCGATTCAGCCGCTGACATGGTTTGCAAAGACGCTCTTTGTCGCGGCCGTTCTGCGCATGGCGGTTAGTGCTGTAGTACTCATGCAGTTTGGCTGGTCCGCCACCGACACGACTCACATTCTTTGGCTCAGCATGCGATTGATCGGTGGAATTCTGGTGCCCGCATTGATTTCGATGATGGTCGTCAGGATTCTGCAGTACCGGAATACTCAATCAGCCACCGGCGTATTATTCGCTGGCCTGATTCTGGTCTTTATGGGCGAAATGACCGCAGCATTGCTCGAGAGAGATCTCGGAATTCCGTATTGAAATTCTGCCGGCACGCCGCCATTTTAAGGACGATGTCGCAATTTTCTCGGAGCGGCAGCAACTTAAGCTGCAGTCGATCGCCAGTTGTGTTCCTCGGGAACAGCCAGGCTGTATGCGAGCCAGCGCATGGTCATTTTGCTGTCAGCGCCAGGTCAGAGTAATCGGGACGGTGACCATCTCGGAGTCTTCACCGTCTTTGGCGAAGAGCGTCAGGTTGCCCTGTTCGATGCCCTTCGTTGGCAGCTCGGAGATCGTCAGTTTAACGACCAGTTGAGTCTTGTCTGTTCCGAGCGGTTCGGTCTTTTCGATCTTCCCCACCAATTGTGATGGAAACGTATCGATGTGAGAGACCTTCCATTTCGACGGGATCGTGAATGTGATTGAAGTCCCCACGGACTTTGACGCATCATCGCTTTGCACAATAACACGACCAGCGTCGGGGCTCAGAGACACCGCTTCATCTTCCGGGCGACGGCGGTCACCCAGAATCACAGGCACCTGAATTACAGGATAGGCTTCATCGCCGGTTGTAATCGTTACGAGTCCTCGATGTTGGCCCATCGGGATCCCATCCACAAAACGCACATCGATCGTTGTACGCCCCACGCCGTCGTTGGAGGTTTGGCCAAGCAGTTCCGCCTTGAACAGAGGCGATGAGCTAACGACAGACTGAATCTTCATTGGGTCTGCGTACCGCTCTGTTCGATGGTCATTGATGGTAATGATTGAGTGGTCAGAACTTGAGATCTTACCCATCAGCATGACGACCCGAGGTTCAATCTCAACCTGCTTTTCCGGCAACACGACTTTGTATGTGAGGGTCACCTCACGAGGTTTCGGATCCAGATACTTCACCGTCGTGATGTATTCTCGCAGCCCGGCTGGTTCGTTACGAGTTTTGATGGGAAGCATTACGCGACCTTGTTGTCCAGGTGCGATCTCCTTGCCGGTGATCTCTGGTGAGATGCAACTGCAGCCGGCTTTGACTTCCTCAATCACAACTGTCGAAGCACCTTTGTTGACGAACGTAAAAAATGGCGTCAGCAATGGCTGCATCGGGATTGGGTCGAGACCTTCGTGCCGCATGTAGGTCTCAAAGACCAGAGCTGGCCGATCGATGCTCAGCGTCAGCGGTGGAGCAGTGCCTTCTCGCATTGAAAACATCGCAGCCATAAGACACGGGGCTGCCAGTAGTACCGCGATCCTGAGAAGACTGGACTTTGTTTCTCGGCCTTCTGAAGGGTTACGGCCTGAGTTTTGTGGGCTCGAGGGATCTGACATGCGGCAACCTTCCGTGGTAGAGACCAGATTTTTTGACGTGCCACTGGTGCGTTCAGTTCAACTTTTGGGCGGGCCGTCTAACCTATGTGCCTGAGATAAAGAGTCTGTTGATTCCGGAAGGCTACCGCCTGCCCCGAAATCGATCAAGACGCGGTTTCCGCAAACACCCGCTCCCGAGGTACTTATGACGATTTTCAAGTCGACTCGCCGTTCGTTTTTTCATGCCGCCGCTTTACTGGTTTCGCCTTTCGTGGCCGGATCTTCGCAGGCTTTTGCTGCAGATCCGCAACCGCCACTGATGGCCTACGTGGGAACATTCAGTTCTCCGTTGAAGGACACGTTGCCTACTCAGGTTGATCTGCCGCCGGGAAATGGACGCGGAATTCATCTGTTTGCAGTCGATCGTACGACTGGAGAACTGGAGCCGGGCGGGATCGTGGAAATGGGAACCAGCCCCAGTTGTCTCGTGGTGAATTCAGCTGGGACTCACATTTATTCAGCTAACGAAACCGACCGTATCGGAGCTGATAAGGAAGGTACCGTCAGCGCGTTTTCGATCAATCCAAAGACGGGCGGTCTGGAGCTGCTGAATACCGTTCGCTCAGGCGGTGCTGGTCCGACGTATGTCAGTATTCATCCGTCTGGAAAGTTTCTCCTCGTTGCCAACTATTTCGGTGGCTCTGTGTCTGTGATTCCAATCCTTCCCGACGGACGACTCGCGGAGCCATCCGATGTGAAGAACGATGCGGGGCCGATTGGCCCCACGAAGGCGGTAAACGCGCCTCCGGGAAGCTTTGCGTTCAGCGGCCACGATCGAACTCACGCGCACATGATTCAGTCTGATCCATCGGGGCGATTTGTGCTGCACGTTGACCTGGGAACAGATCAGATTCTGATCTGGAAGTTTGATGCCGAAAAGGGCAAGCTCAGCCCGGCTGAAACTCCGTCGGTCTCGTTGCCGCCCGGCGATGGACCTCGACACTTTCACTTCCATCCAAACGGTAAGTGGTTTTATTCGATTCAGGAAGAAGGCTCAACGCTTGTTGTCTTTGACTACGACGCCGAAAAAGGCTCTTTGTCTGCTCGGCAGACAATTTCAACCTTGCCTAAAGGCTTTAAGGGCAGCAATTTCTGTTCGGAGATTCTTGTCTCAGCCGATGGCAAATTTGTCTATGCTGGAAATCGTCTGCATGACAGCATCGGTATTTTCTCCGTTGGTGAGAATGGTACTTTGACGCACGTCGCCGACGAATGGACGCGTGGCAATTATCCTCGCAGCTTTAACTTTGATCCGACCGGAGAGTTTCTGTACTGCTGTAATCAGCGAGCTGACAACGTGGCCATTTTTAAAGTCAATAAGACGACCGGCGAGCTGGTCTTCACGGGCAATTATGCAGCGGTCGGCAATCCTTCAATCATCGTGTTTCACGAGTTAGCCGGGGCGCGATAAGCACGCCTGAGAAGAATCGGTGCGGGCTCCTGGGCATCTTTAAGAATGCATGAAGACTAAATGCCGACCGTGCGCCAGGATAGCTTCCAGAGGCAAGGCACACCGACGAATCCGTCTCGTGGCGTCCAACGCAGTGGGCCACTCCGTTTAGATCGATGGTGACGGATTAAAGAGCGTTCTGTTCATTAGGGCTAAACTCAACAGGGTTCAGGCTTTCTGCCTGAACCCTGTTTTCGTTGATGCAGTCCGCTGTGCGTCTCTGGAGCCACCGTGCGATTCTGCACAGGGTTCCGTCACCCGAATTCGTCAATTCAGCACGTTCTGTACTGCACAACCCGCACTGCCGCCGACTGAATCGAATTGGCACCGGGATTGCTAGACCGCATATCGGTGCCATGAGGTGAAGTCTCGCCCGTGATGGTCAGGCTTCCACCACGTGCGCTAAGGCCGCTTCAACAAATGTTTCGCCCCACTCTGTTGCTCTGACTAACCACTATGCAGCCTCGCTTTCGCCACATCCTTGTGCCTCTTGAAACCGCTGTAAGGAGCCATACGGCTTTGGATGTTGCATTTGAGATGGCTGTGCAGAATAAGGCTTCTGTCTCACTGCTGCATGTTGTGCAAGCCATTGAGGCGGGGCCTGATGGGCCTGATGAGGAGACGCGGCAGTTTTATGCTCAGGTCTGTCAGCGTGCCGAATCTGATCTGGAGCAATTGGCTTGTCGTTTTCAGGAAGCGTTAATTGAGTGTGAGTTTAAAGTTCATGTTGGGGACAGACTCCAGGAAATCCTGTCGTTCGCTGCAAATCATAAGGTTGATTTGATCGTGATGTGTTCCCACCGAATTGATCCCGAACACATTGCTGAAACGTGGGCAACGCTGAGTTACAAAGTTTCGGTTTTATGCGAGTGTCCCGTGCTGCTGTTGAAGTGACGGGCTGGGTACACAGAAACAGGGTGAAGCGATGTCATTAGATGAAGAGGCAACAGTTTCAAGTGGTGCGGCTGTCGTTCCCGTTGATTACAGGATTGCCGCGTTTAGTGTGCCCGGTGATATGGAATCTCTGGAAGAGATCCTGACGGGGCTTCCAGAGATGGATCGTCTGACTGCTCTCCAAACGGCTCGTTCGCTTCCCGGAATCATTCCCGGCAGTTGTAGTCGCGAAATTGCCGAGGGAGTTGTTGAACGTCTCTCTGCAGCGGGGCTGAAGGCTATTGCGGTCCCCGCAAGCGAAATTCCCGATTTGCTTCATGTGCAGCGACCGCATCGAATCAATGTTTTCGATGATGCTCTGGAAACGACTGACTCCCGAGGACGAACACAGGGGTGGTCGTGGCAGGATGTGGCGGTGATCAGCGTTGGTGTTGTTCCATCGACAGCTCCGTCTGGATTTCGATCGCTTCCGCTGGTGGCATCCGGAAGTTCGCATCGTTCGTGGAACAGTTCGATCAAGGTGAGTCCTCGTCATCGACCGGAAGTCTGGATCGTGTTACGTAACGGGCAGCCCGCAATTTGTATTGCCAGCGATGAGGTGAGTTACGAGTACCTGGCTGATCGGATCGCGCCATCATCCGCGGCCAACTTTCGGCTGTTGGTCGAAGACCTGATTCAGCACTCGCCAGCTGCGTGGCTGACTCCCTCAACGCTTGCTTTTGGGGAGCATCGTCCAGCGTCACACTTCGATTTTCGCACCTGCGATGATTTTCGCCGCTATATTGAACTGCAGTTTGTGCTTAGTCATCAGCCGGAACATTGAAGGGTCTGGTTATCTCTGCTTTTCAGCGCGGGTGCGCCTGTGATCTTAGCTCGGCCATCGCACATGTCAGGGTTGATGGGTTGAGCGGTCGCGGGTGCAGTGGTCGGCGCCGCGGCAGGCAATTCTGACGCAGTAGGATCGCAACGGAAGGTTTGTTGTTTCGTGTGATACGCCGGCTCGATTTGGGTCGCTTAAAGTATAGGCCGCGTACGAAGATCGATTCCCGTTGGCCACATTCCTGGTGATAATCGAAGCGAATGTGGGTTTTGCAGAAGTTCCTACGAAGCCAGTCCCTCAGGGAAAACTCGATTTTCTGGATGTGCTTCGCGTGCAAAAAGCGAAAAACGAGAGTCGCCAACGCAAAGAGCGGGAAAATCGTGGCGACGTGACCCTCTGCAGCCAGATCCGTCTATAATCTGCGGTATCACAGTGTCTTCCGAGTCGGACGAAGACTGCATCCATTGTGGTTCGAAGTCGCTCATACTGGCCAAAAGCGGCTCACGGAAATCTTCCAGCAGAACAAGATTGAAGCCATGATTATCCCTTCAAACCTTCCACAGACGAACGTTTCGATTTCAAATCTTTGCCGTCGCTCCGGGATGTCGACATTCAGCTTTCTTTTGGGAAGTGTTTTGTGGCTGTTGGTCCTCGCGGCAACTTGGAAACTCGTCCTGCAGAAGTCTGACGACAAGACAAACCCAGCCAGCGACTCGCAACCTTCCGCCTCCGCCGACGGAGCCGCACCCGTAGAAGCCTCAACCGCCTCGGTTGTGATCAATTTTCCACGACGAGAATTGCCGGAATTTGAGTTCCCCGAATGCATGGGCGGCACGGTGAGCCGCGAAAGTCTGCTGGGCAAGCGTTGGCTGGCTAGTTTCGTCTTCACGCGTTGCATTGAAACCTGCCCGATGATTACTCGTAATGTATCCGACCTGCATCGACGGGTGGCGGAGTCCAATCCGGATTTTCAGTTCGTGACGTTTTCGGTCGACTCCAGTTATGACACGGCTGAAGTCTTGAAAGCCTACGCTGAAACGTTTCGCGCGGATCATGCTCGGTGGAAGTTCCTGACAGGGGACGAGAATACCATTCACGAATTGATCCGAACCGGGTTTACTCAGTACGTGAA
>Ga0255094_1001509_pt1 | contig 10002 bp, 5 predicted proteins | sample Colum_Law_RepB_8_2_FD_188434 | JGI IMG/M metagenome (GOLD analysis project Ga0255094, IMG submission 188434) | Freshwater microbial communities from Columbia River, Oregon, United States - Colum_Law_RepB_8d | ecosystem: Environmental > Aquatic > Freshwater > River | place: USA: Oregon | collected...
AGGGGCAGAGGAAAGCTGGGATTGTGAACCGCGCCAGATTCCAGGTGGTGGCATCGACGGAGTATCGTACTTCCGGGAGGTAGGTGTTCGGAGAAGTCCCTGGTCGGAAGTCGACGCCTTTCCAGATAGCGATCTGCTGGTAGAGGTTGTCCTGTTCAATGAAGGGCAGCAGCTGCGGCAGCACTCCCATGAACTGGTGATCATTGAAAGTCAGGTTGAGGGGCCCGTTTCCGCCCCATGCGACGGTGATGTCCGGACCGTAGCAGCCGCGTGGCATGGCGTTGTAGACGTCATGGTGATTGTGGCAGGCGAGGGCAATCTGCTTAAGATTGTTCTTGCACTGCGTGCGGCGGGCCGCTTCACGAGCCTGCTGGACAGCAGGCAGGAGCAGTGCCACAAGGATCGCAATGATTGCGATCACGACGAGAAGTTCGATCAGCGTGAATCCACGCCGAGCGGGGGCTGGGGGCGCGACGAGAGCGCCACGTACAAAACGCTTCATACCATTCCTCCGAGTAACAAGGAAAACAAGGAAACTCGGTTCGGCTGACTTAGCAGCAGGCATGAAAGTTTGCCGAAGCCTGAAAATTGTGAGTTCAGCTTGCCGTTCATGTTGCAGTGAAGCAACAGAGAACAGCGTAATTCATGAGTTGGATCCGAAGATTGCAAATAACAGGTCAGAAGTGAGACGAGGGTAGGCGACTTCGTGAAATCGCCCACCCATGTCAGACAGATTCGGAACAGTGAACTACTGTGGAGCCGGCAGCGGTGGGGGAGATGCTGTCTTGGCAGCATCATCTTCCTTGGGCGCTTCGGTTTCAGTGGATGGAGGTGTTGGTGCACCGGCACCGCCACCACATCCGACCACGAATCCCAGCAGCATCAGAAAACACAAAGTCATTCGCATAGCAGACTTTCCGGTTGTTGTTGTAGGACAGCGCCTGACGTTTGCCAGGATAAAGTCCGAGGGTTGGTTTATTCACACGTCAGAACTCACCGATCACATTGTTGTCCGCCATGGAGGCCAGATTCATGAAGGTCCGACCGAGAGCCCCATTACCACCGTCAATGTTCTTGCTGATGGCACGTACGGCGCCGTCAGCCATAGCGAACTGGACGATTCCGGTGTGGAAGCTTTCGAACTGGTACCAGTTCTGAGTGGCGGTGTTGTTGAGTCCCCATGCGGCCGGGAATCCTCCGGCCATCATCCAGCGCCAGTTGTAGAGGTCGCCGCCGGTGATTTCGCCGAAGAGGAACGTGTTGCTGGTGCCGTCAGTGATGTCTCGGAAGTTGACTTTGAAGTCTCGCGTTCCGAAGACGCCTTTGTACTGAGCCCAGCTGGCCCAGCGCTGAATATTGCCGAGGAACCCGGCTACTCCCATGTAGTTGGTGTTACCGGTGCCCTGTTCACCAGCGAACAGGCCGAGGGTGAACGATCCACCGGTGGCGCTTTCATTGAGGTGCATACGGGACGGGGTGTTTCCGCTGGTGCTTTTCTGCGGGTCAGAGGGGCAGAGGAAAGCTGGGATTGTGAACCGCGCCAGATTCCAGGTGGTGGCATCGACGGAGTATCGTACTTCCGGGAGGTAGGTGTTCGGAGAAGTCCCTGGTCGGAAGTCGACGCCTTTCCAGATGCCAATCCGCTGGTAGAGGTTGTCCTGTTCGATGAAGGGCAGCAGCTGCGGCAGCACTCCCATGAACTGGTGATCATTGAAAGTCAGGTTGAGGGGCCCGTTTCCGCCCCATGCAACGGTGATGTCCGGACCGTAGCAGCCGCGTGGCATGGCGTTGTAGACGTCATGGTGATTGTGGCAGGCGAGAGCAATCTGCTTGAGATTGTTCTTGCACTGCGTGCGGCGGGCGGCTTCGCGAGCCTGCTGGACAGCAGGCAGGAGCAGTGCCACAAGGATCGCAATGATTGCGATCACGACGAGAAGTTCAATCAGCGTGAAACCACGCCGATCTGCAGCTTGCAGACTGCGAGCAGACTTTTTCATCAGAAGATCCTCCAGCGACAAAAGAGAAAAACAACGCCATCGACGAACAGGCAACCAGCGAGTCTTTTGGATCGCTGGCTGAAGTATTCGAGAAACAACGCAGAGCAGGCTTGGATGTCGCCAGGGAGCGGGGTGCACGAACGCCCCAAATCCGCTGGTAGTCCAAAAGGTGGCACATAAACAACCGTGCGTGGCGGGTGAGCAAAAGCTGCACCGCTTTGCGGCAAATTCACGGCTGTTTTAGACGCCGGTCAGGAGTTTGAACGAGAATCTTCGGGAATGCAAAACAATTGCCGGTCATACCTGGCAGAAAACCGGGAAAAACTCTGACAGATGGCTGATTTCTAAAGCTGGGGAAGATGTGCTGCGCGGTGGTGTGCCTGTTTTTTGAGCGACTTTGTCGACTGCGGAATCGCTGCGGCGGGTTTTGCTGGTGGCATTTTGATCAGGTGCAGGGGTTCGGTCCGGGGATGGTATTTTTTCTGATTTCCGCAGCTCGCGGTGCAGCTCCAGCTTTCGTGATTCCGAGGCCTGCGGGTAGACTTTGGGCGTGGTTCGTGCTTATCGAGAATGGATTCTCATATGAAGCGTTTCATGCTGCGTTCGCTGGCGTGTGTCCTGGCTGTGGTGCTGACGGTGAGCCGGCTCTGGTCATGTCCTTTTTGCCTGGCTCCGCCGCAGACATTTTCTGAGCAGTTTGTGTTGTCGGATTTTGTGGTGGTGGCGGCGCTGCTGCGAGTGGACGGGGTGGGTGGTGGCCAGCCGGCTCGCAGTGTGCTGCGTGTGCGAGCGGTTTTGGCTGGAAAAGCGGAGGACCTGGCGGCATGTGGGCTTAAGCCGGGTGTTCAGATTGTTTATCCGGGCGAGGCTGTGGGGCGATCGGGGGATTTGTTTTTGCTGTACGGCGACCGTGGCCTGCCGTCTGAGCCACCGTTACTGCAGACGTTCAGCGGGGTACCGGCTGACACGGGGGGTGTTTCCGGGTCTGAGTCGGGAGCGCCGACAGTCACAGCGACAGCGTCGCAGGCCGTGAGTTCGCCGGAGCCGGTGGACTGGACGGAGAATCTGGCGATCAGTGCCGAGTGTTTTGAGTATTTGCGTGGTCTGCCGGATCGCTCGCGACCGGCGGCCCTGCGACTGCCGTATTATGCGGGGCATCTGGAGTCTGCGGACGCGGAGGTGGCTGGTGATGCGTGGGCCGAGTTTGCGGGCGCGGCGTATGCGGACGTGAAGGCGAACCGTGGTTTGTATCAGCCGGCGCGTCTGCGTGAGTGGATAGCGGATCCGCTGATGAGTCCTGAGCGTCTGGGGTTGTATGGTTTGCTGCTGGGTTTGAGTGGTGATGCGGGGGATGCTGAGTTTTTGCGGGAGCGGTTTCTGGATGCTGAAACGGGTGAGTTTCGGTTTGGTGCTGAGGGATTGCTGGGTGGGTATTTGCTGCTGACGGGCGAGTCTGGTCTGGCGGAGGTGGAGCGTCAGTTTTTGGGGGCTGGAGGTCGGGACACGATGCGACTGGCGCTGGCGCAGTCGCTGGATTTTTTTCGCACGTATGAGCCGGGTGTGATTGGTCATGGGGCATCCAGTCGTTGTATGCGGCGATTGGCGGCGGGTTCTGTGCTGCGATTTACGGCGGTGACCAGTCTGGCTCGCTGGGGCGACTGGGAGGCGTTTCCGGAGCTGCAGCGTCTGGCGGAGTCGGAGCTGGGGCCGATTCGTGCGGTGAGTGCGGGCTCTGCTGAGGGAGTGCGGGGGCGTGAGCAGCGGTTGTCGGGTGTGCGACCGATTCTGGAGTTTGCGGAGCAGTGTGTGCGAGCGGGGGGAGTGTGGAGCAGGTGGAGCGTGCGGAGCAGTTTCTGCGGCGCGTGCGCGCGGATTATCCGGAGTTGCAGAAGGTGGCTGAGCCGGAATTCCAGGCTCCCCAGTGATTTCCTCGCGGGGAATCCCGATTTCCACTGGAATCCGGTGGCATGACAGCAAATTTCCGGTTCTACTTCGGGGATTGGTGGCGGGATTTTCTGCTGCTTTGCGGGAGTGGGACAGCATGCGATTACTGGACAGTTCGTGGGTGGGTGTTTGGGTGCGTGTGCGGTGGCTGTGTGCGTCTGCGCTGCTGATCAGTGTGGCATTTTCAGTTCCCGTTTCTGCACAGGATCCTCAGTTGCGTTTTGGTTCGGACGTGCCGCGTGAGGTGGAGCAGATTTACGAGCGTGGACTGAAGTGGCTGGCGGCCAATCAGACAGCGGAGGGCAGCTGGGACGGCGGTGATAACGGTCCGGGTGTGACGGGCATGTGTGTGATGGCGTTTCTGGCCAGCGGTGAGGATCCGAATTTTGGTCCGTACCGTGAACCGATCCGGCGGGCGGTGCGGAGCATGATTCGCAGCCAGTCCGGGGAGACGGGATTTTTCGCCACGAACATGGGTCATGGCAGCATGTATCACCATGGTTTTGCGTGTCTGGCACTGAGTGAGGTGTATGGTGTCCTGGACGAGTCCACGTTGTGGGCTGGTGCGGAGTCCGGGGGCGGTGCGGCAGGTGCTGTGGCTGAGCAGGGTCAGCGTCGTTCGGTGGGTCAGGCACTGGATTTGGCGGTGCGTGCTTCTGTGACATCGCAGAAGAGCAATCCGTTTCATGCGTGGCGGTATTCACCGGATGCGACGGACGCGGACACTTCGGTATCGGGCGCGGTTCTGATGGGATTGCTGGCGGCGCGGAATGCGGGGATTCGGGTGCCTGATGAGGCTGTGGATCAGGCGATTGATTATTTTCGGTCGATGACCACGAATCGTGGTGAGGTTGGGTATTCGGGGATTGGTGGCGGCGGGACAGCGAACATCAAGGCGATTTCGACTTTGGTTTATGCGATCAGCCGCAGGAAGGATCTGAAGGAGTATCAGGCGGTGCTGGGCAGGATCACGGCTGATCTTGAGCATCAGGAGTACAGTTATCCTGAGTACTACCGTTACTACATGGCTCAGGCTTTGTTTCAGGGTGATTTTGATTCGTGGCAGAAGTGGAATCGTCGGACTGCGAAGGAGCTCAGGGAGTTGCAGGGCGAGGACGGCAGTTTTGAGAGCAATCATGGTTCTGCGTATGGAACAGCGATGTCGCTGCTGGCAATGGCCCTGAATTACCGATTTCTGCCGATTTACGAACGCTGACCTGCCGGATGGGGTGTGCCATGAAGATTGTTGCGACAACCAGTCTGCTGATTGTGGGTTGGTTGTGTGTGGCTGCCTGTGGTGTGGTTGTGGCCGGTGAAGTTCCGTCATTTCGGAACGAGGTGATGGCGGTGCTGTCGCGATCGGGCTGCAGTCTGGGGACCTGTCATGGGAACCAGAATGGGAAGGGAGGCCTGCGATTGTCGCTGCGTGGTCAGGACCCGGATCTGGATTACCTGACCCTGACTCGCTCATTGGGTGCTCGTCGTGTCAACGTGCAGCAGCCGGAGGAGAGTTTGCTGCTGCGGAAGCCGCTGATGCAGGTGCCTCACGAGGGTGGTCGTCGGTTTGGAGTGGAGTCGCTGGAGTATCGAGTGTTGCGGGACTGGATCGGGGCCGGGATGCCGCGTGACGGGGCAGCGGGTGCGGGAGTGGTGCGATTGAGGCGTTTGCTGGTTGAGCCAGGGATGTCGACATTGGTGGGCGAGCAGAAGGCTCAGAGGCTGACGGCGACGGCGGAGTTTTCGGACGGGACGCGGCGTGTGGTGAATGATCTGGCGGTGTTTGAGTCATCGCATCCGGGTGTGTCTGTGAGCGGAGCGGGTGAGGTGAATTTTGGGGAGTTTTCGGGTGTTCGGCAGACGACGGTGACGGTGCGTTATCTGGATCAGCAGCAGGTGGCTCGTGTGGAGTATCTGCGGGGGGTGGCGGATTTCCGCTTTGAGGCTCCGGCGGCGGTCAATGCGATTGATGAGGCGGTTTTCGGGCAGTTGCGGCGACTGCAGGTGAATCCTGCGAAGCTGTGCAGTGACGAGGTGTTTGTGCGGCGGCTGTATTTGGATCTGACGGGTCTGCTGCCGACTCGTGAGCAGGCCGGATCATTTCTGAGTTCGACGGCGGTGGATCGTCGTGCGCGTCTGATTGATGAGTTGCTGGAGTCTGAGGAGTTTGTGGATTTTCAGACGCTGCGGTGGGCTGATCTGCTGCGTGTGGAGGACAAGACGCTGGATGCGAAGGGTGTGTCGGTTTTTCATCGTTGGATTCGGGACGGTGTGCGGTCGGATCGTCCGCTGAATCAGTTTGCGTCGGCGGTGATAGGATCGCGGGGCAGCACGTATACGGATCCGGCGACGAATTTCTATCGGGCATTACGAACACCTGAGGAGCGAGCGGAGTCTGCGGCGCAGGTTTTTCTGGGTGTGCGGCTGCAGTGTGCGCGGTGTCACAATCATCCGTTTGATCGCTGGACGCAGGACGATTATTACGGCTGGACGAATTTCTTTGCGCGGGTGGATTACAAGATTCTTGAGAACCGGCGGCGGGACATTAATGACAAGCATGAGTTTGATGGTGAGCAGCTGGTGTTCATGAAGGCTCGCGGTGACGTGAAGAATCCGCGTACGGGCGAGCGAGCCGAATTGCGATTTCTGGGTACTGCGGATCAGCAGTTGTCGGCACTGGCGGGTGGCGAGGGAGTGGACAGGCTGCAGGTGCTGTCGGGTTGGCTGGGGTCGGAGAGTAACGAGCGTTTTGCAGCGACGCAGGCGAATCGCATCTGGCATCAGCTGATGGGTCAGGGCGTGGTGGATCCGATCGATGATTTTCGCGGTACGAATCCGCCATCGAATCCGGAGCTGCTGGAGGTACTGGTGCGGGAATTTCGGGCGGGTGGCATGCGGGTACGACCGCTGATGCGTCTGATTTTGAATTCGGCTGTCTGGCAGCTTTCGTCGGAGTCTGGAGCGGCCGCGGAGTTGTCGGACGCGGATGCGGTTCCGCTGTTTGCGCGAGCAGTACCGCGACGATTAACGGCGGAGCAGCTGCTGGACGGGATTGGTGTGGTGCTGGGTGTATCGCCGCGGTTTGGCGGTCAGCCTGCGGGCGTGCGAGCGGTGCAGCTGGCGGGAGTGCGTGGGGGAGGTCATCGTTACAGTCGTCCTGAGTCGGGAGATCGGTTTTTGTCGCTGTTTGGCAAACCTGGCCGGATTCAGACGTGTGAATGTGAGCGGCTGGGTGAGACGACGCTGGCGCAGACGATGGAGATGGTGGGCGGGGTTGTGGTGTCGGAGCTGCTGAGTCGATCTGACAACTGCATCAGTGAGTCTCTGCGGTCCGGCGAGTCGACGGAGGTTTTTGTGGAAGCGCTTTGGTGGCGGGCATTGTGTCGTCCGCCTGCTGCTGAGGAATTGCGGGCGATGGTGCGGCATGTTGCGAGTCAGCCGGACCGTCGTCGGGGGCTGGAGGACGTGGTGTGGGCGGTACTCAATTCGAATGAATTTCTGCTGCGGCAGTGAGTCCGTGTTTGAGTGTGTGAGGGGGTCAGGATGAGTGGATTGCTGTCGAGGATTGGTCAGTTTCAGCGGCGGGATCTGTTGCGGGCGTATGGTCCGGGTCTGCTGGGTCTGACGCTGCCGCGCTGGCTGCGAGCGGACGAGGGTGCTGCCGGGCAGTCTGTGGCGGGTCCTCGTGTGCGGGCGAAGTCGGTGATCTTTCTGTTTCAGTGGGGTGGTCCCAGTCATGTCGACACGTTTGACATGAAGTTGCAGGCGCCGACGGGTTATCGTTCACTGTTCAGTCCGATTGCCAGTTCGGTTCCGGGTCTGCCGGTGTGCGAGCATTTGCCGGAGACGGCGAAGGTGCTGCATCATTTCGCGCAGATCCGAACGGTGCATCACACGATGAACAATCACAATTCTGCGGGCTATACAGCGCTGACTGGTTATGAGCCGCCGATTGATGATCAGCGTCTGCGGGAATCTCTGGATCTGTTTCCCGGTTATGGTTCGGTGGTGGCTGCGACTGCGGCGGGTGTCAGTGATCTGCCGACTGCGGTGTCGTATCCCTATCAGATTTCGGACGGCAGCACGACACCGGGGCAGCGTGCCAGTTTTTTGGGGAAGCAGCATGATCCGCTGTTCTTTCAGGATGATCCGAATGATCCGGCATTTCGGCTGACGCAACTGAGTCTGCCGCAGGGTGTGTCACTGGATCGTCTGGGAAGTCGCCGTGGTTTGCAGCAGCTGATCAATTCGCAGTCGCGTCAGCTGGACCGATCGGCGGTGGCAGAGGGTCTGGATGCGTATTACCAGCGATCACTGGAGTTGTTGAATTCGGATCGCGTGCGGCGGGCTTTTGATCTTTCGAGCGAGCCGGAGGTGTTGCGGGAGGCTTATGGTCGGACGACCTATGGTCAGAGCTGTCTGCTGGCGCGGCGACTGGTGGAGCATGGTGTGAAGTTTGTGACCGTGTATTTTGCTCCCAGTATCGGCGGCCGCAGCAAGACGGATGGCGGCTGGGATACTCATGGTTTTGATAATACTCGGATGTACGAGATTCTGCCGGAGTGGCATTTGCCGGTTACAGACAGGACGCTGCCGACGCTGATCCGTGATCTGAGTGATCGTGGATTGCTGGAGGAGACCCTGGTGGTGTGGATGGGTGAATTCGGCAGGACTCCGAAGATCAACGACAGTATCAGTCGGGATCACTGGCCGAAGTGTTATACGGTGCTGATGGCTGGTGGTGGAGTGCGAGGTGGGGCGGTTTACGGTGCGTCGGACCGTTATGGTGCGGTGCCGGATCGGGAGGCGGTGACGATTGGGGATCTGGCAGCGACGATGTATTACGCGCTGGGCATCGACTACACGCGGGAAGTTCATGATAATCTGAATCGGCCGCTGCCGTTGGCGCGTGGTCGTGCGGTGGCGGAGATTTTCGGCTGAGAATTGCGGGTCCTGGCGGGGGTGATGGCGATGTGTGAGCGAATCCGGCGGCTGGTGATTGTGTGGTGTTTACTGAGTGCATCCGGCGTGGCGCAGGAGTCGGCGGCAGCAGCGGGCACGGAGCCGGTGGCGGAGTGGTTGTTTGATGAGGGGTCAGGTGGTTTGGCGAGTTCGCTGGGGGGTTGGCGACCGGCGGACGTGCGTGGTGTTCCGGTGCTGCAGTCCGCCGGGCCTCGACCTCCTGAGTTTCCCGATTTTTCTCCGGACAATCGGGGTTTGCAGCTGGACGGTCGATCGTGGCTGCAGTTTGCGGATGACGGCAGTGGTCGGCTGAACTTCGCGGCGGGTGAAGCGATCAGTCTGGAGGCGTGGGTGCGAACCTCCGTGCTGAAGGATGGCCAGCAGGTCTATCTGATTGGGAAGGGGCGTACGGGTCGTTCCGGGACGAAGAAAGAGAATCAGAGCTGGGCCTTGCGACTGCGGGGGATGGGTGGTACGGCGCGAGTCAGTTTTCTGTTCCGCTCAGCCGACGTGCCGGCAGGTGTGAATGCGGAGGGCCGGGAGACGGAAGCGGCCGCTGGTGAGCTGCATCGCTGGAATTCCAGTCGGGGATTTGCGGCGGATGGTGAGTGGCATCATGTGGCGGTGTCATTTCGATTTGGCAGCAGTGAATCTCCGGTGGCGTGGATTGACGGTGAGCCGACGGATGGGTCATGGGACATGGGTGGTCGGACCAGTTCGCGAGCTCCTTATGTGGACGACGATCAGGTCTGGATTGGTTCTTCGATGGGTGGAAATCCGGAGAGCAGTTTTCAGGGCGTGCTGGATGGTGTGGCGGTTTGGCGACGGATGCTGACGGACGCGGATGTGTCGGGGCGGTGGCGGACAACGCGGCGTTCGGAATCGCTGCCGGAGCTGGCGGCGGAGCAGCTGTCGCGTGGTGTGGTGACGGTGGATGTGCGGGAGTATGTGAAGCAGTCGGATCCGTGGAATCGTGAGCGGACCAGAATTACGGCGCGCTGGGAGCAGCCGATGATGGCTTTGTCGCGACTGCCGCGAAAGTACATCGACGGTGGATTGATTGGTGACCGCAGTAATCCGTGTGTGGTGCGTCTGCGTACGG
>Ga0255094_1001511_pt1 | contig 10000 bp, 5 predicted proteins | sample Colum_Law_RepB_8_2_FD_188434 | JGI IMG/M metagenome (GOLD analysis project Ga0255094, IMG submission 188434) | Freshwater microbial communities from Columbia River, Oregon, United States - Colum_Law_RepB_8d | ecosystem: Environmental > Aquatic > Freshwater > River | place: USA: Oregon | collected...
ATCCCCAGGTGGACGAGCCGCTCACCTTGCCTCAGGCCTTCGATGGCAAACCTGATTCGACCTTGGAAACGTTCAAGGCGGCGGTGGCGCTGGCGAAGGAGGGGAAGGTCGCTGTGATGACTTTCCACGGTGTGCCGGACCGCAAGCATCCGTGGGTCAACACGGACCCGGCGAAGTTTGAAAGCTACATGGCCTACTTGAAGGAGCAGGGATGCCGCGTGGTTGCCCTGCGTGATTTGGAGCGTCACCTGCCCGTGCGAAAACCATGAACCCCGTATCGTCACCGGTTGATTTGGGCCACTCGCCGGAGGGCTGGGTGGCTGGTTTGTTGTTCGGCCTTACGGCCTGTGTCGCGGTGACGGCCGCCGAGCCGACTGCGCTGAACAAGACCACGCATGTTTACAAGACGGTGGGCGCGGTGAAGATCGCAGCCGATGTGCTGCGTCCGCCGGGCACGGAAGCGCGACCGGTCCTGGTCTGGCTGCATGGGGGCGCGCTCATCGTGGGCAGCCGCACCCAGTTGCCGAAGAGCCTGGTGGAGCTCTGCACCCAGGAGCGGTGGATTTTGGTGTCGCTGGATTACCGGCTCGCTCCCGAGGTGAAGCTCCCGGCGATTGCCGAGGATTTGCGGGATGCCTTCCGCTGGCTGCACGCTGAAGGGCCGCGGTTGTTTCATGCGGACACCCGGCGGGTGGTGGTGGCGGGTGGCTCGGCGGGTGGTTTTCTGACCATGCTGGCCGGGGCCATCGTCACGCCCCGGCCGAGCGCGCTGCTGGCTTACTGGGGTTACGGCGACATTGATGGCGAATGGGCGCGGGCCAGATCATCTCACCACGGCATGCCCGTTGACCGCGAAGAGGCGCTGGCGGCGGTCAACCGAGGTCAGGTGCTGACCAACACCGACGACCCGGCGGTGGCCAAGGCACGCGGCAATTACTATCGCCATCTGCGGCAAACGGGTGCCTGGGCGGCGAGCGTCACCGGCATGGACTCGGCGAAGGAGCCCGCGCAACTCAAACCATATTGCCCACTGCGGCTGATCACGCCTGACTACCCACCCATTCTCATGGTCCACGGCACGGAGGACACCGATGTGCCCTACGCGTGCTCCACGGCCATGGCCCGGGAACTCGGCCGCAACAGGGTGAAGCATGAATTGATCACCGTGCCCGGCGGGGAACATGGGCTGCGCGGCGCGGACCCGAAGCTCGTCGCGGATGCCAACCAGCGGGTCGCCGCGTATCTGCGCGGACAACTTTCGCCCCCGCGCTGATGAAGCTGCCTCTCCTGCTGCTCGCTGGCTGGATCACCTTGGCCACGCCAGCCACTGCCGCGCACTACCAGCTCTTCCTGCTCACCGGGCAGTCCAATTCCCTGGGCACCACGGATGGCGGTGAAGCGGATCCTTCACCCGGTCCGGATCCGGCAGACGCGCAAATCCGCTTCTTCTGGCACAACCTGGCCAACGCGAAGACTTCTCTGGGCAGCTCGGACGGCGGCTTCACCAAGTTGCAGGCTCAGCAGGGCGGGTTTTACAAGGGCAGCGCGACTCACTGGGGGCCGGAGATGGCCTTCGGCCGCAGTCACTTTCGGGCCGGGGTGACCAATCTGGGCATCATCAAGGCCAGCCGTGGCGGGGGCGGCAATTCCTTCTGGTCGAAGGGTGGGGCCGACGCGCACATGTATGAGCATCTCGTGAAAACGGTGCAGGCCGCGGCCGCTCACTTGCAAGCGGGTGGCCACACGTTTGAGATGGCGGGGCTGTTGTATCTGCAGGGAGAGAGTGATTCGGCGGCCGAGGCGGCCATGGCCGACCAACGTTTCGAGCAGCTCCTGGCGAATCTCCGTGCCGATTTGCCGCAAGCGACCGGCATGCGCGCGGTGATTGGCGGCATCGCCGCTGCCGGGGCCACGCGCGATGTGGTCCGGGCCAAGCACGCCGGTTTGGCGGCCCGGCGGGCGGACATCGGGTATTTTGACACGACGGATCTCCGGGGCCAGATGCCCGATGCCCTGCATTTCAACAAGGTGGCCAAGCTCACCCTTGGCGAACGCTTTGCCCGGGCCTTTGCTGCGCTGCCTCCACTGCGGTGATCCGGCAGCCTTGGCGGTAGGGCAGAGGTTCGCGCTGCGGCGGTGCCAAGTTTTTAACCATTGCCCGCCGGGGGGCGGGTTCCTAACCTACGGCTCCGGCGGGTGCCACAGCGCTTGTGGTTCCCGCCGTTACGCTTTTCATGAAATACATTTTCGTCACCGGCGGCGTGGTCAGTTCCCTGGGCAAAGGACTCACCGCAGCCGCGCTGGGCACGCTGCTGGAGAATCGCGGTCTCAAGGTCGCGCTGCAGAAGTTCGACCCCTACCTGAACCTTGATCCCGGCACCATGTCGCCCTACCAGCACGGCGAGGTCTATGTGCTGGATGACGGCGCGGAGACGGACCTCGACCTCGGGCACTACGAGCGCTTCACCAGCACCAAGCTTTCGCGCAAGAACAACACCACCAGCGGCCAGGTTTACCAGCAGGTCCTCGACAACGAGCGCAACGGCATCTACCTCGGCAAGACCGTCCAGGTCATCCCGCACGTCACCGATGAAATCCAGCGCCGCATCCAGGTGCTGGCGGATGACGCCAAGGTGGATGTCATCATCACCGAGGTGGGCGGCACGACCGGCGACATCGAGGGGCTGCCGTTCTTGGAGGCCATCCGCGAGTTCGGCCAGGAGGTCGGCCCGCACAATGTCTGCTTCATCCACGTCACCTACGTGCCGTTCATCAAGGCGGCGGGCGAGCTGAAGACCAAGCCCACGCAGCAGAGCGTGGCCAAGCTGCGCGAAATCGGCATCAGCCCGCACATTCTCGTGTGCCGTTGTGAGAAGTCCCTCGACAAGGAGCTGCGCCAGAAGATGGCCATGTTTTGCAGCGTGCCCTTCGAGGCGGTCGTGGAGCACAAGGACGTTGACCACTCGATTTACGAGGTGCCGCTCATGCTCCAGCGCGAGCGGCTGGATGACCTCGTCTGCCGCGTGCTGGGCCTCACCGTGCCGGCGGCCAACATGGCGCCCTGGCAGGAGATCATCCGCAAGCTCATCGCGCCCCAGCACCGGGTCCGCATTGGCGTGGTGGGCAAATACATTGAGCTCCAGGACGCCTACAAATCGGTTTACGAGGCCATCATCCACGGTGGCGTGGCCAACGACTGCGGTGTGGAAATCGAGAAGATTGATTCCGAGGACATTGAGAAGAACGGGCCGGAAAAAATCCTGAAGGGCCTGGGCGGCATCCTCGTGCCGGGCGGCTTTGGCGAGCGCGGCACGGAAGGCAAAATCCTCGCGGCCAAGTATGCCCGGGAAAAGCAGGTGCCCTACCTGGGGCTTTGCCTGGGCATGCAAATCGCCACTATCGAGTTCGGCCGCCACGTGCTCGGGCTCAAGGGCGCGCACTCGACCGAGTTCGATCCGGCCACGCCGCACCCGGTGATCGCGCTGCTGGATGACCAGCGTAAGGTGACGAAGAAGGGCGGGTCGATGCGGCTGGGCGCGCAGCCCTGCCAGCTCGTGATGGGCAGCCGTGCGCAGCAGCTTTACGGCGCGTTTGTCGTGCTGGAGCGCCATCGCCACCGCTACGAGTTCAACAACGCCTACCGCGAACGCTACGAAGCGGCGGGCTTTGCCTTCAGCGGCACTTCGCCGGACGGCAAGCTGGTGGAGATCATCGAGCTGAAGGACCACCCGTTCTACGTGGCGAGCCAGTTTCACCCGGAGTTCCTCAGCAAGCCCAACGCCGCGCATCCGCTCTTCCGGGGCTTCATCGCCGCCGCGCACCTGCAATTGCACAAGAAGGCGCTGTGAACCGCCGGCGCGCTCCGGCCAAGCTCCCGGTTGGCGGCTGGGCTGCCTTCTGTTAGTCTCAGCGCGTGAAACCGGCGCGCTTTTTTCTCCTCGGGCTCTTCAGCCTCTCTCTTTGTCTGCCCACTGCAGCGGCCCCGCAACCCGCCGGGCTGGCCGCTCTGCGCGTGCCCGAGGGCTTCAAGGTGGAGCTCGCCGCCGGACCGGACCTCGCGCCCTACGCAATGTTTGGCGCGCTGGATGAACGCGGCCGGCTATTCCTCGCTGAATCCTCGGGCAAGAACATCCGCGGCTTGGCTATGTCGCAGGCACCCGAGTGCCGCATCCGCATGCTTCAGGACACGGATGGCGATGGCGTCTTCGACCGCAGCACTTTCTTCGTGGATCGCATCGGCATCCCGATGGGCGTGCTGTGGCACGACGGCGCGCTGTTCGTCGCGTCGCCACCGGAACTGCTCCGTTTTGACGACTTGGATGGCGACGGAATGGCGGACTCACGGACGGTGCTGCTGAGCGGCTGGAATGTGCGCGGCACGGCGAGCCTGCACGGACCGTTCCTTGGGCCGGACGGCTGGCTGTATCTGACGGATGGCCGGCATGGCTTTGACATCAAGACGAAGGAGGGCACGAACTTGAAGGGTCTCGCCGCGCGCATCTGGCGGGTGCGTCCCGATGGCACGCAACTCCAGTCCTTCGCTGGCGGTGGGTTCGACAACCCTGTTGAAGTCATCTGGACGCCGGCGGGCGAAATGGTCGGCACGATGACCTACTTCGTGAATCCGCAGCACGGCCAGCGCGACGGGCTCATGCACTTCCTGCACGGCGGCGTTTACAGCAAGTGGCACGAGAGCGTCGCCGAGTTCAAGCTCACCGGCGAACTCATGCCGCCCATGACGCGGTTCGCGCGCATCGCGCCCGCCGGCCTTGCGCGCTATCGCGGCACCAGCTTCGGACCGGAATTCCGCGGCAACCTCTTCAGCGCGCAGTTTAATCCGCACCGTGTGCAGCGGCATGTTGTCCATCGTGCTGGCGCCACCTTCCGCACCGATGACTCTGATTTTCTCGTCTCCAGTGATCCGGATTTCCACCCGTGCGACGTGCTGGAGGACGCCGATGGCAGCCTGCTCGTGGTGGACACCGGTGGCTGGTATGTGGACCAGTGCCCGCTCTCGCGCATCAGCAAGCCGGAGTTCAAGGGCGGCATCTACCGCGTGCGCCTCGCCGAGACCGCCAAAATTCTGGACCCACGCGGCGAGCGCCTGAACTGGCAGCAACAGTCGCCCGCTGCGCTGGCCAGGCTGATCGATGATTCACGCCCGGCGGTGGTGGACCGAGCCGTGGAAGCGTTGGTGAAGCAAGGCGACGCCGCAGTCGCCCCACTCGCTGGAGTCCGGCGCAAGTCCGCCAATGCGGAGGCCAGGGCGGCGGCGGTTTGGGCCTTGTTCCGCATCGGTTCCCCCAAGGCCCGCGCGGAAGTGCGCGCCGCGTTGGAAGATCCCGCGTTGGAAGTGCGCATCGCCGCCGCACAAGCCGTCGGTCTCGCGGCGGACAAGGGAGCACTCGACACCTTGCATGGACTGCTCCAGCGCGATCAGGCCCCGGTGCGGCGCGAGGCGGCTGCCGCGCTGGGTCGGCTGGGCGAGAAGCGCAGCAATGGTTTTTTGGTCGATGCCGCCGCCCGCGCGGCCGATCGTTTCGAGGAGCACGCCATCACCTACGCGCTCATCCAAAACTTCTCCCGCATGACCAACCAGTCGGTGGGCAGCTCGACTGCCCAGCTTGGGCGGTTACCCCCGGGCAGTGCGAAGGCCGCGCTCATTGCCTTCGACCAGATGGAGGGCAGCACGCTGGTCATGGCGCATGTTGCACCGCTCTTGCGCAGCAAGGATGCCGACCTGCGCCGCGCCGCGCTGTGGGTATTCACCCGGCACGCCGAATGGGGCGCAGGCTTGAAAGACTATCTGCGCGAACGCTTCCGGGCCGATGCCTGGGAAGTCGGTGAGGAAGCCTTGCTGCGGGACACGTTCCACACGTTCGCCACGGATGCTGGCCTGCAAGGAGTCGTCGCGGTCGCCCTCAACACCGCGACCCTCAAGGAGGAGCGCCGGATGTTCCTGCTGGAGGTGATGGAGCGCAGTCCAGTGAAGAAATTTCCGGACATCTGGAATCAGGTTCTCAGCGCCCTGCTTGATGGCCAGAGCCAGCCCCTGCGCGTCCGCACCATCGCGCTGATTCGCACGCGGGGACTGACGGAATTCGACACCCTGCTGCGTCGCACCGCCGCCGCGCCCAAGGAGAGCAAGGCCCTGCGCCTCGCCGCCATCGCCGCGTTGTCCGCCCGGGCTGCGGCGATGGACACCAACCACTTCGCCGTGCTGCTTGAAGCGGCTGCGGACAAGGACTACATCCTGCGCGCCGCCGCCCAGACGCTGGGCAAGGTGAAGCTGACCGAGGTCCAGCAAGTCCGGGTGGCGGAATCACTTGTCACCAAGGCGGACGCCGCGAGCCTGCTGGCGCTCACCGAGGCCTGGCGCGGCGGCAAGAGCGATCCCGCCGGCAAAGCGCTCGTGACCGCGCTGGCCGGCAACCCGGTCGCCCTCGACGTGATGAGTAGTCCCGCGCTCACCGAGTTGCTCCAAAGCTATCCTGACTCCGTCCGTGCCGCCGCCAGGCCGCTCCACGAACGCATCGAGGCCCACCAAGCCGGGCGCATCCAGCGCTTGAAAACCTTGGAGCCACTCCTCGCTGGCGGCGATGTGGGCCGGGGCCGAACGGTCTTCTACGGTCAGAAATCCCAGTGCTCCGCCTGTCATGCCATCGGGCGCGAGGGCGGCACGCTCGGCCCGGACCTGACTTCCATCGGCTCCATCCGGTCAGGGCGAGACATCCTGGAGGCGATTGTCTTTCCCAGTGCCAGTTTCGTGCCCGGCTACGAGCCCATGCGCGTCGAGACCAAGGACGACGTGGTCACGGGTAATATTGTGCGCGAGGACGCCAGCGCCGTGGTGATGAAGCTCAACGCCCTGCTCGAACAGCGCATCCCGCGCAGCGACATCAAGAGCGTCAAACCCGGGGCTGTCTCCGTGATGCCGGAGGGGCTGGACGCGGTGCTCACTCGGGAAGAACTGCTGGACCTCCTCGCCTTCCTCCAGGCGCAGAACGGTGATCAATGGCTCCAACCCACCCGCCGCAGCAGCCGCTGAACTTCCAGCCGCCGTCGGTGGGCAGCGAACCTGCGAGCGCACACCGAGCGGCTCACGCACAACGCAGCGGCTGGAAGCCGCCGGCACGTTACTCGGTTCGTTCAGGTCATCCGCTCTTTCCTTGCGCGCGGTGACTGCTAGCCTTCTCTCACACACATGAGCGCCACTGCCGCACCGCCTGCTCCGCCTGCCGCGCCCGTCAGCCCGCGCCTCATGTCGCTCGACGCCCTGCGTGGCTTCGACATGTTCTGGATTCTTGGCGGCGACTTCATCGTCACCACCGCGGGCAAGATGTCCGGCGGCAACGACCAGACGTGGACGCTCTTCGGCTGGCTTGCGAGCCAGTTCCGGCACAAGGACTGGGACGGCTTCGCGTTCTACGATCTGATCTTCCCGTTGTTCGTCTTCATCTCCGGCGTGTCGGTCGTCTTCTCGATCACGAAGGAGACGCAGCAGCATGGCCGGACCGGCGCGTTGAACCGAATTGTGCGCCGCGCCGCGCTGCTCTTCGTGCTGGGCATCTTCTACTCCGGCGGCCTTACGAAGGAGTGGCCGGACATACGCCTGCTGGGCGTGCTGCAACGCATCGCACTCGCGTATCTCGGCGCAGGGCTGGTCTTCTGCTTCGTCGGCGCGCGGATGAAGGCGCTGGCGGGCATCATCGCGGGAATTCTCCTCGGCTACTGGGCCTTGATGAACTTCGTGCCCATCCGCGACATCCAGTTGGACAAGGCCAAGCTCGCCGATCTGGCGGAGAAATCCGGTGATCCGCGCGGCGCGACCGTGCTCAAGTCCGAGACGAATCCTTCGGCAACTGCGAACAGTCCTGCTTGGCGCAAGGCCCGCGAATTGTTCCGCCAGACCAAGGACCTCACCACCGGCCAGTTTGCCCCCGGCCACAATCTCGCCAACCACCTCGACTTCCAGTTCCTGCCTGGTCGCAAATATGACCTCTTCTACGACCCCGAGGGCCTGCTCAGCACCCTGCCCGCCGTGGCCACCTGCCTGCTCGGCGTGTTGGCTGGCGTCTGGTTGCGACGCGAGGATTTCTGCGACAAGTGGAAGGTGATTTATCTCCTCAGCTTCGGCGCGCTCGCGGTCATCGCGGGCTTCGCGTGGGGAATGTCGTTTCCCGTCGTGAAGAAGATTTGGACCTCTAGTTTCGTGCTCGTGGCCGGCGGCTACAGCGCGATGCTGCTGGCGGTCTTCTATCAGGTCGTGGATGTCTGGCAGCGCCGCGACTGGTGCCAGCCCTTCGTGTGGATCGGCATGAACTCCATCACCATCTACGTGGCAAGCAACCTCCTCCAGTTCCGCACCGTCGCCACCCGGCTCGTGGGGGGTGACGTGAAGAAGGCGCTCGACACCAACATCGCCGATGGCGCGGGCAACCTTCTCATCGCGCTCGTAGGCTTCGCGTTGATCTTCTGGTTCGTGAACTTCCTCTATCGCCGGAAGATCTTCCTGCGGCTGTGATTGGCCGCGAAAGCACGCAGAGAATTCGAAGTTCTGTGCGCCCGCTTGTGGCCAATCAAACCAGTTCCCGAATCGGCTCGCCTTGCTCCACCACGAAGCGCGGGCGGCGCTGGTGGTCCTCGTAGGTCACGTCCACGGGCACGCCCATGTGGTGGAAGATGGTGGCCGCGAGGTCGCCGGGGGTGAGGGCACGGGAGGCGATTTGCCCGCCGTCGCGGTCAGTCCCGCCAATCACCTGGCCATGGCGGAAGCCGCCGCCCGCCAGCGTGATGGAGGAGACGTAAGGCCAATGGTTGCGCCCGTCCGTGCTGCCCTGCGTGCCGATTTGCGGCGAACGACCGAACTCGCCCATCGCGATGACCAGCACGTCGTCCAGCAGGCCGCGCTCGCCAAGGTCGCTGACGAGGGTGGTGAAGAGGTGGTCAAATACCGGCAGCAGCGGCCGCAGGCCGCTCCAGATGCCGCCGTAGGGCGGGATGTTGTCGCCGTGCGTGTCCCAGGTGCCGGAGGCGGAGTGGTTACTGAGGTCCAACGTCACGTAGCTCACCCCGCGCTCGACGAGCCGCCGCGCGAGCAATGCCTTGCGACACCAGTCGTGCGGGCCGTAGCGGTCCACGATGCGGGGCGATTCCTGGCTGAGGTCGAACGCCGCTTGCGCCTGGCCACCTGCGATGAGGTCGAACGCCTGTTGCCCGAAGCGATCCAGCGCCTCGATGGAGCCGGAGTTGTCCACGTCGCGCCGGAGTGAATCCATCTGCTGCGACAGCGACTGGCGCGAGCGGACGCGGTCCATGGTCAATTCGCCGGGGAGTTGAAAGAGCTGGCTGACGTTGTCGCCGATGAAGGGGTTGTATTTCTGGCCGAGATAGCCCGCCCAAGCGAAATGAGTCCGGTCGCGGACGTTGAGGTGGACGGCGGGCGGCATTCCCACCGCGTTTGCGCCGCGATGCTTCGCGACGATGGACGCGAAGCCGGGATACATCTTGGCCTCTGGATTCGTGCGCGGCTCGGCGAGGACGTTGGCGGTCTGCATCACCATGTTCGGCTGGTGATTGCTGCCACGACAGTCCATCGAGCGGATAATGGTAAGCTTGTCCATCATCGCGGCCTGCTTGGGCAGATGCTCGCAAAGGTGAACGCCCGGAAGCTTCGTGGGAATGGTTTTGAACGGGCCGCGATAACCGGACGGCGCGTCCGGCTTCGGGTCCCACATGTCCACATGGCTGGGACCGCCGGCCATCCAGAGGAGAATGACGGCCTTGTTGCTGCCCATCGGACGGCCCGTGGCGGCACCTTGTGCGCGGACGCGGAGTAGCTCCGGCAAGGTCAAGCCACCGAGGCCCGCGAGGCTGGCCTTGAGCATCGAGCGGCGGCTGGAAACGTTCAGCCCTTCGCGGACGCGCGGGTTCAGCGAAGTGAACGCGTGCCGATGCGTGCTGGCGTGGGCGAGGTCTGCTGACATGGTGCGAACGTAGG
>Ga0255094_1001512_pt1 | contig 9999 bp, 5 predicted proteins | sample Colum_Law_RepB_8_2_FD_188434 | JGI IMG/M metagenome (GOLD analysis project Ga0255094, IMG submission 188434) | Freshwater microbial communities from Columbia River, Oregon, United States - Colum_Law_RepB_8d | ecosystem: Environmental > Aquatic > Freshwater > River | place: USA: Oregon | collected...
TGCTGGCGGAGGCGTTTCCAGAGGCGGTGGTCGAGAAGGGCAAGAAAGCGGCGGACTCGAAGAAGCTGGGGAGGCGCCTGAAGGGCATTGATCTGCGCGGTGTGAGCAACCAGGCGGAGCTGGAAGCGCAGGGACTGGCCGACAAGGTGCGCGTGGAGATGTGGCCGGGCCATGATCTTACCCGCGCCAGTCCGGGGAACATCCCCGTGGCGGGGCTTTACCGGATGCGGGTGCAGTTGAGCGGGCTGAAGCCGAAGAACGGCCGGGCTCCGCACCTGGCGGTTTATGCCGTCAACCTTGACCGGATGTTGCATGAGCAGGACGTGATTGCTCCGGAGGACAAGCCGATCATCGTGGAGTTCACCACGCACCTGCCGGCGGGCAACGTCAACGTCCGCTTCAGCAACGAAACGCCGGGACCTTCCAATCTCCCCCGTTCCGGACGCGCGGGAAACCGGGCCTTCTTCAGCACCAAGGACGGACGGCTCCCGTGGCAGATGAAGCTCACTGACGAGGCGGGCGAGCCGCTCTATCCCTTTCTGATCGTGGACTGGCTGGAATGGTCCGGGCCCATCGCCGAGGAAGGGCCGACCTTCGCGCAGCGTGAATACCTGCCGGCTGAGCTGGGCGGGGCGCGAGAGAAACTCACGAAGCTGGCGGAGAGGGCGTTCCGTCGCCCGGTCTCGACGGAGGAAGTGGATCGCCTGGTGAAGCTGGTCGAGAGCGAGGTCAAGAGCGGGGAGAAGCTGGAGTCCGCGATGAAGGCGGCGTGTCAGGCGGTGCTGTGTGCAAAGGATTTCCTCTACCTGGTCGAGGGACGTGAAGTTTCAGGCACAGCGGGCAAGGGCGGGCGGCTCACGGAGTGGGACCTCGCCTCGCGGCTGTCCTATTTTCTGTGGAGCACGATGCCCGACGAGGCGTTGTTCGCGGCGGCGCGCAGCGGAAAGCTGCATGAGCCGGGCGAGCTGCGCGCACAGGTGCAGCGGATGCTGCGCGACCCGAAGGCCGCGCGGTTTGCCGAGGCCTTCCCGCGCGACTGGCTGCAACTGCGCAGCGTTGGGATGTTCCCGCCGGACAAGAAGCTTTATCCCGACTACGACGCGTATCTGGAGAAGTGCATGGTGGGCGAGACGACGGCGTTTTTCCGCGAGGTCCTGCGCCAGAATCTCAGCCTCCGCGAATTCCTCGACTCGAACTGGACGATGCTCAACGCCCGCCTGGCTGATCACTACAAGCTGCCGGAAGTCACCGGGGACCAGTTCCGGCGCGTGTCGCTGCGGCCGGAGGACCATCGTGGCGGCCTGCTGACGCACGCGGCGATTTTGAGCCTGACCTCCGACGGCACGCGGCATCGCCCGGTGCATCGTGGCAAGTGGGTGATGGAATCCATCCTCGGCAAGTCGCCCCCGCCGCCGCCCGCGAATGTGCCGGCCATCGAGCCCACCCCGGCCACGCAGCCCAAGGCGACGCTCCGCAACAAGCTCGACGCTCACAAGAAGAACGAGAGCTGCGCCGCCTGCCATGCCAAGATCGATCCGCTGGGGTTGGCCTTTGACAACTATGATGCGATTGGCCGCTGGCGCACGGAGGAGGTCGTCGGTGACGGGATCGGTGCCAACCCGAAGGTGGACGCCAGCGGCGAGCTGATCGACGGGCGCAAGTTTGTTGACGCCGCGGAGTTCCGAAAGCTCCTCGTGGAGGATCTCGACAAGTTCAACGCCGCGTTCATCGAGAAGCTGGCCACCTTCGCCCTGCGGCGGGTGATGACGGTGGATGACCGCGACCCGCTGGCCAGCCTTGCGAAACAAAGCAAGGCGGCTGACTATCGGCTTGTGGCGGTCGTCGAAGCGCTCGTGCAGTCCGAGCTTTTTCAGAAACGCTGATTGGTCCGTTTCCAAATTATGAGCAACGTCCTCTCCCAAAAATGGCTTCTCAGCCGCCGTCACATGCTGCGCGGTCTCGGCGCGACCACCATCGCCCTGCCGCTGCTGGATTGCATGAGCCCGCTTCGGGCAGCGGCCACCGCAGCCAAGCCGCGCCGCAGCGTGTTCATCTACATCCCCAACGGCGTGAACGTGCTCACGTGGCAGATCACGAAAGCCGGCCGTGACTACGAGTTGAGCACGCCGCTCAAGTCCCTGGAGAAGCACCGGGAGAACATCACTCCCATCAGCGGCCTCCATCACCCGAACGGCATCGGGCAGGCCCACGAGTGCCAGAAGGTCTGGCTCACGGCCGCGAAGGTCAGCCAGGAGGGCGGCGCGTTCCGCAACACCGTTTCCGCCGATCAACTCATGGCGGAGGTCGCCGCGCCGTTGACACGCTTCAGCTCTTTGGAGCTGTCCATCTCACGCGGCACCACCACGCTCGCCTGGTCACGCGACGGCGTGCCGCTGCCGGCCGAAGACAATCCCAAGGCGGTCTTCACCCGACTGTTCGGGGCCGAGCCGGGAGGAGTGGATGTGCAACGCCGCCGGCTGAACCGCCGCCACAGCGTGCTGGATCTGGTGCTCGAAGATGCCAAGCAGCTTCGGCGCGGCATCGGTGGTGACGATCGCATGAAGCTCGATGAATACCTGACCGCTGTCCGCGAGGTGGAAGTCCGCACGGAGCGGCTGGATTCATGGCTCAACATCCCGAAACCCGTCGTGGACGGAAAGACCGCCGCCAACCTCACCCGCAACGTCTCCAAGACCGAGGCGGGCGATTATTACCGCACCATGTATGACCTCATGGTGCTGGCACTGCGCACGGACATGACCCGCGTGATCACCTACATGAGCGGCAGCGAGAGCCATGGGCTGGCGATTCCTGAAATCGGCATTCCGCAGACGCGCCACGAGCTGTCCCACCACAATGGCGATCCGGAGCAAATGGCCCGCCTCAGCCGCAGCGACGCCTTCATCACCGAGCAGTTCACCTATTTCCTCGACCAGTTGCAGGCGGTGAAGGACGGCGAGGAAAACCTGCTCGACCGCACGATGGTCCTCTTTGGCAGCGGCATGGCCTACGGCCACAGTCACGGCAACGCCAACCTCCCGACCATTCTCGCGGGCGGCAAATCCCTCGGCCTCAAGCACGGCCAGCACATCGACTACAACCTGCCGAAGCTCCAGCAATACGACCTCGCCAACGCCGCCGGCCACTACGCCGTCTGCAGCCGCCCGGTCAACAGCAACGCCCGCCTCACGAACCTGCTCCTCACCATGCTGCACAAGATGGAGGTGAACACGGAAAAGTTCGCCGACAGTCTCGGGCCGGTGTCGGAAGTGGTGTGATGGAAATTTTAATTCGCGAAGTTCGAATGGCGAACTCGCCTTCCGCACACCCATGAACAGGTTTCCCCGCCTTCGCGATCAACGCAGACTCTTGGCAGTCGTCGTTCTGCTTGCATCCTTCGTCCTTCACCCTTCGTCCTTCGCGGCCGAGACCTCGTTCCAGCTCAAGCCGGGTGAGTTCCCACCGGACGGCTCGGCGCACTACATCGGCGGGGAGCTGATCGCCCTCGACCACGTCAACCGCACCGGCGTGCTCCGCCCCGACCGCACGGATGCGCAAAAGCGCGGTGATTGGGACCTGCCGCTCCCCTTCACGTTGCTGCCCTTTGGTTCCCTGAGCTATCACGGGGCATCGGCGGAATTGCGGGACATTCCCATCGGCACGCATCTGCATGGCTGGTTTTATCAGACGCCTGCCGAGCCGAAGGAGCCGAAGGATGCCAAGGGCAAGCGCGCCGCCGCGAAGACGCAGGTGCCCAGGTATGAGCGCCTGAGCATTGAGGCCGCCTTCAACCTTGCCTCCAGACTGGAGGATGATTTCAGCCACCTGGCCCGGCTTCAGCGCGCGTGGCGCGTGGACGCGGTGGACTTGGAAAAAAACATCCTGACCGCCACCGGCATCACGGCGGGCAAGGCCGATGTGAAGGTCACACTCTTTCAACTCGTGCCGGGCACGCGGGTTTGGAAAGGGCGCGGGTTTGGCAGCATCGCCGATCTCGCGGTGGGGCAGTCCGTGTTCATCAACCTCACCTACGCCACGCTCAAGGGGCCGGGGCGGTGCAAGGACATCTGGCTGGATGCCGAGAGCCGCGCGCTGGCCACGGCGCAGCAGCAGGAGGTTCACAAGCAGAACTTGCGGGAGCGCGGGTTTGCCGGATGGATTGATGCGGTGGACAATCAGCAGGCCATCGTGACGGTCACGCTTTTCAGCGCCTTCGACCACAAGCTCAAGGAACTGTTCCGCGTGACACAGACGACCAACGACGTGATCACCGCCGCCACCGCCGAGGACAATCTTCGCACTTGGGACCAGATCAATGATCGCAAGCGCGGCACGTTGCTTGAAGCGAAGGAGCTTCCCGCCGTTCCCGGGAGCAGCGGATTGCAGGTGAAGTTCAAATCTGAACTGCTGATCGAGGGCTTCCGGCCCAAGCGTGTCATCCGGCTCTGGCCGGGCGGCTGGCGGGTGGATGACCTGCCGCGCGAAGAGCGGATTTACCAGTGAGCCTGCGAAGTTCTGCTCAGACCGGCAGGCAGCGATTTCCAGCCTTTCCCGGGCACGACAAACTTGTCCCTGCCGCCCGAGTTCAGATCAGTTCCGAGATGGGGCTGCCACCTTGGGTGACGATGGGCACGGGGCGGCCTTGGCGATCAATCCAGTGAGTGCTCGGATCGATGCCAAGATGGTGGAACACCGTGGCGGCCAGGTCAGAGGGGCCAATCGGGCGGGTGGCGATGTCGGAACCCCGGCTGTCCGTGCTGCCGATCACCTGGCCGTGCTTCAACCCGCCGCCTGCCATTACCATGGACATCACCCGCGTCCAGTGATCGCGACCGGCATTTTTGTTGATCACCGGGGCGCGGCCGAACTCACCCATCATCAAGATCAAGGTGCTGTCGAGCAGGCCACGGCTTTCCAAGTCGGTGACGATGGCGTGCAGGGTTTGGTCCACGCGGGGCAGGAGCGGCCGGAGGCCCTTCTCAATGCCACCCCAACGGACTTCGTCCCCGTGGTGATCGAAGTATCCCCAGGCTCCGCTCACCAGCACGAAGGTGACGCCTGCCTCCACCAGCCGACGGGCGAGCAAGGCCTTCTCGCCCATGCTGGTGTTGCCATAGGCCGCGCGCACGGCGGCGGATTCCTCCTCCAGATTGAAGGCCCGTTGAGCCCGTCCGGAGGTGAGCACATTAAACGCCTGCTGGGTGTAACGATCAGCGGCGGCCACGGCCGGGCTTTCGTCCAGCGAACGCTTCAGCCGGTCGAGATTCTCCTGCAAGGTGTGGCGGTCGCCCAGGCGATCCACCGTCAAGCCCTCGGGCAGGGTCAGGCTGCCGGCGAGTTCCTTGCCGTTGACGGGATCAAAGCCGTTGCCCAACTGGCCGGCTCCCCAGACATCGGACTTCCATGAATCCGCCAGGCCGATGAAGGCGGGCATGCCGGGGATGTTGGGACCGCGGAACTTGGCGGCCACGGAACCCATGGAAGGATAGCCGCCGCCGTCCTCGCCATCGTTGGTGCGACGGGCCAGGGGATTGCCCGCCTGCATCGTGATGGGGGTGTGGTTGCTGCTGCTGCAATCCACCGAACGCAGGATGGTCAGCTTGTCCATCAGCTTCGCGGTGAGCGGCAGGTGCTCGCAGACATGCACGCCGGGGAGTTTGGTGGGGATGTGACCGAAAGGACCGCGGATCTCACGCGGCGCATCCGGCTTTGGATCCCACATGTCAATGTGGCTTGGCCCGCCCGAGAGCCAGAAGAGGATGACACTCGTCTTGCGGGTGGAACGGCCGGCGGCGGTGGCCGCCGCCCGGCTGTGAAGCAGGGCTGGAAGTGAAAGTCCGGCGAGGCCTTTCAAGCCGGTTTGGAGGAAGCCGCGTCGCGAGGAGCCCACGCGCAGCAAGTCACCAGAACCGGGACCAAACCAAGGCAGGAGCCCGCTCTGGGCGTGTTCGACACGGTTGCATCCAGGAATCATGAAGCATTGGTGCGCTCCTGAGTCCGGGATGTCAAGGCGGCTGTCATCGGCCCAACGCCTTGCATTGGCGAGCCACGCCGGCCCGGCTGTCCAGGCTGCCGGGATGGACTGTGCGTTGCGTGGCTTATCGCCCGCAGCACTGCTTGTATTTCTTGCCGCTGCCGCAAGGGCAGGGGTCGTTGCGGCCCACCTTGGGACCGCTGCGCTTGGGCGGCGGCTTGGAGAGCGCGTCGCTGGCTTCACTCACCATGTCGGAGGGCTTGCCCTTCACGGGTGGCTCCGCACCTGACTGGCTGGGATCACCGTGGCTGGCGACTTGCGGGAGATTCCGGAGGAAGTTCTCGAACGCCATCATGCTCGACGCGCTGCGGAAGATGTTGTGGCACATCTCCGTCTTGATGTTGACCATCAGCTCGTCGAAGAGCTTGAAGGCCTCCATCTTGTATTCGATCAGCGGATCGCGCTGGCCGTGGGCCCGCAGACCGATGCTCGTCCGCAGGCTGTCCATGTTGTAGAGGTGCTCCTGCCAGAGCTTGTCGATCGCGCTCAGGACGATGTAGCGCTCGACGTTCTTGAGCGCCTCAGCGTCTTCATAGCGGATCTTCAGGTCGTAGGCGTCGCGCACGGCCTTGGCTACATGGTGGCACAGGGCAAACTGCATGGCACTGAGGCCATCAAAGGCTGAACCGGGAACCGGAGCCTCGACGCCAGCCTGGGCGACCTTGAGCATGTCATCCTCGCTCATGCCGATGGGGAAGTTGAGATTCACCCAGTCGGCCAGCGCGCGGATGTTCCAGGTCTCAGGGTCGGTTTCGTTGGAGGTGAATTCGTCCACCTTGGCGATGACGACCTCCTCCATGATGTCCATGAGGCGGTCGCGCACTTCGTCGCCGTGGATGATCTCGTTGCGGAAACCGTAAACGATTTCGCGCTGCTTGTTCATCACGTCGTCGTATTCGAGCGTGCGTTTGCGGGCCTGGAAGTTGTGCTGCTCGACGCGTTTCTGCGCGGTCTGAATGGAGCGGTTGAGCAGCGGGTGCTCCAGCTCCTGGCCTTCCTCAAGGCCGACGCTTTCCATGACCTTCACGATGCGATCGGAGCCAAAGAGGCGCATCAAGTCGTCTTCGAGGGCAATGAAGAAGTGCGAGGAGCCAGGATCGCCCTGACGCGCGCAGCGGCCGCGCAACTGGCGGTCAATGCGGCGGGACTCATGCCGCTCGGTGGCCAGCACATGCAGGCCACCGAGGTCGGCGATGCCGGGCCCGAGCTTAATGTCCGTGCCACGCCCTGCCATGTTCGTGGCAATGGTGATGGAGCCGCGCTGGCCGGCACGCGCGACAATCTCGGCTTCCTGCTCGTGGAACTTGGCGTTCAGCACCGAGTGGATGAGGCCGGCGCGCTTGAGGAGGCGGGAGAGATGCTCGCTGGTTTCCACGGCCACGGTGCCGACCAGAATCGGGCGGCCCTGGGCATGGATGCTCTGGATTTCGCGGAGCACGGCCTCGAACTTCTCGCGCTTGGTTTTGTAAACGGAGTCGTTCTGGTCCTTGCGCGGACAAGGCCGGTTCGTCGGGATGACCAGCACGCCGAGCTTGTAGATGTCGAAGAACTCCTGCGCCTCGGTTTCTGCCGTGCCGGTCATGCCGGCGAGCTTCAGGTAGAGGCGGAAATAATTCTGAATCGTGATCGTCGCGTAGGTCTGCGTCTCCTCCTCGATGATGGCGTTTTCCTTCGCCTCGACGGCCTGGTGCAGGCCATCGCTCCAGCGGCGGCCGGTCATCAGGCGGCCCGTGTTCTCGTCCACGATTATGACTTTGTTTTCCTGGACGACATACTGCACGTCCTTCTCGTAAAGGCAGTAGGCCTTCAGGAGCTGGGTGATGACGTGGATGCGCTCCGCCTTGGCCTCGAAGGCGGCCTGCACGGCGGCCTTGGCTTCCAGACGCTTGTGGGCGTCCTTCTCGGGGCCGCTGTCAATTTCGTGAAACGCCGTGATGATGTCCGGCATCATGAAGGCATCCGGATCGTTGGGAGAGAGATGCTTGCGGCCTTTCTCGGTCAGGTCCGCCTCGTGGCTCTTTTCCTCCATCGCGAAAAACAGCTCTTCCTTCTGCTCGTAAAGATCCTTCTTGGACTGGTCGAGGTGCAGGTCCAGCTCGGCCTTGTTCATCAGCTTGATGTTCTCCGGCTCTTCCAGGATGCGGGCTAGGCCGATAGCACGCGGCTGGCCGAGTTTCACGCGATAGAGCAGCAGACCGATTTCCTTGGCCAATGTCTCGGCTCCCTTGGGCTGGGAGTTGTCGGCGGGCCGGAGCTTCTTGATCAGCTCCTCCGCCTCGCGCAGATAGCGCTCGCAAAGCTGCTGCTGGGCGCGCACGAGGCCTTCGATGGCGGGCTTGTAGTTCGCGTAAACCTGGTTGTCCCGGGCCACCACGGCCGGGCCGCTGATGATTAGCGGCGTGCGTGCTTCATCGATCAGGATGCTGTCCACCTCGTCCACGATGGCGAAGTAGTAACCGCGCTGCACCTGATCGGCGGCGGTGGTCGCCATGCCGTTGTCGCGCAGGTAGTCGAAGCCGAACTCAGCGTTGGTGCCGTAAGTGATGTCGCAGGCGTATTGCTGGCGGCGGACGGATGGCGGCTGGTCATGGACGATGCAACCAACCGTGAGACCGAGAAAACGATAGATCGCCCCCATCCACTCGCTGTCACGCTGGGCCAGGTAATCGTTCACCGTGACGACGTGGACCCCGCGTCCGGAAAGCGCGTTGAGGAATGTCGGCAGGGTAGCGACGAGCGTCTTGCCTTCGCCGGTGGCCATTTCCGCGATCATGCCGCGGTGCAGGGCGATGCCGCCGATGAGCTGCACGTCGAAGGGCACCATCTCCCAGCGCAGGGCGTGATCGCGCACCGTGACGTCGGTGCCGCACATGCGGCGGCAGGCATTCTTCACCACGGCGAACGCCTCGGGCAGGATGGCCTCCAGTTCGCGCGCCAGCTCGGCGTTGTCCTTGATGGTGGAGAGCTTGGTCTTCCACGCGGCGGTCTTGTCGCGCAGCACCTGCTCGGGCTGGGATTGCAGCGCGGTTTCGAGCTCGTTGATGCGTTGCACCAGCGGCCAGAGGCGCTTCAGTTCGCGCTCGTTCTTCGAGCCGAAGATTTTTTTGAAGATAAGTCCGAACATGTCAAATCAGGGGGGCGACGCTACGGGAAGGGCGCAGCAGCGTCAAAGGGGAAGAAATCGGGACAAAACGGACCGCAGGCTGGTTTTCGCGCGCTTGCGTTCAACGCACGGCGGCGCTTAATCAGTCGCAACCACTTGCCATGACCCTCCCCCAGACTCTTCAACAACTCGAAGCCGCAGGAACGGCGCAGACCCGGAAGACCTACGCCCGCCACGGCGTCGGGCCGAACATGTTCGGCGTCAGCTACGCCACCCTCGGCAAGCTGACTCGGTCCATCAAGCGTGACCATGCGCTGGCGCTGGGATTGTGGGCGTCCGGCAACCACGATGCGCGCGTGCTGGCGACGATGATTGCGGACCCTGCGCAGGCCACCGCCGAGCTGCTCAAGGAATGGGTGGCGACCTGCGACAACAGTGGCCTCAGCGGGGCCTTGGCGAAGTTCACTGCGGGCACTGCGTCGGCGTCGGTCCGGGCGGAGGAGTGGTGCGCTGATCCTCGGGAGTTCATCGCGGTGACGGGCTGGGATGTGGTGGCCGAACTCGCGCTGGCTTCCAGCGTGCCGGACGCGGAGTTCGCGGCCTGCCTCAAGACCATCGAACGGGAAATCAGCACCGCTCCCAACTATGTGCGCTACGCGATGAACGGCGCGTTGATCGCCATCGGCGTCCGGAATTCAAAGCTGGAGAAACTCGCCGTTGCGGCCGCCAAGCGCATCGGCAAGGTGGAAGTGGATCATGGGGACACGAGTTGCAACACGCCGGACGCGGTGGCCTACATCGCGAAGACGAAGGCGCATCGGGCGAAGAAGGGGAAGAAGTAAGCAGTATTCAGTGTTCAGTG
>Ga0255094_1001517_pt1 | contig 9973 bp, 5 predicted proteins | sample Colum_Law_RepB_8_2_FD_188434 | JGI IMG/M metagenome (GOLD analysis project Ga0255094, IMG submission 188434) | Freshwater microbial communities from Columbia River, Oregon, United States - Colum_Law_RepB_8d | ecosystem: Environmental > Aquatic > Freshwater > River | place: USA: Oregon | collected...
GTCCGGGATCCGCCGCCAACTGTTTCTCAAACTCAATCGCTGCCATGAAGTACCACGCCGCGAAGCCACAGAACAGCCGAAAATCAGGCATCGCCCGATAACACCCACCGGTCAGCAGATCCAGCCAGCGGACTTCCTGCGAGACATCCTGACCATAGCAGTGCAACGCCCCGAGGCAGCGAGCGCCGTCCTGCAGCAGGGCTTCCGCCACTCGCAACACGCCACTCAATGCATGCGCAATGCCGCTGCTGTGCAGAGGATCCACGAAACCATAGGCCACCGGCAGCAGGACCCAGCCCGGCCCCACAGCGTCCCGCCGACAACGGCTCAGCCTGCGCTGAAACCCCATTCCCGCAGAAGGTGCCCGACACTCCCAGTCACTGAATAACCCGGCCAGCGATGGATACTGCTGCAGCGTCCGACGAAAGTAATCGGCCGCCGAGACGACTCCGTCACTCCCCGCTGCGTTTGTTACCTCCCCCATCCCCGTCAGCCACTCCGGTTCCACCAGACCGACACTGGTGGTTCCATTATCCATCCGCAGCATCCAGCACCAGCCCGTATCCAGCAGATGATGCTGCGCAGCATCGTCTCCACAGAACGGATCGTCCGCCGAAGCAGCCTCACTGAATCCCCGAACTCCGTCGAAATGACCGTAGACAGCAGCAGTCCGAGTTCGCATCCAGTCGTCGTCGAACGGGTTGCCCACCTGCTGCGACACCGCCTGACCGGCCCCCGTTGCATCCACCAGCCAGCGACAACGGATTTCAGATCGCTCTGCGGCTGAGCCCGCCAGCGCCTGCAACTGCACCGACCACAGGCCACTGAAGCGATCGAAACAGGATTCGCCCAGTATCGTCTCCTCCCGCAACACCGTTCCCGCAGTCCGAGCACAACCCAGCAGATGCTGATCCACGGAACTGCGCAGCCAGTGCGTATCACTCCAGTGATCAGCCGAACTTGCCGCGGCCAGCAGCGAGTGCTCGTGATGCTCTGAGTCCTGGTACAACTGACCACTCTGGTGGCGGTAGTAACTGAATCCCCGCTTCTTACCGCACACAACCTCCGGATAAGATCGCTTCCACGTTCCCCAGCAGGCCAGCGGCGCCAGTTCCCGCAGACCAAATCGATCAGCCAGATGTGCCAGCAGAAAATCGGCCGTCGGAGTCGAACTCTCGCCGATCGCAAAACGCGGATGACGCTGACGATCCACAATCAGTACCGAACGGCCGTGGCGAGCCAGAATCCAGCCCAGCAGGCTGCCCGAAAACCCGGATCCCGCAATCACCACGTCAAACCACACAGTCAACCCCTCAGCAGAAACTCAATCCACAAACAGGAACTGATTGCCCGCCAGCAGCGTACGACACAGCGTTGCCCAGCACTGCAATCGCCGCTCACGCTCATCCGCCACACCGGACAGAGCACTGTCAAGCTGCTGCAGAAATGTCATCGCTTCCGCCCGCTCTGCCATCGAGGCCGGTCGCCCATAGATCACGTCAAACAGCCGACTGCACAGCTCCTCAGCAGTTGCCCCGGGAAACCCGACATCCGCAGCACCCTGCCCCTCCGCCAGTCGTCGACTCTGTTCGTGCACCAGACTGCTGTTCAGCAGAAACAACGCCTGGTTCGGCACGGTCGTGGCCGGCCGCTGCTCGATATGACCGGCCGTTTCCACATAATCAAAAGTCGAGAACATTTCGTACAAGGCGGCCCTGTCGATCGGCAGATAGATGGCGCGTCGCGGAGCATCCACACTGCCCGCCATGCCCCCAGACGTGCGGTCAAGACCGCCACCCGTCAACAGCACCGCATCCCGTACTTCCTCCGCCTCCAGCCGCCGCCGGTTCTGCCGCCACAGCAGGCGGTTTTCCGGATCCAGTTCCTGATAGTCAGCACGCTGCACACTGCTCATCTGCCACGTCCGACTGCTCAACACCAGCCGATGCATGGATTTCAGCGACCAGCCACGCCGCATCAGCTCACGCGCCAGCCAGTCCAGCAGCTCAGGGTGACTGGGAGCCTCAGCCTGCAATCCCCAGTTGCTGGGACTGCGCATCAGCGGCCTGCCAAAGTGCCACATCCACAGGCGATTCACCATCACTCGCGCCGTCAGAGGCTGTTGAGGTGAGACCAGCCACCTCGCCAGTTGCAGCCTGCCACTTTCGTCCCCGGAAATGCTGTCCGCAGGCGCCACCTCCGTCAGAATCGACGGCATCCCGCGCGGAACCAGATCGGGACCGGGCTTCAGATGATTGCCCCGCAGATGCACCGGCAGATTGCACCGCTCACCCTCCTCAGCCGCCATCACCATGGCATACTGCGGCAGCTCCTTCTGCAGCTTCTCAAGCTCCGCCTGACGTGCCGTCGCCAGCTCCTTCTGACCGGCAACCTTCAGTTGCTCAAGCTCCGACTTCACCGCATCAATCCGCTGCTGCTGCTGACGCCGTCGCTCTGTCACCTCCCGAGATGGCAAAGGACGCTCCATCCACTTCGAAACAAAATCCCGGTTCTGCATCGTCCGAGTGCTGTAGAAGATCCCGGCAAGTGCATAGTAATCACGCGCTGACAGCGGATCGAATTTGTGATCATGACAGCGGGCACATGACAGAGTCAGACCAAGCATCGTGCGACTGATCGTGTCCACCTGCTCGTCAGCAATGTCGATCAGCATCTTTTCCTTGTCCTGCTCCGCCAGCATCTTGGGACCCAGCACCAGCAGCCCGGTTGCCGTCAACAGATCACCCGCCGCCTGCTCGTCCTCAGGCACCGGCAACAGGTCTCCGGCCAGTTGCTGCACAATAAACTGATCCATGGGAAGATCGACGTTCAGACTGCGAATCACCCAGTCCCGATAGCGCCACGCCTCCGGCAATCCATGGTTCTCGTCAGCCCCGTTTGTCGTTGCATACCGCACCAGATCCAGCCAGTGCCGCCCCCAGCGCTCTCCGTATGCCGGTGATGACAACAGCCTGTCCACCACGCGATCAAACGCATCCTCCGCGGGATCCCCGATAAATGCGGCCGTCTCCTCAGGCGTCGGGGGCAGCCCCGTCAGATCAAATGTGGCCCGTCGAATCAGCGTGCGACGGTCCGCTGCCACCGCCGGTTCCATGCCGGCCTGCCGCAGTCGCGCCCGGACAAAACGATCAATCGGATTCTTTGACCACAGGGGATCAGACTCCGCCGGAGGCTCGACATCCGGGATCGGCTGAAACGCCCAGTGCTTGCGCGCAGCATCCCAGTCCACAGGCTGCAGCTTCGCCGGCGGAGCCTCCAGTCGGGGATCCGGAGCACCGCGGCGAATCCACTCCCCAAGCACCGCCGTCTGCTGCTCTGAAAGACGGCCCGCAGGAGGCATCTCCATGGATTCGTAACGCACTGCCTGCATCAGCAGACTGTTCTGGGGATCACCCGGCACAATCGCCGGGCCACTGTCACCACCCCGCAGCCAACCAGCCCGATGATCCAGCCGCAGTCCTCCCCGCAGAATGCGCGACTCGCCCGCATGACACTCATAGCAGTGGTCTGTCAGCAGCGGACGAACCTCGGACTCAAAGAACTGCAGATCATCCGCAGACATCTGCGGTGCCACCTCGCCGGGCTGATCAGCCTGCTGCACACCCGAAACCGGCGGCAGAGACCAGCCGAAAGGCAACACACAACCAATCAGTGCAAAGCTGAGTCGCAGCATGGGCGGAAAATTCAGTGGCCGGAAACTGCAGGCTGCCCCGCAACAGAAGTTGGGCTGCCTGAACGATTTACGCAGCTCTCAACCCAGCTTATCCGGCAGGTGCGCAAGGGGCAATTGCAAAATCGGCGGGAAGTCTGCAGTCTCAGGCACCCGGACGGCAGGAATTCGCTCGAACGGCTGATCCCTACCCGCGTCCCCACTGTTCCATGCTCAACCCGCTGCGTACGATACCACTCGTCCCAGCCCCATGACACGCTGTCGTCCCGCTCCAACCGTAACTCCCCCGCAACTCCATCGCCATGCCCGACATTCACGTCCCCGAATCACTGCACGGCGCCTGCATCAGCATCGGCAATTTCGATGGTGTCCATCTGGGACACATCAGCATGCTGCAGCAGCTCCTTGAACTCTCCCGGCAACTCTCCGTGCCTGCCGTTGCTGTCACCTTCGATCCACACCCCATCGCCGTGCTCCGCCCGGAATTCACACCACCACTGCTCACCACCCCCGATGAACGTCGCCGACTGCTGCTGGAAGCCGGCGTCTCCGCAGTCTTCGTTCTCCCGGTCAGCGCCAGCCTGCTGCAGCTCACACCACAGCAATTCTTTACTCAGATCATTCAGGCCGGGTTTCAGGCCCGCGGTGTCGTGGAAGGCCCCAATTTCCATTTCGGCCACGATCGCGCCGGAACCGTCGACACCCTGCGGCAACTCTGCCACGATGCCGGAATTGACTGTCGGATCACGGCCCCCACCGATGATGGCTCCGAAATGATCTCCTCCAGTCGCATCCGCAGCCTGCTGTGTCGCCGCGCTGTCACAGAAGCCGTCAGACTGCTCGGACACCCATATCGCATCAGCGGATTCGTCCACCGCGGTGCCCAACGCGGACGAACAATCGGCTTTCCCACCGCAAACCTCGCAGAGATTCACACCCTGCTGCCCGCTCACGGCGTCTATGCCGGCACCGCCACCGTCGACGGGCACACATGGCCCGCAGCCGTCAGCGTCGGACCAAATCCAACCTTCGGCGAACAACGCGAGAAAATCGAAGTCCACCTCGATGGCTTCAGCGGAGATCTCTACGGTACTCGACTGAATGTCGATCTGCTGGCCGAAATCCGACCACTGCAGGCCTTCAGCTCAGCCACCGAACTGGTCGCTCGCATCACCGCTGATGTGGCCACAGTCCGACATCTGGCCGCCACACCCCGTCACTGACCCCGCGACAGGCGATCCAGCCACCGCAGCATCCCGGACGGCCACGGCAACTGCCACGATAACTGCTCCTTCGTGCCAGGATGCCGAAAACCCAGCTCCGCAGCATGCAGCGCTAAACCCGGTGCACCACTGGTGTCCTCCACCACAGCGCCGCCATATGGCCCCCGGTACTTCACATCACCACACAGCGGATAACCCAGTTCAGCGAGCTGAATCCGAATCTGATTCGTTCGCCCGGTCTCCAGACGACACTCCAGCTCCGTGTAGCCCTCAAATCGACGCAGCGGTTTCACATGCGTCACCATGTCCAGACCTTCAACCGACGGATCAGCCGTCGAACCCCGCAGCCCGTCACCCCGATCACGCACCTGCCGCGACCTCAGCGTCTGCGCAGACAACTGCCCCGGTACCACACACAAGTACCGTCGCAGCACCGTATGCGCAGCAAACTGATGAATCAGAAACTGCTGCGATTCCTCCGTGCGAGCAAACACCAGAATGCCGCTGGTCTCGCGGTCAATCCGGTGGACAGCCAGCAGCCCGGATGCAGATTCATCACCAGCCCCGGGGGCCACCATCCCACGCTGCGGTCGACGCCCGGAAGCTCGCTGCCCCATCGGACGTTCACCTGAACCACCACCACCACCCTCCCGGCGACGTATCAGTCGCCCCAGTGATTCCTCCAGTGACGGCTGCTGTCGCTTCCGCTCCTCACTCCAGTCACAATCGCACGGATGACGCACAGACAACATACCCGCAGGCTTCGCCGCCACCACCACCAGCGCGTCCAGCCACAGGATCCGCACGTCCTTGTCCCCGGGAATCGCAGGAAATGGACGCTGCCGCACCTCGAGGACATCTCCCGCCTGAACACGCCGCCCCTCGTCTATGCACACGATGCCGTTGACACCCAGACGCAGCTCGTGCATCAGCCTCCGCGCCTGATTCCACGTCAGTTGTCCATCACACCTGCGCAGAGCCCCCAGCACCGCCCCGGCCGCTTCCGCTGTTACCGTATACCTGACTGCTGACACCGTTCGGCACCACCCCGTTCACCGCGTTCGAAAATTTCAGGCCGTCCGCTGACCCGGATAACGCACCCGACCATGATGCTGCGCCAGCAGCGACTTCACCAGTGATTCTTCAATCCGCCGCAACTCGTTCATCTGCAGATTACACTCGTCAAACTGACCATCCAGCAGCCGCTTCAGAATAATCTCGTGCACCAGCGACTGAATCCGCTTCGACGTCGGCTCCTTCAGCGTTCGACTGGCACTCTCCACCGCATCCGCCACCATCAGCACGGCTGCCTCGCGAGTCTGCGGACGAGGCCCCGGATAGCGGAAATTCGACTCCTCCGCCTCAGATCGATGATCGGAATCGGCCTTGCGAGCCGCCTCGCGATAAAAATACTCCACCAGCGTCGTGCCGTGATGCTGAGTAATAAACGGGTGCAGAGCCTCGGGCAGATTGTTCTCCTCCGCCAGCTCCAGGCCGTCCTTCACGTGCCCGATGATAATCAGAGTACTCATGTTGGGAGCCAGTGACCGGTGCGGATTCTCGGCACCGTCCGTGATGTTCTCAATGAAATATTCCGGCTTCATCATCTTTCCGATGTCGTGGAAATAGGCGCCCACCCGAGTCAACAGGCCGTTGGCTCCGATCGCTTCAGCCGCCGCCTCGGCCATCGCCGCCACCATGATCGAATGGTTGTAGGTTCCCGGTGCACGCCGAGCCAGTTCCTGCAGCAGCGGATGCGAAACCCCCGTCAGCTCCAGCAGACTGATGTCCGTCACAATCCCGAACGCCTGCTCAATAAACGGCAGACTGCCCGCAACCAGATAACAGCAGATCAGGGACGAGCCCGAATACTTCAACGCCGTCAGCAGCAGACCGGAATTCTTCCACGCATCAGGCAGAGACGACTGCTCCAGAATTCCCGCTGCCCACACCGCCACAAAAGACACTGCCGCCAGACGGAATCCCAGCTTGATCATGATCAAACGCGATTTGATCCGCCGCAGCGGCAGCACCGATGCCACACTGACAATCATCAGCACAACAAAACTGCTCAGACTGCCCGTCGTCGACGCTGTAATCAGCAGCGTCAGCACGAACGACGTCATAATGGCCACCGCCTGACCGTACACAATGGCCGTGATCATCACCGCCGCCAGCAACGGAATCACCTCGGCACGATACGGATCCTGACTGGCCCAGACACCCAGAAACACTGTGCTGCATCCCATCCCCAGAAACAGCAGCAGTCGCGATGGATCCTCCAGCATCGCCGGACGAGCATGCTTCAGAAAGATACCAAACAACAGCACCAGCACCGTCGTCAACAGCAATCGACCCAGAAATCGCAGCGCCCGCTGCCCACTGTCCAGCGAATCCTCAAAGGCCTCCTGCTCGTACTGCAGCGCATCCCGATGAATCGCCGCCACCTGCACACCGGCAGGCACCAGAGTCGCCCCGGCAGTGTAGTTCTGGTAAACGTCCCGCGCCGTCTCTTCGATCTTCGTACGAGCCACCTCGGTGGCCTGCGCATCCCGACCCAACTGGTTCTTCAGATTCGACAGCAGCCACGCCTCAACCGGCTTCCGCAGGACCGCCAGCTTGCCATACAACTGCCAGTTCTTCCCCAGACGACCCGTCTCCTGCAACTGGTCCTCCAGCAGGACGTCCCCCAGCACTCCGTTGTGCAGCACCGTTCCAGCCGCATCCAGCACCTGAATCGGCTGGTCACGCTGCATCGCCGGAGCATCCGGGTTTTCCGCAAACTGACGATTCGCGGACTGCTGATCCACCAGACCCAGCCGCCGCGCGTCAGAGATGAACTGAGAAAACTCAGCCATCAACTCGTCCAGACGACGACCGTTGGAATCATCAGGAGTACTGAGTTGATTTCGCAGCACACTGTACGCCGTTCGCTCAGTCTCACTGCCATCCTTCCGGATCCCGAACGACAGTAACAGATCCTCACTCACCTGATTGATCGATTCGGTATTCGCGACAACGCTGAGCTGCGTTCTGAGCAGCGATTCCAGACGGTCCACCACATCGCGGTTCTGACGGAGGACCAGCGGAGCGGCCTCCAGAGCATCCTCGATCGCCCGCCGACTGCCCTCCACATCCACAATCCGAAACGGCACCCGCGATTGAATACCGCTGAATGCCAGCATCCCCTCACGCCAGCGCAACCCGGAACTTCCCAGAGTCGTTGCCAGCAACAGGCCACACACCGCCGCCGCTGATAACAACACAATCGTCAGCACACGGTAATCACGGAATGCCGCCAGCAGACGATCCCACAGCGAAGGAGTCGGGCGAAAGACACGAGCCTGACGGCTTCGTCGAGTCCCAAAAAATGACATCGACTCAGCCCCCCCCCGACCGGCTGAAAAACCGCTCGAAGATGCTGCTGCACTGCAGGGAGACACACCGCCAACCCACGACCACCAATTGTCGCCGGATCCGCTGTATCACCGCGCCCGTTTCAGCCGCTGTACAAGGACTGCACACAGACAGCCCCACCACCAGCGATGAACTGTTCATTGACGTAACGACCGACGGATGAGCGTCCGTCGCGCCAGCCTGTGCCCGATCCGCCCTGCCAGAGCCTGCTAGCCCGACACTGCGTCCGCTTCGTACGCCGAAACGATCTCACGCACCAGCTTGTTTCGTACAATATCCTGACCAGTTAATTGCACCACCGCAACCCCGGAGATCCTGGAAAGTCGACGAATTGCGTCACGGAATCCGGATTGTACGCCCCGCTCAAGATCGTTCTGAGTCGAATCGCCAGTCACCACAATCCGGGAATTCTGGCCCATTCGAGTCAAAAACATCTTCATCTGCGTCACTGTCGTGTTCTGCGCCTCGTCCAGAATCATGAAGGTGTCATTCAGAGTCCGCCCTCGCATGAATGCCAGCGGCAGAATCTCAATCACGTCGTTCGACAAATATCGCCGCACTGTCTCATAGTCCACCATGTCGTGGATCGCATCCAGCAGCGGACGAATGAACGGATTCACCTTCGCAAACATGTCCCCAGGCAGAAATCCCAGCTTTTCGCCCGCCTCCACCGCCGGACGCACCAGCACAATCTTCCGCACGTACTCCGCCCGCAAAGCCTCCAGCGCTAAAGCCACCGCCAGATACGTCTTGCCTGAACCCGCCGGACCGTCACACAACACCAGATCCGTCTTCCGAATTGCCTCCATGTACAACTTCTGGCCATCCGTCTTCGGTCGGACCGTCCCCACCCGATCACGACCCGTCCGAAATTCCGCTATTCCTCGCGCGGGCCAGCTTTCCGCCGAAACCACCCCGCCCGCAGACATGCCACCATGCGTCGCCATCGAGCCGGATCCCACATGACCCAAACCCTGAAATCCACCACCCGTGCTCATCTGCAAACGCTCCCGAACCTCAGCAGGCGGAACACCACCCGACTGCAACTCTTCCACAGTGGCCTCCGGACGCTGCTGCAATACCTTGCGCCACCTCTGCAAAGTCTCCAAACCACGCCGAACCTGGTCCTCGTCACCCAGAATCTTCACCTGACTGCCACGCAGCACCACCTGCGCACCGGTTTCACGACTTAAGACCTTCAGGTTTTCATCCCGCGAACCAAATAACGCCCGCGCTTCATCGTGATGCTCCAGTTCCAGATATGCTTCAGCCATGGAAATTCGAATTCTCAGCCGCGTGAACGTGACAGAACACGAAAAACACCGAGGACACCAGCCGCATTCTAGAACACCGCAGATCGTCCTGACACCGACAAATCCGCCTGACAACGCCCCAATTGCACAAGTTCGCAAAAATTCAGATTCCCCGGGTTGTTTCGCCACTGTGGCCCGGATTCGTCAGGTGTTGACATTTTTCAACACCACGAAAAGACCGCCTATCTGCTACAGCACTGCCCCCACCAACACGCTGCTGCTCCACACTGCCACTCCTGCCGATTTTCCCCGGGAACAGCACCGCTTTCCCACAGTACACTCCAGACGACCCTTTGACCGTCTCACCCCGGAAGTCGACTCATGTCCGC
>Ga0255094_1001524_pt1 | contig 9945 bp, 8 predicted proteins | sample Colum_Law_RepB_8_2_FD_188434 | JGI IMG/M metagenome (GOLD analysis project Ga0255094, IMG submission 188434) | Freshwater microbial communities from Columbia River, Oregon, United States - Colum_Law_RepB_8d | ecosystem: Environmental > Aquatic > Freshwater > River | place: USA: Oregon | collected...
GTACAGATGTTGCGTTCAGTATTGTTTCTTATTTTAATGACTATAGCAGGCTGTTCTGGCGATGATAGGGGTTTAGCGCCCGTTTCAGGAACTGTTTTATTCAATGGGAAACCTCTTCCCAATGCTGGGGTAATTTTTACTCCCGACGAAGATAATATCAGAGTTGGCGTAGGCAGCACCGACAAAGATGGCAAATATCGACTGACTTCATTTCAAATCAATGATGGTGCAAAAATCGGTAAACATACCGTTACTATCCGTGCCTACGAAATTCCCGATGGCCCCCCTAAAGCTGCAGATGATATCACTAATGTTCGAGGAAAAATGCTCACGCCTTTTAAATATGCCAGGCCAGAAACCTCCGGATTAACAGCAGATGTTGCTAAGAAAAACAATGTTATAGACTTCGCACTGACTGATTAACTCCTTAAAAAGATCTCTCCCATGAAAAACAATCCATTGCGAAAAGCTTTCACTTTAATTGAATTATTAGTAGTTATTGCCATCATTGCAATTCTTATTGGTTTACTGCTTCCTGCAGTTCAAAAAGTTAGAGAAGCCGCTGCTCGTGCTAAATGCAGCAACAACCTAAAACAACTTGGCCTAGCTATGCAAAATTATGCCGGCACTTACAATTGTTTTCCCCAAACCCAGTTTCCATCTGATGGTTCTTGGACAGGGCTCGCCTGCTGGGGATGGATCCCAAAACTACTCCCTTATCTTGAACAAGAGGCTTTAGGTAAACTTCCCGATTTTAACTATAGTTATGGAACTGCCAGGGTTAAGCCATTGCGCATGGCTGTTTTGCAACAACTTAACTGCCCCTCTGACGCTAAACCAGCTTCCAACAATACCTATGGCGATTATAACGGCGGGGTGGGCGTTATTGGAAATGCAAGCGGTTGGAGTTGCACAATAGCCCCGGCTGAAGTTCAGCCGGGTGATGGCCCCGACCTTCCAAATAACACTTATTACGCTCAGCATTCCAGTTACGTAGGATCTTTTGGCGATGGGTATACTGCAAGTGCGGGAAAGCCTTACAATGCAGCATCGGACGATGGTTGCGACAAATACAGCGCAAGGGGGTCGTGGGCACTATACAACAACGGTGGAGACCCAATTGCGGGACCTAAAACCACCAACTATCTTGGAAGCAGTGGTAAAGGAAACTCTGGTGATGTAAGTGGGGGGCGAGGTTTTTTTGCGGGCAGGGGCAACACGGGAGTACCAAATTGCAATGTTCCCTCTGGAAGTACTTCAAAAACTGCAAATACGATCCGAATTGCTGATGTTCCAGATGGTTTTTCAAACACTATCATGATTGGTCACACTGTTTCGAATGCCGCTCACAATAGATCTTCTTGGTACCAAGGCCAATCCGTAGGCGGAACTTCTTTGCCCCCTAATTTTATTCGACCTTGCATGCAATTGGGCCTTAACATCAACAGCACTCAAGCCAACAACACCCCTTGCAAACCTGCTTCTTGCGGAGATCCGGGCTGGCAAGCTTGGGGATTTAACAGTTATCATACCGGAGTTATTGGTGTTTGCTTAGGAGATGGCTCTGTTAGAACCATAGTCGATGGCATAAATCAAAAATCATACAATGCGCTTGGAAGTCGTGATGGTGGTGAGGTCAACAATGATTAAATTTCTTCTAAGATTCTCGTCATCCAGATAAAGAAAACTTCTCAAAATCTTCCTAGAAGGACAGTCATTATGCATTATCTCCAGAATTCCAATACTTCAACAAAAACCAGGTACTTGATTTTTCTTGTATTATCTATCATTCATTTTGGATGCTCAGGTGATGATCGAGGTTTAGCTCCTGTTTCAGGAACAATCTTTTTCAAAGGCAAACCCCTTGCCGATGCCGCAATTAATTTCATCCCAGAAGACACAACTGGAAGGGTTGCTGCAGGTAGCACCGATAAAGACGGGAAATACAAACTTACTTCTTTTCAAATTAATGATGGTGCTAAAATTGGCAAATACACCATTACAATTCGTGCAGAAGAAGGAGGCGATAGCAAGTTAAAACCAGCGGACGCCCTTGATTTTGTAAGAGGTAAAATCATTACCCCTTTAAAATACTCTAGGCCCGAAACGTCTGGTCTTACTGCGGAAGTTGCCAGAAAAAACAACGTAATCGATTTTCAACTACCCGAATAAACTAATTGAAAGGACAGCGTTCTAATGTCAAAATATCTTCTTCGAAAAGCATTCACACTTATCGAATTACTTGTAGTTATTGCGATTATTGCTATTTTGATTGGGCTGTTGCTTCCAGCGGTTCAAAAAGTCAGAGAAGCTGCAGGGCGAGCAAAATGCAGCAATAATATTAAGCAACTTAGTCTGGCTATGCATAATTACCTTGGTGTTTATAATGCTTTTCCCCAAACTCAAATGGATATTACTGGCGGACAAACAGGCTTAGCCAATTGGGGCTGGATGCCAAAATTACTCCCTTACATTGAACAAGAAGCTTTAGCCAAACTTGTAGATTTTAATGACAGCTATTCAACCCCAAGAACCTTGCCCGTTAGAATGGCTGTAATTCAATCAATCAACTGCCCCTCCGACCCCAAACCTGCTTCAAATAACACTTACGGCGAATTAGTTACACCCAGTGGGCTAGGTGTATATGGCTCTCCGCAATGGGGTTGCCCTCCTCAAAATGGTGCTCCTGCCGCTATACCCGATATTGCTGCTTCAAGCCGCTTTTATGCTCAACATGCAAGTTATTATGGATCCTACGGAGACGGTTACTCAACCAGTTCTGGCTATCCCTATGGCGCGACCAATAATGGCCAAATTGGAGATGACGGTTGCGATCAATACACTGCGTCTGGTTCTTGGCAGAGGTATAATAATGGCGGAGCCCCACGCATTTCTGATGGCGCACCACAACCCACCTCATACCTTGGAGGGGATAAAGATGGCAATGGGGGACGCGGTTTTTTTGCAGGAGGCAAAGGCCCAACTAATCCTACTGGAGTCGCAACTACTGCAAAAAATGTCCGCCCTGTTGATGTTACCGATGGTTTATCTAATACCATCATGATTGGCCATACCGTTTCCAATGCAGCAGGTAGCAAAGAAGGATGGTATCAGGGTATGTCTGTTGGAGGCACATCACTTCCGCCTAATTACCTTAGACCTTGTATGCAAATGGGCTTGAACATTAATAGTGCATCTGCAGCAAATACCCCTTGTCAACCCGCTTCTTGCGGCAGACAATCCTGGCAGGCGCGAGGTTTCAACAGTTACCATACAGGAGGTATTGTTGTTTCCATGGGCGATGGGTCTGTTAAATTCATTGTAGATGGAATCAACCAGAAATCGTTCAATGCTTTAGGTAGCAAAGCGGGTGGCGAAGTCACTCCAGATTTTTAAACAAAACACTTCATATACACAAACTCAAAAAGAAGAAGCACTTTACTGCTTCTTCTTTTTTTGATTCTCAGAGTTGCCATAAGCCTCTTTTGGGGAACCTACATTGTCTTTCAAATCAGATCTCAACTTTGCCAACTCAACCTTTAACTCTTTAACAACATCATCATAAGCGGGGTCAGCATAAAAACTTTTCATTTCATTAGGATCTTTCTCACGATCATAAAGTTCCCAGTAATCAACATCTGGCTTATAAAAGTGAACTAATTTAAATCGATCGGTAATCACACCATAATGTGGCCTGACCCGATGAGGCACCGGATATTCGTAGTAATGATAATAAAAACTCTTGCGCCAATCTTCAGGCACTTTGCCTTTTAAAATAGGAAGCAAACTTTTACCTTGCATATCTTTTGGCGCTTCCGCACCCGCTGCTTCCAAACAAGTTTGAGCAAGGTCAATCAAACCAGTAAGGTTTTTGTTAACAGATGCAGTTTTTGTAATCTTAGGCCAGCTAATCAACATTGGGGTACGAAGTGATTCTTCAAGTATCCAGCGTTTATCAAACCATCCGTGCTCACCAAGAAAAAAGCCCTGATCTGCTGCATAAACAACAATAGTGTTTTCAGCAAGACCTTCCTTATCTAGATAATCAAGCATCTTGCCCACAGATTCATCAACAGCCTTAATCGTGCCAAGATAATCATGCATGTAGCGGTTATAGCGCCAACGAACCAAATCCTTTCCTTTCGGATCATCCTTAAGATACTTATCGTTTCGTGGTTGATAATACGCATTCCATTTTTGAAGTTGTTCAGGAGTCATGTTGGTAGGAGGTACAAGTTTAGCATCCAGCTTAGTGAATGTTTTTTCAATAGTCATGTCTTGATCTTTAATTGCAAGTCCACGATTAGAGTAATCATCAAATAAACTAACAGGCTCGGGATAAACCCGATCATTATCATGGCCAAGATGACGAAGCGCAGGGGCCCATTCGCGATGAGGCGCTTTATGCTGGCTCATCAAAAGAAACGGCTTAGACTTATCGCGGTTCTTAAGCCAATCAATACTGAAGTCGGAAATAAGATCAGTGGTATATCCTTGATGCTGCACCTTTTCGCCATTGCGAATCATCGGAGGGTTATAATAAATTCCCTGCCCTGGCAGAATATGCCAATAATCAAATCCAGTTGGATCAGAGATCAAGTGCCACTTGCCTATCACCGCAGTCTGATAACCTGCCTTTTGCAACAGCTTGGGAAAAGTTTGCTGGGTACCATCAAATTTGCTATTTGAGTTATTGTAAAAGCCGTTCATATGACTGTATTTACCCGTTAAAAGCGTCGCTCTACTTGGGCCACAAATAGAATTAGTAACCAAGCATCGATCAAAGCGAACACCTTTATTTCCAATGCGGTCAATGTTTGGAGTATTAAGAAGCTTACGATTTTCACCATAAGCACTAATCGCCTGATAAGCGTGATCATCTGAAAAGATGACTACAATATTCGGCTGCTGACTTGCAGCATAAGAAACTGAACAACTTTGTAGAATTATTACAGCAACAAAAAAAATTCGTATTGTTGAAGAAAACATTATCAAGTTCCTTTAATCAAGTAGATTCAATTTCGCCATTTGCATTATCATCAAATTCACCTTCCCACCTAGCAATCACACAAGTTGCTAGACAGTTACCAACAAGATTAACCGTAGTACGAGCCATATCCATTAACTCATCAACCCCAAGTATCACCGTAACGGCTTCCAAGGGCAAACCAAAAGAAGCAAGGGTTCCGGAAAGTATAACCAAAGAAGCTCGAGGCACAGCAGCAACCCCTTTGCTAGTAACCATCAAGGTAAGCATCATGACAAGTTGTTGCTGCCAACTCATTTCGATACCAGCAGCCTGTGCTGCAAAAACAGAAGCCACAGCTAAATAAAGCGTAGTGCCATCAAGGTTGAAGGAATACCCTGTAGGCATGACAAAAGCCACAATTTTACTAGGCACCCCGATTGATTGCATAGCAAGCATGGCTTTGGGAAGAGCAGCTTCAGAAGAAGTAGTAGAAAATGCAATTAGGGCAGGTTCTTTAACTGCCCGAGCAAACTTACGCAATGGAACACGAGCAAAAAATGCCACTGGCAATAGAACAACCAACATGAAAAACACCAAGGCGACATACAGGGTTAAAATCAACTTTCCGAGATTGAGCAATATTCCAAGCCCGCTATGGCCCACTGTGACCGCGATTGCAGCGCCGATCCCGATCGGGGCATAAGTCATCACCAACCCCGTAAATTTGAACATCACTTCGGCAAGCGCCTCAAGCCCATGGATTAATGTTTTACGATGCTCGCCTTTTACTTGAGTCAAACCAATTGCAAAAAGTATAGCCCAAAAAACAATTTGCAATACTTCGTTTTTCGCCATTGCATCGATTACACTAGTTGGAACAATATGCTCTAAAACCCCACCGAAAGTGGATTGTTTAGATGCAAACTCAGCCCCCTCTTTAGCAGGAACATCTAATAAAACACCAACCCCAGGTTGAAAAAGATTTACAGCAGCAAGGCCGATAACCAACGCCAGTGTTGTTACAACCTCAAAATAAATAATCGATTTTAATGCTATCATTCCGATTTTTTTTAAATCATCACCATGGCCTGCAATTCCAATCACTAAGGTTGCAAAAAGCAAAGGGGCGATGAGAGATTTAATCATTCGTAAAAATATTGATGACATCGGCTTGAGATTTTGAGCTGTTTCAGGGAAACAATAACCAATCAAAGTACCCACAACCATGCTTATTAAAATCCAATGGGTGAGCGAAAGTTTTCGAAAAATATTAAACATAATACCCACTTATTACTAAATCCAATGAGAAAAAGATTTACATGAATACTAATTGATTTGATCTGAATAAAAAGAAATTACTTCAAGATTTGGGCGAACTCTTTTTTAAAGCACCATCCACAGGAAGACTTTTACCTTTACCCCATATTTTTTGCATCAAACCATACCCTTGAATGTCTTTCTCTTTGATTTCTTCTCGCGTTTTCGGAACCGAATAATGTTTGTCCAAATACGCAGTGGTTAGTTCTGCAAAATATTCCTTATCACTAGACATCAAGTAACTTTTCAATTCAAAACACTTTTGATTTTTAGCATTTTGATAAGCATCTTTTATGAGTTCGTGATTCCAACCCAATACCTGATGATGATAACAATGGGCAAGTTCATGAAGTAAAACCAAGGTTGCTGCATTGTTAGGCTGAAGTTTCTTATCGTTATTTTTTTCAGTAACAAATTTCATCCCGTTGATATCTATGCAGTTGAAATGTGTTCTAGGGTCAGATGGGCCTTGAGGGCCTTGCGAATAAAGACCCAATGCGCCAGGCTTGTTCCAATCTACAAAAATGAAAGTCTTGTGGAATAAAGCCTTGGCGTTATCTGGATAGACTTCATTAACCTTACGAAGCGCGACTGCCAGTAAATCAACAGGCTTGTTTGTCCATTTAGAATCAGAGTTTTGTTGCATCACCTCATCAGAGATAAAGCATTTGAAGTTTTCTATGGAATAAGTGGAGTATTTTTTATTATTACTTTTCTTGTTAGCTTGCTTGTCTTGCGCATATCCATCTTCATAACAAATAAATAACAAGCTACTGATAAGTAGGAAGAAAAGTGTACCAAATTTATTCATGGTAATTCTTAAGATTAATAGGGATCAAACAAACCAAAGAAGAAAATAACCGCAGCATACTTAGGGTCAACCCCCTTGGCGCTTCCTATATTTCTGCCGTTCTTTCTAACGGTCCCATCTTTTTCAATTTTCCCTACATTTGAACCATCCTTGCGAACAGTGCCATCGCTATCGACTTTCCCGACATATCTTCCATCAATATGAATAGATCCACTAGAATCAACTTTCCCAGCATTTCGACCTTTAACGCGGATAGAACCATCCCTATCGAATTTACCAACATTACTCCCACCAATTCGAACTGTTCCATCACTTTCTACACTTCCAGCATGCCTACCTTCTACACGCAAGTCGCCACCAGCAAGGGTGATATTAGAGCAAAGAATAATACAAATTAAAGCATAAAATCGAATCATCAGTTACATCCCAAAAAGGTCAATAATTAAATTTTTTCAAACCATCTCAAACTGAAAACGAAATATTAACTCTTTAAATATTAATTTACATTATCTTCTTTAACAATTCGAATCTCCCCATTAATGTTGATATTTACTAACTAAATAATAGTAACACGAAAGGTAAACCAAGATGAATCTGATAATAATAGCTGCGTTATTTTGTAATTTCACACCAATAGCCCAAATTCCAACGCATCTTGATTGGATTAATCTGACACAAAAACCTTATGAAAATGCAAAAATCCCAGAATTAGGTATATCGCCACTTCTTAACCCAAGCATTCGTACTAAAGAACAATGGAATACCAGAAAAACTGAATTAAAAGAACAATGGATGAACAAGATCGGCGTTTTTCCAAATAAACCAGATAGTCTTGCAACAAAAATCGAGAGAACAGAAACTTTAACAAATCATAAAAGAATTTTGCTTAGCTTTCAAAGTGATGAAAATGATCGGGTTAAAGCTTACCTGTTAGTCCCTAATAATATTACTCAAGCTTCTAAAAATCCTGCTGTTGTAGTATTCCATCAAACGACCAAAGATACAATTAAAGAGCCAGTTGGGCTTGGTCCAAATCAAAGTCTTGCAATTGCAAATCATCTGGTTCGTAGAGGTTACATTGTTCTAGCACCAGAATGTTTCATCATGAAAGGCAAAGGGCCTCAAGCACAAGCAACAGAACTTGCGAAAAGTTCTCCCGAACTTACTGGCATGGGAAAAATGACCTTCGATTCCAGTCGCTGTATTGATTTTCTGGAAACTCATGAAAATGTAGACCCTTCAAGAATCGGATGTATCGGTTTTTCTTTAGGCGCAAAGGAAGTACTGTATGCGATGGCATTTGAACCTCGATATAAAGTTGGAGTATTTAACGAAGGTGGCATTGGCATCCGTATGAGCAATTGGACCGACCCATGGTATTTAACTTCAAAAATGAAAGCCAATATTCCAGCAATGGAACACCATCAAGTGCTAGCACTTATAGCGCCAAGGCCGATTTTAATTATGGGAGGCAACAGCGCAGATGGCGATTCAAGTTGGCCATTCATACATGCAACATTGCCTGTATACCGATTATTTGACGCAGAAGAAAAAATTGGACTTATAAACCATAAGGGGAAACACACATTCCCAGATTCTGCCAGAGAAACCGCATACCAATGGCTTGACCATTGGTTAGATAATAAAGCAATAAAAGACGGAGCAATTCCAAAATAAACCAAGCGAATTAAACTAACTCTTGCCGTCAAGCTTTTGTTCTAACTCTTGCCAACGGTTGTAAAGCAACTCGATTTCTTTTTGAGCTTTCTCAAGAGCATTACAGGCATTGGTCAAAATCAAATGACCTGCTGTGGCTGATTTTTCAACTTCTTCATGAAGAACAATAATCTTCTCCTCAGCTACCATTACTTTAGCTTCCATCTGGTCATATTCCTGCTGCTCTGCAAAGCTCAATTTCTTGCGTTTTGCATTTGAAGGGGCAGCTTTTACAGAAGAATTCACGGTGGTATTACCTGTGTTCTTACTGGAAAGCTTCTGCTCTTTCGCTGCAGCTTTTTCAAACACATTCAACCACTGTTGGACCGTGGCATACATTGCAGAACCGCCCCGACCATCCAACCCTATAACCTCGGTGCAAATCCTGTCTAATAATTCACGATCATGACTAACGATGACCAATGCACCAGTAAAATCGGTCAAAGTATCCTCAAGAACTTCTAACGCGGGAATATCCAAATCATTGGTAGGCTCATCCAAAAACAGCAAATCAGCAGGTTGTTGCATCATTTGGGCCATGCGCAAACGAGCTTGCTCACCACCGGAAAGAGCGCCTACTAACACATCCAGTTGCTCTACTTTAAATAAAAACTGTTTTGCCCATGCAACAACATGAATCTGGCGATCACGATAAGCAACCATATCGCCATTTGGGCAAAGGGCCTTTCTCAAAGTAACATTATGATCAAGAGCGGTTCTGCCTTGTTCGAAAATAACTTTTCTTAAGCCCTCGGCCTCGGTGACAACTCCGACATCAGGTTTATGTTCCCCTGAAAGCACTTTAAGAAGAACACTTTTCCCACTACCATTTGGTCCGAGTAAACCAAGTTTAGTACCGGGACTTAATTGAATATCAATGCCTGAAAACAAATCTCGCCCAGGAAAAGATTTGGCAATACCAATAGCATTCATAAGCTTACGGGTCTGCCTACCTGTTCCAACAAAATCCAAACCGGCTGACCCAGAATCCGCAGTTCGATATTGAAGTTCTTTAAGTTCACCCCTTCGTTTGGCGGCTTCATCAATGCGTGAAGTAGCCTTACAGGTACGAGCGGCAGCCTTCCGCCCCAACCACTCGGTTTCTCTTCGAACTTGGTTCGCTACAGATTCC
>Ga0255094_1001525_pt1 | contig 9940 bp, 7 predicted proteins | sample Colum_Law_RepB_8_2_FD_188434 | JGI IMG/M metagenome (GOLD analysis project Ga0255094, IMG submission 188434) | Freshwater microbial communities from Columbia River, Oregon, United States - Colum_Law_RepB_8d | ecosystem: Environmental > Aquatic > Freshwater > River | place: USA: Oregon | collected...
TGACAGATCCGGACCATGTTGTAAAGCTGCGGCGGGTCATTGAGGGCAAGGACGATTTTCCTGTTCCAGGACCAGCTGTATCGGGCAGTCCGGTGATCGGAAGTGTTCCCGGCTTGTCGTTCTCAGTCGCCCCGGTAGGCGGCAGTGATGCAGCTGTTGAGGAGCAGAAGTCGGAAGCCGGTTCAGACGGTGCAACTACTCCCGAGTCTGACGCAGCGACCTCTGACGAAAAAAAAAACAGCGACCGGAGTGATCCCGCTGCCGTAGATGCAGCCGACAAAAGCGCAGTGTCAGAAGCGGCAGCGTCTGAGCGGAACGAGCAAATCGAACAGAAACTGCCGCTCTGGGTTTCTCGTCTTCCTTCAATCAACGCCGCGCTGAATTCATGTTGCACGTTATTGCTGGTTGCAGGGCTCATTGCCATTAAGAGTCAGAGAAGGATTCTGCATCGGAATTTGATGATCACGGCGTTTCTGTTCTCTGTCGTATTTCTGGCCTGCTATTTGACATATCACCAGGCTTTGCATCACTTTACTGGTGAACGTGGGCGAGCCTTTGTCGGTTCAGAAACGGCCACACTGGTTTACCGCAGTATTCTGATTCCCCATGTGATTCTGGCCGTTTTTGTTCCCATTCTTGCGATCAGGGTTTTTGTGCATGCGTGGCGAGAACGCTGGCCGGAACACCGCCGACTGGCAAAAATCACTTTCCCGATCTGGTTGTTTGTGTCGATCACAGGTGTTGTGATCTATGGAATGTTGTACCATTGGCCGAAATGATTTCGCCTCGTCGCATTTTGAGTTCAGAATCCTGAAGATCAAAAAAAGACATTTCGGTTGATGTGTTTGTTGTGATTGAGTGCAGGTTGTTGATGTCGGAGATTGCCGTTATGAAGAAGCTGATGCGAATCGTAATGATGACCTTGGCGATGCTCAGCGCCAGCGGACTGGTATCGTCGGAAGTGCAGGCCTGCCCCGGCTGCAAGAATGCCAACGAAACCGATTCCCTCCGTCCTCGCGCTTACATGTACAGCATTCTTTTTATGCTGGGGATGCCCGCGACTGTCTTCACCGGCTTCGGCATCGCCTTTTACCGGATGTCTCGTCGGTCTATGCAGGAGCAGTTGGCCCAGATGAACTCGGAAGCGGCAGAACAGACCTCTGCCGAATAGACTTGGTTCAGGCCGGCGGATGCTTACGGCGACGCATTTCTTGAGTTTGAATGTCTTGTAAGGCGGGGAACTCACCATTTAGTTCTTCCGCCGCGTGGGATGATCGCTTGGGGAATTCGCGCGGACTCTGGGCCGCGACAATGAGTGTCTGCAGTGACGTGAGCGGCACACGGATTGACCAGGAACTCTGTGTCTCCGTGCCTTTGTGAGAAAAAGTTACTCTCACGGAGGCGCAAAGGCACGGAGGAAGAACGCCGGATTGCGACGAAGCAACTGCGCAAAGCAACAGTGGGCACACCGTTCGTTTTTCCGCCGCGTAGGATTAGCAACTGGGGAGTAATCCAGAACTGTGAGCCTCGACAATGAATCTCTGCAGGGACGTGAACGGCACACGGATTGACCAGGAACTCTGTGTCTCCGTGCCTCTGTGAGAAAAAAATACTCTCACGGAGGCACAAAGGCACGGAGGAAGAACGCCGGATTGCGACGAGGGAACTGCGCATAGCAACAGTGGGCACACCGTTCGTTTTTCCGCCGCGTAGGATTAGCAACTGGGGAGGAAGCCAGAACTGTGAGCCGCGACAATGAATCTCTGCAGGGACGTTAGCGGCATACGCAATGACCCGGAACTCTGTGTCTCCGTGCCTCCGTGAGAAAAATTACTCTCACGGAGGCACAAAGACACGGAGGAAGAACCGTGGATCGGGAGCAGGTGGGGATACACCTTTCGTCTTTCCGCTGGGCGGGATAAGCAGAAAGGGTAGAAGCCAGAGCGCTGGGCCACGATAATGAATCTCAGCTGGGACTTGAGCGGCATACGCAATGACCAGGAACTCTGTGTCTCCGTGCCTCTGTGAGAAAACATTACTCTCACGGAGGCACAAAGGCACGGAGGAAGAACCGTGGATCGGGGGCAACTGGGGGCACACCCTTTTGGTTTTCCGCCGGGCGGGAAAGCAACCGGGGAGGAAGCCAGAACTGTGGGCCACGACAATGAGTGTCTGCAGGGACGTGAACGGCACACGGATTGACCAGGAACTCTGTGTCTCCGTGCCTCTGTGAGAAAAAAAATTGCTCTCACGGAGGCACAAAGGCACGGAGGAAGAACGCCGTATTGCGACGAGGCAACTGCGCATAGCAACCGTGGGCGCACCGTTCGTTTTCCGCCGCGTAGGATAAGCAACTGGGGAGTAATTCAGACCTGTGGGCCGCGACAATGAATCTCAGCTGGGACTTGAGCGGCATACGCAATGACCAGGAAGTCTGTGTCTCCGTGCCTCTGTGAGAAAAAATTGCTCTCACGGAGGCACAAAGGCACGGAGGAAGAACGCCGGATTGCGACGAAGCAACTGGGCTAAGCAACTGGGACATACCCTTCGTTCTTCCGCCGCGTAGGATTAGCAACTGGGGAGGAAGCCAGAACTGTGAGCCGCGACAATGAATCTCTGCAGGGACGTTAGCGGTACACGCAACGATTAGGAACTCTGTGTCTCCGTGCCTCTGTGAGAAAAAATTGCTCTCACGGAGGCACAAAGGCACGGAGGAAAGGCCCGCCAAATTTAGCGCTGGACAATGAAGTACGCCTCATTGCGGCGAAAACTTCCTGATCGCTGGCGAGTTGCACATGGGGCCTCTACAACATGCCGGAAAGCTGTTCAGGCGGATGCTGGCGTTGTGCTGGTTTCGTAGAGAGAAAAACCTGAAATCTGAGACCGGAGAAGATTGATGATTTCCTGGCCCCAGCAACTGTTTATCAATGGCGAATGGACCAGCAGTCAGAGCGGACGAACGTGGTCTGTTACAAATCCCGCGAACGGCAAACTTCTGACAGAAGTCGCACTGGCCGATGCGTCGGATGTAGATCGCGCGGTCATGGCGGCTCGAAATGCGTTTGATCATGGCGAATGGCCTCGGATGGACCCGCTGCTGCGAGGTCGGTTGCTGTATAAGCTGGCCGAGAAGATTCGAGAGAATCTCGAAGATCTGGCCATGACCGACACGCTGAACGTCGGCAAGCCAATCCGGGATACTCGAGGATTTGATATCCCGTGTGCGGCCGATCTGTTCGAAAGCTATGCCGGGCTGCCGGACAAGATCGCAGGCAAGTGTTTCGGGACGCTGCCGGACAATATGACGCTGCAAATTCGCGAGCCGTTGGGTGTCATCGCCGCGATTGTGCCGTGGAATTTTCCGCTGACCAATGCTGCCATTAAACTGGCCCCGTTGTTGGCTTGTGGAAATACCGTCGTTTTGAAGCCGTCGGAGGTTTCTCCGTTGTCGGCCTTGATGCTGGCGAAGCTCGCTCACGAAGTCGGCTTTCCGCCCGGAGTTATCAACGTTATTCACGGCACTGGAGCCGAAGCTGGCGCGGCGCTAGTGGGACATCGCGGCGTCGATAAGATCACATTCACGGGACGGCATCAAACGGGTGCTCAGATGCTGGAAGCCGCCAAGACCGGTATGAAAGGCGTGATGCTGGAACTGGGCGGGAAGACTCCGAGCATTGTGTTCCCCGACGCGCCGATTGAGAATGTTGTCAACGGCGTCATCACTGGTATCTTTTATAATCTGGGACAGGTTTGCGTCGCAGGTTCTCGTCTGCTGGTTCATGAAAGCCAGCACGATGACGTGATGGAACGCATCATCGCCAAGGTGAAAAATCTTCGTCAGGGGGATCCCACCGATCCCAATATGCAGCTGGGGTGTCTGGCAACTCCCGTGCATTGTGAAACTGTTCGTCGCTGCGTTGCTCAGGCCGAACAGGAGGGAGCTCGTTGCTTATTGACCGGGACACGTCCCACAGATGCGAATGACTGCTTCTATCCGCCGACAGTGTTTGATCATGTCACGCCGGGCATGACCGTGGCTCGTGAAGAAGTCTTTGGGCCAGTGCTGAGCGTAATGACTTATCGAGATGAAGCAGAAGCGATTCGCATCGCCAACGATAGCGAATTTGGTCTGATGGCGAACATCTGGACCACCGACGGAGGTCGTGCTTTGCGAGTAGCTCGCCAGGTCAAAGCCGGACGAATCGCCATCAACGGTGGTGGCGCGTTGCGAGCGAATGTGCCTGTCTACGGTTACAAATTGAGCGGTATTGGGGCCGAGCTGGGTTTTGAAGAAGCCGTGCATGAGTACTGTGCTTCAAAGGCCGTTCTCTATTCATTTTCCACGGAGAAATCACCATGGCCGGAGTAGCCAGTTTGCAGTCAGCGGGAACTGTTTCGCAGGATGCTCGAATCGGACAAGCGATTGAGGATCTGGATACGCCAACTTTGTTGCTGGATCGCGCCGCCAGTGATCGCAATCTGGCGAAGATGGCGCAGTTCTTTGCGGATCGAAAGTCGAAGCTGCGGCCACACTTCAAGAATCACAAGTGTGTGACCCTGGCGAAGCGTCAGCTGGCAGCCGGCAATGCCGTCGGCATCACCTGCGCGAAACTTGGGGAGGCCGAGATTCTCGCAGATCATGGCGTCACAAATCTGCTGATTGCGAACCAGGTTGTCGGTGCCGTGAAGGTTCGTCGCCTTGCGGAACTGGCCAAACGGGCACGCGTGGCCGTGGCCGTTGATCATCTTGATCAGGTTGAAGCCATCAGTCGTGCTGCGGTCGCGGCGGGTTCCACAGTCGATATCGGGATGGGCCGCTGCGGACTTCCGCCGGGCGATGGCGTTGTCGAGCTGGCGAAACAGATCGTGAAATTTCCCGGCGTGCAGTTGGACGGAATTCAGGCCTACGAAGGGCATCTGGTGAACGTGATCGATCGTGATCAACGTCGCAGTCAGTCTCAGGCCGCGATGCAATTGGCAATCGATACACGTCGACTTCTGGAGAAGTCCGGTATTCCGGTGACATGTCTCAGTGGCTGTTCAAGTGCCACTTACGATAGCACAGGAGCGATGGACGGTGTCGATGAGATTCAGGCTGGCAGCTATGCGACCATGGATCGCCAGTATTATCGTCTGGCTCCGGAGTTTGAAATTGCGATGTCGCTGCTGGTGCGAGTCATCAGTCGACCAACAGCGGACAAAGCCGTTCTGGATGTCGGTGTGAAGGGGGCCGGCGGCGAATTTGGCGTGCCCGGGATTAAAGACTATCCGGATGTTGTCGTTCCCTTTTTCCTCGCTGAAGAACATGTGGTTGTTAACAACTCACCGAATTGGTCGATCGGACAGCCGTTGCATTTGATCCCCAGTCATGCCTGCACGACCTGCAATCTGCACCGCGAATTTGTCGTTCACGAAAACGGCCGCGTTGTGGATGTCTGGCCGATTGAGGCGTCAGGGTTGCTGAGGTAAGGAACGGGGCCCGGGAACGTGGCCCGCGAAATGACTTCCGGCTTGAATCAATTGGAGACTCAGCCGGTGAGCCTGCGTTCGCTGAGGCTCACTTGTCACACCCTACAGGAAAACGCCGAAATTTGTAGGTGTGACAAGTTCGCCGCGGCGAACGCATTCACACCAAATCATGGCAAACGGGTGGACCTTCACTTCGTTGGTGCCACCCTGAAAAGTCTCCGTTACTTTGCAAACACCTCATCCACCGACGCTTCAATCACGCGGCAGAGTCCTTCCAGGTCCAGATCATCTTCGTCCTCGCCAAACGGTTCTTCGGTGTGTTCAGCGGCGATTTCCATGCCCAGCATGAAGTAGCTGATCATGGCCGAAAGCGGCACGGTCCACCAGTTAAAGTCGTGAACGATCCCCCACGGCAGCGACAGGAGATACATAAACACGCATTGCCGTGCGAAGGTTCGATAGGAGCGGGCCAGACGAGTATTCCTGATTTTTTCGCAGCCTCCCACTATCTCCATCAGCTTCCGTACGTCTTCATCCATCACGATTAGTTGCGAACCGTCGATGATGCCTTCCTTCTTCCATGAGCGAAGTCGCGAATAGAGCATCGAAACAAGAAACGTCGGCACATGCTTGGGCGGAGCGTGACCGTCTTCAATCAATTCGGAATCCTCCAGCGACGCGCCTTCGCGGAGATGATCTTTCAATGCCTGCGGGAAGAGTCGCAGAATCCTTTTTGTTTTCTCCAGATCCTTCTCAGGGGCGTCGATCAGCTCGACATACTTCAGCGAAAGATTGCGGATTGTATTGACCAGCCCGCCCCACAGCGTTCTGGCTTCCCACCAGCGGGAGTAAGACGTGTTCGTGCGAAACACCAGCAACCATCCCAGGACCAACGTCAGAGCCGCGTGGATGTCGGCGGGAACATCGGAGAAGAAATCCAGGTTATCCCGCGATTCAAAAAACGCCGGAATGGCGGCGTAGGCCGCAATCAACAGAGCATACAGGGAAACTCGGGAAACCATGCGGTTCCGTTTGGGGCGTCTAGCACTGACAGCATTCGCGGTTAACAACATTCGGTAAACCTGTCCCAATGGTCTGAGGCTATAACACGCGTCGAACGCTCGGAAAGGAAACTCTCCTTGTTCGGATCGCAGCCCGCGCGACGTGCGGGGCATCTTGTGGATGCAGCATGAGTAAGTTCCAGCAACTTGCACAAACGAAAAACCGGGACTGGCATGGAGCCATCCCGGTTCTCGCAATGAATCTGAGTTGGCCACGAATCAAGCGTTCGCAGCCGTCGTCAGTTCAAGATTAGTGGGCAGGTGGCAGGCTGTTCTGGAATGCTCGGTTCCGGAACAGGAAGTCGATGATATTCCCTTCGTGCGGCTGCAGCCAGTTCAATGCACAGGTAGGAACAGGGCCGATATTCAAGCGGTCGATATGACGAGCATCGACCAGATCGCTGATCCACTTTTCGTTGTTGGTGATCGCGGTGCCGACCAGAGTGGAGCCGATCTTGCCGAGCATCTGATCCTGCGGGCACTGAACGACAGACACGAATGGGAACATGTATTCCGTGTTCGCCATGCTGTTGTCGCAGTCGCTGACATGCAGCACGGTTGGACGCATGTAATCACATCGCTCATGCTTCACGAGACGATCACCGCCGCGATACTTGGCGGTCATTTCAGTCACTGGCCCCTTGATCCCGTCTTCAATCTGATTGTTCATCGCTTCAGCCACGCCCGCTGTTGTGAACGCAGCGATGGCGGCATTAGGATCAGTCGTTGGCAGCGGAGCAATTGGACCAAGCTTCTTCGCGATGGCATCGGCGATCGCTTCTGTATGGCGAGAAGCCCAGATGCTGGAGCAGTTGATGCAGCTTCGTCCGCCGTTCATGAGCACGCTCTTTACGAGCACATCAAGGTACTCTTCCCAGCGATCCACACAGTCGTCGCCGATCAGAATCTTACTGAAGCCCGGACCATGCGCCTGAACTCGTGGATTCCCGTGATACTTGTCGACGGTCGCCTGACCACCGAAGATCATCGCGCGGTTGCAGGTTTCCAGAACCTTATTACCGACATCGTGCGGACCTGGATACAAGCAGAAGGCTTCGCGTGGAACACCAGCCGCTGCGAAGGCTTCGTACATTCGGTACGGAGTCCACGGCTCTGAAGAACCTGGCTTCAGAACCAGACCGATCTGCAGAGGAATCGCGGGCAACCATAGAGTATGAACGCCCGGTGAATTGGATGGCAGAACCAGCCCCAGCGTGTTAGTGGTCGCCTGGAAGCTGACCATGACATTTCGCGATTCCATGCCGTAACCGCGAGACAGAATGTCCAGTGGCAGGCCACGTGTTAAAGCATCGAGCATATCGCCCATGTGCTTCAATACGAAGGCGTTCTTCGACATGTTGGCTCGGCACATATTGAGTGGCAAGCCGGTAGTCGCAGACTGGATCGAACAGAACTCTTCGGGGGTCTGAGTGCCGGTTCCCATCGGCAGGTTTGCGGTGAGATACAGATCAGCCGCCTGCTCACACTTCTTAACCAGTTCCGCACAGGAGAACTGTTTCAGGATCTCGCGAGCTTTCGCGGACTTCCGCGAGTCCATTTGCACGAGGCCAGCATTGGCCTGATGCATTTTGGCCATGACCTCACCGGTCTCAAAGTGGACAACGTCAGCCTTTTCGAGTGACTCGTAAGGCTTACCCCAGCGAATGACGGGAATTTCAAGCATGGAAGGATCAATCAGCGGAATAGCGGAGAATTGGGGAGGCAAAATGTGACGCTGTGCATTGTAGAGCCCAATCCCGTCACGTCCAGGATTGCCGGACCGCTGCTGGAACTCTTCTTTCCCCAGTCTCGAAAATGCGCAGGATGATTGGGCCCTTAAAAAGATGCGATACGGAATAATCCCTTCCTGCGAAACTCAAAATTGGCGAATTGATTTAATCGTTTAACGGCAAGCCGCAGGCGACATCGCCCGATTCGCCACTGCCTGCGCCTCGCCCTTGAACCAAGACCCCGATACGCGAAGAAATCACCGCCCCGCAAGTGTCAGGCTTGAAACTTACCGCAATTTCGCGGTCGGTGAATTGTGATACACGCGAGGATGCTGAACAATTCTCCATCCGCACGTCGGCAGAGTTCAGTCTTAGGCCATTCAATGTCAGATGAAGATCAATCAGATGACTATCAAACGGTGGAGGGCCGCACGTCGATTCCCATTCTCTACGACGACGATCAGCTTATCGCGGTAGCCAAGCCGTCGGGGATGTTTGTCCATCGCAGCATGGCGGATCGTTCTGCAACGGAATTTGTCGTGCAGACTGTGCGAGACCAATTGCAGTGCTTTGTGTACCCGGTTCATCGTCTCGATCGGCCAACGTCGGGCGTTCTGTTGCTGGCGAAAAGCTCTGAGGCTGCTGCACTGTATGCGGCGATGTTTGCGGAACGACAGGTTCAGAAGACATACCTGGCCCTGGTCAGAGGCCATACGCAGGACTGCGGAAAGATCGATCGGCCGCTGGTTTCCGATAAGGGGCGAGGAGAGTCGGCAACGGATCCTCATTCGGTACCTCAGGATGCGGAGACCTGTTACCGCACGCTGGAGAAATTTGAAGCGGGCTTTGCGTCCGGCCGTCATGAAACGACGCGTTGCAGTCTGGTGGAGGCTTCTCCGAAGACCGGGCGATATCACCAGATTCGGCGGCATCTGACTGGGATTTCTCACCCGGTTGTTGGCGATGCAGATCATGGCGATACAAAACTCAACCGTGCTTTTCAGCGACACGCCGGCGTGACACGACTCATGCTGGCGGCGGTTCGTGTTCAGTTTGTGCATCCCATGAGCAAAGAAGAAATCATCATCGATTGTTCCCCGGAGTACTCCTTCATTCGCGTGATCGAATTACTGCGTGAGCAAGTTGTCTCAAGGTAGTGAATCCGGTGCCACCTTCGTTATGATCCACGAAGCATCAGTCAGAAAAAAAGATCCTCGCAGGAAAGTGCAAGTATGTCCGAGTGTCGGTTTGAAGCTCAGGCGGAACTGTTGGAGCGTGAGTTCTATCGAGGGATTGATCGGGAGTTGATCGTCGAAGTTCAGGGATACATCGAACAGCACGTTGAAGAGGGGACATCGACAATCCCGGGATTCACCAGCCTGAAGATTCTGAGCGAGTTGCAGGCTGCGGAAATTACGCCGAAGACGCTGATGGCATTTTCGTTGTTTCCGTCCATTCATCTGGCGTGGTCGGATGGAAATCTGGCTGATCAGGAAAAAGAGGCCATTCTGAAAGCCGCGGAATCGACAGGTGTGATTTCGGGTTCCCCAGCTTATGGGTTACTCAATTCCTGGCTGAACAAGAAACCTGCGCCGGAATTGTTCAGTGCCTGGAAAGATTTCGTCGTGGCCATTCGCCCTGTCCTTTCTGAGCCCGCGTTTCAGGAACTGCGGGACGCTG